>Ga0101944_10004427_pt1 | contig 17471 bp, 15 predicted proteins | sample DewCreD2012metaG_FD_75245 | JGI IMG/M metagenome (GOLD analysis project Ga0101944, IMG submission 75245) | Hot spring sediment bacterial and archeal communities from British Columbia, Canada, to study Microbial Dark Matter (Phase II) - Dewar... ... | reverse complement strand
TTTGTTGGTTAACGGCATCTCCTTTTTTAATCTATTAGTAAGTCGGTTGCAGGATATAAGATCATACTGTCCGCTCAATATCAGGTGAACCAATTGGGGAATATAGTCCATCGGATATGTGTTGTCGCAGTCGGCCGTTATAATAATTTCATGCTGAGATGCGCTCAAACCAGTGCGCAACGCGTCTCCATGGCCGGCGGGCGGCTTAGAAATTACTCTTGCTCCCATTTCTCGGGCGATAACGGGTGTGTTATCAGTGCTGCTGTCCACAATTATAATCTCTGTTTGGTAATCCCTGGTATATGTTCGGATATCCTGAATGACAATACCGACAGCGCCTTCTTCATTGTAGGTGGGCAATACCACTGATAATCTTGCATTACTTCCCATGGCTGGCTGCATTGATTTGCTGTGCTAAGGTATAACTATGCTCAAAGACTGCATCCATGTTTAAATATTCAAATTCAGCAAAACGCCCACAACATCGTATCCCGATCTGCAATAGATAATTGAGAATACAATCAACATTATTCCGGTGGGTCAGGTCATAAATTACATATGCATAGGGAAAGGATTTTATCTCTACCGCAAGGACATCACCTGCACGCACGAGACCTAATTGATCTAAATTGGTAATAGTTCTTTGTTTGATGTTTTCCGTGCTTAACGAACCTACATAGCTGTCAGGCCGATAGGTGATCTCGGCCAGAATGGTTGAACCGCCATTCGGCAGACAGTAGGAATCCCCTAAAAAATTAACTTTGCTTACCCGGTGAAAAATAACCTCTTTATCAGGGCAATAGATTGCAAAATTATTTCCCAAGGCATCGCGCTGTGCCTGTATTGCAACAATGTGAATGGAATTGTATTTAAGCTTCTCCAGTGCGCTACGGATTGATTGCGGGGCTTCGATAAAGGCGAACAGTTCATGGAGTGGCATGCAATTAATTAACAATTCGCTTGCATAGACCCCTTTGTCGGTTTCCACCACCCATTGTCCGTTTGTTTTTACAATGCTCTGGATCGAAACCGGATATATAATGGTTGACCGGGGAGCAATCAATGCGGCAAGCGAAGAAACCAAAGCTTGGATTCCACCGCTCCTGGGATAGTGAAAATGCAATTGGTGAAGATAGCCTTCTGTTGGAATCCCCTGAGCGGATTTTACAACATCCTCTTTTGGAGGTTTGGGAATGCGTTCCACCATTTGCGTGTCCATGAATGCAGGATCAAATTTCCAAATTTTTTCATTGTAAGGTTGAAGATAAAGTTTTGTTATCCCCTCGCCAAAAGTTTTAAGAAAAAACTGCAGCATATTATGAGCCGGATACTTTTCATAGGGATTGCATAAAAACTCTTTGAGGCAGTATTCCCGTTCTGCTTCTTCCAGCGCAAAGAGGTCATTTTCAAATGGATATTTAATAAATTTGTATTTATAGTAAATTTTATTAGATCGTTTAAGTAGCTGTGCGTCTATTAAAGATGTTATTGTTGTAAGGATATTTTTGTTTTTTGAAAAAAGAGCATGAGGCCCTATATCATACTTTATACCATTTAACTCATAGCTTCGGCACAGTCCGCCTATGTGCTTTTCCTTTTCCAAAACTATGCATCCCGAGTTTAAAAAATACGTTAGTGAAAGCCCCGCAAGCCCGCCACCCAAGATAATCGTTTTCATGATGATAATTAAAAATAATATTATGTAGTACCTGTCAACAAATACGGAGGCCTATCTGAACTGGTCTGGGTTGTCTAGACAGAAAATATGCTTTTTTAAGGTGAATTTGCCACCCATTTTTTTCTGTGCTTTTGAACTCCCCATAGAAATGGGGGGTTTTTGTTTAGACCACGAAAAATGGCTTACGAGGTTGCTCTATAATCAACGATCTTAGCCCTGCCCATACAATCCCCAGCTTTTCCTCTGCTGACCAGACCCTCTGCATCATGGCTCGTCCCTCCATCGTAAAAAGGTTATCTCTGCTCTGCGAGAGCTTTCTAACCTCTCCCCACCACCCTTGTCCAAGCCCAAAGGGGTTCTGCATAGTAGCATTCACGGCGTGTATATCTTTGCATTCTTAATTTAAAGACCGCGTCTGTCTCTTTCTTTTATTGCCTGTTCACACAACTGAATTTTTTTATGAGTTATTGATTTTTCCCGCTGTTCCTTTGATTGCTCATAATATAATTGTAACTCTGGAATATAAATATACAAACCATCATTTATTACAAGCTCCCTTCTACCCTCCCAGTCTGTTTTAGGATATTTTCCGGTGAAATAATATGTAGAATAATACAGCAATCCATTTACTGGTAAATTATTTACATATAATTTCCCGCTTACATTTAAAGGGTTTTCCTCATACCATAACGCAGCCCCGTTACCTTCTGTCACAGATGGTGCTGAGAAACTAAATTCATATTGTTGTCCCTGAGAATCTTTCATGGGAGGGAATATAAAAAAACACCGCCTGAAATCTTTAATTTCTCGCAGCGGGTAGTGCATTGTGAAAAATGGTTTTTCAGATTGCTTTGTTGCTTGTAGGGTAAAGAGAATATCTCCTTCCGTTTGATTTTCTGGGCAGGAGAACATTATGCGAATAGCACATAAATTATTTTTAGAGGCAATAAAAGTTTGCTTAATAATAGTATTGTGGTCTATTTTAACAGTAGGGCAACAAAATAGCGGTTGATTAGTCCCTTTTACTATCATTGGATCAGTATAGGCTGGTTTAATTACCCTGAACACTGTGTCTAAATTAATAAGAAGCAAGAGAAAGCAAATCGTTATCACCGCATAAGTTCTACAATGTATCGGCAGTAGTGAAGCTAACCCTTGAAAGATCAATATGGCGAAAGGAGCAAGCGCTGGAAATAAGTAGCGTCCCAAAAACATACCATTATATCCTAAATTGATTATCGCAAAAAAACCCGTAGCACTAAATAGCGAGAGAATTAAAAGTATGAACGCTTGGTTTTGAAACAGCGTGAGTACTTTTTTTATTTTTCCGGCCATTATTAAATGCACCAAACCACATATTCCTAAAAAAATTAATGCTCCATAAAATGAAAGATATAATTTTGAAATGGAAAATTGTAGCGCTCCAAAATAACCAAAAAATGAAATAAAAGTTGTGCGTATAATGTTATAAATATCGTATAACGACGGCCAATCATGACGAATCAGCCAGGGATACATTATTTCAACTGGTTTTGATAATAAGAAATCGCCGGAATAAATCCAATTACCCAGAAACCACCACCCAGAAACAATTATGGACACACATAAAATAATTAAAAATCCACTGTTAAATTTTTTCCCACACCAGTAACGTAACACAAATAACATCCCGACAGTTACCGGCAGGTAGAAAATGGTGAATGTTTTTGACAAAAAACAACCCCCGAGCACAATGCCACATAACACTGGTCGCAGACGGCTATGTGAATTTTTTATATATTGGATAAGAGACAGCAAATAGGCGGTTGATAATGTTGCTGCCAAAGGTTCGTTTGATATAGAAGCGGAGACATATAAAAATTGAGGAATATTTCCAACAAAGAATGCGCCAGCGAAGGCAAGCAGTTTTTCACTGGGCCAAATTTCAATGCCAAGCAAATAAATAAGTTGAACGGTAATAGCACTGAGGACGAGGGATATAATTCTTATTAGATATGCTTCTCGTGCTTTACCCGAATAAGGAAATTGAAGCTCTTCTTGAGGATGTATTAATTTAATATACCCGGGCTCGTCATTGATAACTATTTTGTTTTGAATTGATTCGTTATCAGTTTTACAGATAAAAGAAGCTAAAAGGTAATACAGCGGGGGATGAAAGGCCATCCCCACAAGGCCATTGTCTCTATCGGGTAAATAACGAGGGAGATTATAGTGGGCAGCTATATATTCACAGTAAAAAAAATGGCGAATTTCATCTGGCGGGTTCCAGAGAGGAGTGTAGTAGCAATACAAGAGGCCGGATGCAAAAAATGTTATGCCAGCAACAAACGGTAGAAATTTTAGGGTCGAAACGGGCCTGCTGCTTTCCATTATAAATCTTTGCTTTTTATTCTGTTGGTAGCTTTTTTAAGGTAAAAAATTCTGTTACCAATCCAACCCGATGATGCAGCAATATCCAATTTTGCATGAAATAATCAATCAGCCTTTTAATGGTTGTTAGATAGTAGGAATGTGTTTGGGCCTCTTCTTCATATAAATCATGCCAATGTCTTGAATATTTGAATAGCTTCCAGAAAGGCGTATTTTTTATCAAGTATAACCATACGGTAAGTGTTATGCTATTGGCTGGTTCAGAAATGAAGACATGTCCATTCTTTTTTAAAATTCTTTTAATCTCGTTAAAACACGAAACCATTTGATCAAAACTTGCGAGATGGTGTAACCCTCCCTGAATGGTTACTGCATCAAACTGGGAATTCTTAAATGGTAAGTGGAGGGTATTAAGTTGTACTTTGTTTTTTACCCCTGCGTTAATGGTAAGAAGTTTAAATGAAAGATCCCCGCTGATTACTCTCGGTCTCGACTGTTGCAGTCCATAACTAGTATCACAACGCCCACTAAACAAATCTAATATAAGATCATTTGCTTCTGTTAAAATAAAAAACCGCGTTTTTTTTAATCGTCTTAAGTTTTTTTTCGTTGAGAACTTAATAGAATCGAGGCTCAGATATCGAATATCCCAACTGTTCATTCTGAAGTTGAAGTTTTGTTAGATTAATATAGTTAGTAACGTTGTCCCTTTATATAGGAAATAAATCCAAAACAAAGGCCACTGGTAATAACCGGTAGATCGAGGGATAAAAACAATACTGCTTTGCAAGAAAACAATATTCCCTTTCTCTCTTTTATCCATACAAGAAAGGCTCTGTTGAAGAAAAGGAAAAAAACAATAATTAAAATAACCAGGGGCAAGGAATAAATACGCACAGAAGGAATAAAGATAGCCATAAAAATGATTGGGATAGAGCATAGAAATAATATCACTCCAATAGCAAAAGATGCAGGCACAGATGTTTTATTTTTTAAAAAAGAATGTCTAATCCCATTTCTAAACATTAGCTTCAAGAGAGCTCCGGAGCGGTGAAAATCTGTCTTGAGAATACTTGATAGGGAATATTTTTTAGCATGCTCTATTTCAAGATTCTTTATTAAATGGACGTTATAGCCCATGCGTGCCAGTTTTTGCCCATAATCTGTATCTTCCACACTCGGTTTATGGTAGCCAGTATTAAAACCGCCACTTTTCAAAAAAAGTTCCCGGCGGATAGCAGAACAGCTTGTATAAAACAATGCAACCGTTTGGGGCAAGGTAAGATAAGTATATCGCATCCACAAATTTTTATACTGACTGAAGAAATTTTTATATCGGTTTGCCTCAGATTGAATACCGGTGATTGCCATGATCGTTGGGTCTCGAAATATAGTGTTTATTTTCTGGAGGGTATCAGGGAAAATGATTACATCAGCATCTATAAAGAATAATATACATCCATGAGCAGCCCTTGCAGCAATGTTTCGTGCAAATGCAGGGCCTACAGTTTGAGGTAGGTTTATAACATAACAAGAGTGCTTACATGCAATATCGGAGGAATTGTCAACAGAACAGTCATTAACCACTATTATTTCATAGCTTACCCCCCAATTAGATTTTACAGCGCGCAAACATTCTTCCAATATAGCACCTGCATCCTTAACGGGGATAATTACGGAGATATCGGGCGTTATCATGCTCCCATGCCAAATTTTTTTCTCAGAAGAAATGCCAGATTCAAAAAACCATCCTTCCATAGATTTAGCTTGCTGCAGCCAATGCGTTCTCCGTAATAAATAGGTATTTCCAGCGCCTTAATGTGCTTATTCGAGAAGGCTTCAATTTTTATTTCTTCCGAAAAAGCCATGCCGTCGCTGGTAAGTTTTAAATCCGGCAAAATAGTCCTCCTGAAAACCCACATACCTGACTGGGAATCTACGATATAACACAGATACAATGCCGCCATGGTAAAGCTGAGAATAATGTTCCCAAAAATTCTTATGGGATTTTTTCTTTGTAACGACTTTGATCGCCAGCGCCGCGCAGTAATAAAATCAACGTTTTCTTCAAAAAGGATATACAGCAGCAAAATAATGCTCTCCGGAGGATAGGTGCCGTCACCATCCATGGTAATGATAATATCTCCGACGGCATTTTTGAAACCAGTTTTATAGGCCCGGCCGTAACCCTTTATCGTTTCCTTAACGACCCGTGCGCCAAATTGCCGCGCAACAAGGGCAGTGTTGTCAGTAGATGCATTATCAACGATGAGTACTTCGTCCACAATATCGGGAATCTTGGGCAGCAAATATTTTAGGCCTTCTTCTTCGTTGTAGCAGGGGATCACCAGTGAGATAGTTTTATTTCTATACATGTTTCTGCAGAACTCGTGTTCTCAGTTTGGCCAGTTTAAGTATCAACCATTCCTTAAAAACTTGGGGAAGCAGCAAAGGATTAAACAAAAGATTGAGTGTCAGAAAGCATTCATAGGTGCAAAAACATTTTTCATCCCGAATTATTTTTCGCGCCTGTTCAGCTTGTTTAGAATTCCAGATGGCCTTGAAATCAAAGTTGGAGGCGCGCAGATTTCCCAGTTTTAGATCCGTGCGCAGCTCGCAGGGGTAGACATCGCCATTAGAAAAAATCGCTGCCCCTAATACGCCCGCAAAGCATGGGATTTGATACGCATTTTCTCGCACCATTTTTGCAATGAGCTTATGTCGAATAATACGCTTGGCATTGATTACGTCTGCAAACGGGAATGCATCATACCCGGTGAGAACCCTTTTTTTTATTGATTCTTCAATTTTTTGTGCATAAGTTTCATAATGCTCAATGTTGAAGAACTTAGATGCAGCGTCTCTTGGTTTATCACGCGTTAAAAGCGTAAATACCGTATGGGCTTTCAACTCGTTGACAAAATAATCATAATTTTCTAATAAGTGGGTATCATTATATGCTGAAACAGTAGTTTCTATATTAACGTTGAAACCCTCATATATCTTTTCTAATTTCCTTAGCTCTTTATAGGTTTCTACCGCTTTATCAAAAAGCCCCGAGACCCCTCTTATTTCATCGTGGATCTCCTTTACCCCATCTAAAGAAACATCAACCCCTAAATCAATACCTGGACATGTTTCTAAAATATTTTTTACCGTATTAACAATTTTGTCAGTAAAAAATCCATTTGTCGGTATCCCCACATTTCTTACCTTATTATTCATAAAAAATACTTTAATAATTTCACCGAGATCAGAACGGATAAATGGTTCTCCTCCTGTTGGCAAGAGGAAAAGCAATGGATCCATGTTTTGCGCAAGCAGCTTTAATTCATCAACTGTTAATTCCGCACTTTTTTGGGGTTTGTGCACCCCGTCTGCCAACAGGCAATGTTTGCACCGGGCATTACATCTGTCGGTAATGAAAAGTACCAGGTATATAGGAGATGATCCGCGTTTAAAAAAAATTTTTTTTCCAAACGGTAAATAATCCATTAAGTCCATAGCAAGCGATGCGGTATTAACGTATTACAACATAAGGAGAGATGCAATCGGGTAAAAAGTTTAACAATATATCTTTACAGTTTATTTTTAGCTGCAAGCTTCTGTGTTGCTTTGAGCTTGACCCAGTAACGCACCAAGTGGCGGAAGGTTACGCTATAACGTTTTTTTAGTGAGTAGGCATAACAAATATAAAAAATTATAGTATACAAGGGTGTTAAAGGAAGACTGACAATGGTTTTATAAAACCTATTGAGTGACGGGAACTTTGCAAGTAGAAAAAACAGTCTATGAACATTTCGAATGGTTTTTTGTGTCGGCTGGTTTAAAATACTTTCTTCAAAATATGTAAATGTATTTATTTCCGCTGTGCTGTCGATAAGGCCCTTTTCAACACAAAAATTAAAAATCTCCGTTCCCGGATATGGTTGCATAATAGAACACCAAGGATAATCTGTTTTAATTTTTTGATTGATATATATCGTCTCAGACATTTGCTCTATAGTTTCAAAAGGGGCACCCACCATGTTAAAGGTTAAAAACTTAATATGGTGCGCGTGCAGCACTTCTCCTGCTCGGGTAATTTCCTCGTTACTTATATTTTTTTTATAAATCTCTCTTCTTATTGCTTCATTTCCTGCTTCAATGCCAAACTCAACGCATTTACAATTGGAACGTTTTAAGGCGGCCGCAATATCAGCATCAATATTTTTTGCCATTCCAAAACACGTATAGGGGAGGTTGATTTGCTTTCTATATTCTTCCGCAAATTCAAGAAACCATTCCTTGTCTGCTAAAAAACAGTCATCGACAAACTCTAACGTCTGCCACCCCCCATTCTCTTTTAATAAGATAATTTCCTTAATTACATTTTCAACCGACCGTCTCCGCACTATTTTCCCCTTGTGTAAATAAAGTTTTTTATACGCACTGTTATAGCAATAAGTACAATGAAAGGGGCAGCCACGGGAAACTATAATTCGTTTATGTGGATTTTGCTTCAGGAAAGAGTATTTTCTGTAATGGGAGCGGTCAGGAATCGGCAATATATCCAAATTTTCTATTAGAGGTCGTAGATCATTCTTAATTATAATACCTTTTTTTTTGGTCCAAATATTTGCAATTGAAGTGAGATCCCCACCATTTTTTATTTTATCTAAGATTTCTTTCAGGGCGAGCTCGCCTTCACCTCGGCAAATGAAATCAATATATGGACTTTCTATCATCATGGGGAAAAAAGTAGGATGAGCTCCGCCAACGAGAACAGGTATATCCCATTTATTATCTAATTTTATGGTTTTTGCACACATTTCAACCCATAAATGACCACCTGTTACACAAGAGAATCCTATAAGATCGGGATTGAAATTGTTTATTTCGTCAAACCAACCACGACGTTCTATAAAAATTTCACCATAATGCCCATGAGCATTTATATATCCAATTAGGTATAAAACACCCAGCTTATCTTCATATTCACTTTGTAAAAATGCTATTTTTGCCATTTCAGAATTATATCTATGATATTTTTTCTAATAATTTTTTTGCGTTATACCTGAGCGTATCCACCATACTATATATCACCGGCAGCACCAATAGCGTCAAAAACGTTCCACTGATCATGCCGCCAAACAGGGTTATCCCCAGCGGGGCAAACAGTTCCGAGCCTTCGCCGCGGCTTATAATCATCGGTATCAAGCCGCACATGGTGGTAAGGGACGTCATAAGGATCGGGCGCAACCTGGTGGCGGCACCTTCAATGATAGCATCGGTTTTTTCCTTCCCGTCAGCACGGAGCTGATTAATATAATCAATCATCACGATGCCGTTATTTACTACCACCCCCATGAGAATCATCATGCCAATAAACGACATAACATTAACCGTCGTCCCGGTAATCAACAGCATAATTACCACCCCGATTACGGCCATAGGAACCGTAAACATTATGGCAAACGGATGAAACAGGGATTCAAATTGCGATGCCATAACCATATAAACCAGAATGGTCACCAGAATCAAGGTCCAGAACATGGTTACCTGAAACTCCTGCATGGTCTCAAGTGACCCGCCCAGCCGCACAAAATATCCTTCGGGAAGTTTGAGCGCGCCGAGCATCTGCCTGATATCAGCCCTGACGCTTGCCATGTCGCGCCCATAGGTATCGGCGCTGATTACCGCCACCCGCTGCTGGTCCTCGCGCTGAATTTTTATCGGCCCTTTTCCTTCGTGAATGCTTGCAATATCCGCGACATTTACCATGAAGCCTTGGGGAGATGCAATCAGCACATCGGAGAGATGGGCCCATGATTGCCGGTCTTTTTCGGCAAACCGCACGCGCACATCATATTCATCCCCTTCCTCGCGGTATTTGGTGACTTCTTTGCCGAGAAATGCTGTTTCAATCGTATCGGCAACATCTTCCACCGTAATTCCCTGCATGGAAGCCTTGATGCGATCCACAGTGATCTGCAGTTCCGGTTTGCCCATCTTTAACGCATTCTCAACATCCGTTACCCCCGGGATACGACGCACCTGTTCTGCTATTTCATCGCTTTTCTGTTTTAACACCGTTAAATCCCGGCCAAACAATTTAATCTCGATCGGGCGTTCGCCGCCCATGGTCATGTAGTCGGTGGTCTGCAGAAAAAAGAACGTGCCGTTTACCAGTTTAGGAATTTTAGATCGCACCACATCCATGAATTGCACGCCGCTGCGTTGCCGCTCGTTTTTCGGCGCAATCTCATAGAAAATCTCTGCTTCATTCACCCCCGAAGGGCCTACACCCATAATGAGATCAAACTGGGAAACTTCCGAGAGGCCCACCAGAGACAGCACTGAACGGGCTTCCGGCTCTGACATTATCGCTTGTTCAATTTTATTGACAAATGCCGTGGTCTCCTCAAGGGGTGTGCCTTGTTCCATGCGAAGAACTGCAGTGGTGTAGGTTTCATCAAGTTTTGGCAAAAATTCGCCGCCGGCAAAGGTTAAAAGATACAGGCTGAAAATAAATACGCCGCACGCGGACGCAAGCGTTCGCCACGTATGTTTGAGTGTATATGCCACTGCCCGGCGGTGCAGCACATTTAAGCGGTTGAAGAACTGTTGCTCTTTGGTCCGAGGTTGGAGTTTTAAAATACGGGAGGCAATTACCGGAACCAGCGTCAATGCAACGACCAGCGATGCCATAAGGGAGAATGTCACCGTCAGCCCCAGCGGTTTGGTGAGCTGCCCGGTCATGCCCTGGGCAAAAATGAGCGGCAGAAAAACAATAACCGTGGTCAGGGTGGAGGCAGTAATCGCCATAGTTACTTCAGTCGCTCCACGGCGGGCAGCTTCCTTACGCTCTGCGCCGCGCTCAATATGCCGGAACGTATTTTCCAGCACGACAATTGAGTTATCCACCATCATCCCCACGCCCAATGCCAGTCCGCACAGAGTCACCAGATTCATGGTGTAGCCGACAAAGTAAATGGCCACAAACGTCGCAATAATAGCAAACGGGATGGCAATAACCAGGGTGAGGGTTGCTCTGAGGTTAAAAAGAAATAGATATATCACCGCCATGGTAATAAGGGCGCCCCAGCGCACTGCAGTCCCCAGGCTGGTATAGGAATCGCGTACCAGTTTGGATGTGTCAAACACATCCCGAATCACCACATCGGGCGGCAGCTCTTTTTCAATTTTTAGAAGTTCGGCAAAGACTGCATCCGCCACCTCAACGGTATTGGTGCCGGACTCTTTAGTCACATAGAAGATGACCGCATTTTTCTGATTCATTCTGCCGTAGCTTCTGACCTCTTTGTATAAATCTCTAACCTGCGCAACATCTTTGATATAAATCGGCCTGCCGTCTTCCGCCCGAATAATAGTGTTGCCGATCTGTTCTACGCTGGAATATTTTCCCATGGTGCGCACAATAAATTCCTGGTTGCCGCTGATGAGATGGCCGCCCGGAATATCCATGTTCTGGTTGCGTATAATGCGTTTGATGTCGGCAAGGGACAGGTTAAGCGCTTTTAATCTATCCCGATCAACTTCAATGAGGATTTCCCGATCAAGCCCACCCATTACCACGACCGCTGCAACACCGGGAAGATTTTCCAGCCGTTTTTCAACCTGGTCTTCTATGAGCTTTCGCAGGTTGCGCAAGTCGCGATCGGTTTTGCTCGTGACGCCATAAAAAAGAATCGGCATGGTGTCCGTGTCATTTTTAAAGACGATGGGCCGCTCAATGTCATCAGGCAGGCTGGAGATGACAATTTCCATCATGTTGCGCACATCCTGAGCGGCAAAGTCAAGATTGGCGCCCCAGCGGAATTCTGCCTGAATAAGCGAAAACCCTTCCTGGGAGGTTGATTTTATTTTTTGGACGCCGGCAACGCTTGCTACCGCCCCTTCCAGGGGGCGGGTAATCAAGGTTTCAATTTCTTCAGATGCCGCGCCTGGATAACGGGTCAAAACGGCAACGGTCGGATAATCGAGACTGGGGAAAAAATCAACGCCGATGCGGGTAAATGAGACCACCCCGAGCACCATCACAATGAGCACCATCATGATGGTGGTTACGGGATAGTGAATGGAACGTTCAGCAAGATTCATTATTATGATACCGGCGGGGAGAGGATAACCGGCGCCTCATTCGTTAACGCATAAAACCCTTCGCTTACCACCTGTTCGCCGCCTGCCAGCCCGGAGCAAATCTCGGTCGTGGTATGGTCATGAATGCCCGGTTCAACCGGCACGATTCTGGCCCGGTTGTTTTCAACGATGAAGAGCACTTTTTTCCCGTCGCGTTCAAGCACGGATTTTAACGGAACGAGGACCACATCCTTCTTTTCCTGCTCAAGGATCTTGATGCGCGCAAACATTCCAGATTCAAGCTTGAAATGAGGATTGTCGATTTCGATTTTTACTTTAAACGTTCTGCTGGAGGCGTCAATCAACGGATTGACGGTGCTGATGGTTCCGACAAACTGTTCCCCGGGCAGGGCGTCAACGTCAATACGCGCTGTTTTGCCGGGATGAATAAACGGCTTTTTTGCTTCTGCCACCGGGCACTCAATTTTTACCCTGCTTAAATCAGTGATATGCAGCACCTTTGAGGGGGTCATGGTATAGACCATTTCTCCTTCATTCATCAACTTCGCGACCACAAAGCCTGAAAAAGGCGCATACACGACTGAATCGGCAAGGTCCTGCTCCATCTGGGCATAATGTGCGGAAGCCTGCTCCACGCGGGCGCGCGACAATTGCTGCTGCGCTTCTGCATTCAGGTATTCGGTTTTAACGTCATCATATTTTTGGTCGTCTATGACCTTTTGGCGATGCAGCTCCTCCATTCGTTGCAAATTTTTTTTAATGTTCGCCAGATTGAGTTGCGCTATTCTCAATTCTGCCTGGGCGGTGTTGAGCGCCGCTGCCGCTTCATTTTTGGCCATAATCAGCTTGCTTTGTTCAAGCTGCACCAGTCGCTGGCCAGCGCTGATGCGATCGCCTTCATCAACAAAAATTCGTTCAATCCGGCCGCCGATCTTGGGGCTTAAAAATGCTTCCTGCACCGGATACACAGTCCCGGTAGTGTGTATATATGACGAAATATCTCCTCTAACAGCGGTCACAACGCTCACGGCTACCGGGGTTTCTTCCTGTGGATTGCCGGCATTGTTTTTGTGCGAACCACAGCCCACCACAAATACCAGAACCATAAGAGGTATAACCAGACAAAAAAAACCGGTCAGTTTTTGCATACCGTTCCCACCATAATTAATTAGCATACATATAGTTATATTTGTCACTATAACACAATTGCCGTTATTGATAAAATGATAATTCTGGTGTAGATTGTTTTGCACAAATCAGGTGCGGCTACAGCATAAAAACCTGGCCGCACAGTGCTGCCGCAAGCAAGAAAAGGGTTGAACTAATAATGAAAATACGCGCGCATGTTATCATTGAAGGCAGAGTTCAGGGCGTTTTTTTTCGCGCCGAAACACGAGCAGTTGCCCAGACGTATCATCTTACCGGATGGGTAAAGAATCTCCCTGATGGCAGGGTAGAAGCGGTATTTGAAGGCGAAGAGGACGACGTGGAAAAAGCCGTGCAGTGGTGTCGCACCGGCCCGCCCCATGCGCTGGTGACCTCTGTGTCGGTGAACAGGGAGCCCTTTACCGGGGAATTCAAAACCTTTTCCATAGCCTATTATTAATTCTCCATACCGATTGCGCCGGATTTGTGAGCAATCCCCGAACAGGAGGTCATCCCGCCCGAGTAAAGAATTTTAAACCCGATGCTTTCTCCGTAGTAAAACCTTATGAAAATTCTTCTTATCCAACCTCCGGTGCGGGATTTTTATCAAACCGCTATCAGAACCCAGCCGATTGGTTTGGCCTATCTCGCTGCCTCCCTTGAGCAACACGCCTTTGATGTTGAGATACTTGATTGCCAGGTGACCTCTCAAAAAAAATCAATCCCGCTACCAGAACCGTTTTCATTCATAAAAAAATTCTATCCCCGCGGCGACCTCAGCCCGTTTCGGCTGTTCGGGAATTTTTATCACTTCGGGCTTTCCTATGAGGAAATAGCGCGCCGCATCAGCAGCAGCGCTGCCGATGCGGTTGGCGTCTCTGCTCAATTTACGCCGTATTGCCCCGAAGCACTGCAGGTTGCCGCTTTGGTAAAGTCAATGCTGCCGAAGGTCCCGGTCATCATGGGCGGCGCGCATGTTGCGGCTGCCCCCCTGGATGTGCTCAGGCAGCCAAGCGTGGATTATGTCGTGCTGGGCGAAGCAGAGGAGAGCCTGCCGCTTTTGCTACAGCATATACAACGCGACCGCATCCCGGAGCAGCTTGACGGGGTGGGGTATAAACTAAACGGCGCACTTCGCATTAATCCCCGGCGCCGATTTATCAATGAAATTGATACGCTTCCCTTTCCGGCACGGCAGCGGTTAGATTTGTCGCTATACACGATTGGCAAACAGCCGTATACCGTGCTGATTACCAGCCGCGGCTGCCCGCAGCGGTGCACCTATTGCTCTGTTTCGCAGGTCATGGGCGAAACGTTTCGCACGCGTTCGCCTGAAAATATCCTGGAGGAAGTAAAACAGTGCAGAGAAATCTTTGGTATTTCGGTGTTTGATATTGAGGATGACAATTTCACCCTTGATCAGAAGCGGGCAGAACACCTGTTACATCTTTTCATTGAAGAATTTGGCGAAGATGAACTGCAGCTCCGCGCCATGAACGGTGTCTCCATCTTTTCCTTGAACAAAGAGCTCATCGCCGCCATGAAACGCGCTGGTTTTCACCATCTGGACCTGTCTTTAGGCAGCATATCCCGCAGAGCAAGCATTGAGATAAACCGTCCGCATGACCCTGCACAAGCAACCAGTGTGCTCCGACAGGCTGCTGAACACAGCCTGCCAACGACCACCTATGTTATATTGGGCATTCCGGGTCATACTCTTGACGAGATGCTGCAATCGCTGTTTTATCTCATGGGGCAGAAAACGCTGATCGGACCCAGCATCTTCTATCCCACGCCGGGCACTGCCGTTTACGAACAATTATACGGCAGCGGTAGGCCGCCCTTGGCCGATTATAGTATGTTTCGTTCAAGTTTATTTCCAGTCGAGACTGAAGAATTTTCACGGCGTGATCTCATAACGCTGCTTAAATTGTCGCGGTGGATAAATTTTGTAAAAAGATGTATCCTGCCGGAAATCGGCAGGCAGACGATACTGGTGCCGGAGCTTCACGAAATAGCCGCGCGTGTCTGGATGCCAGACGAACTCAAAGAAATGCCGCGCGCTGCGACGTCGTTATCCCGGCCGGAACCGCTAACAGTATGCGAGGTTGGGAAAATTGCAACCGCCCTGTTCCTTGCGACGCACGATCTGTTTAGCGTGAGAAGACTCCGCCAGACGCGTGCGGTACTGTATCACTATCGCATGGCGCCCTACCCGGCATCCCGCAAAGTCCTCAAACTTTTTTGGGACGCGGTGGATGGTGTGCCAATTTGCAGTGTTCCGCACCATGAAATGTTACTAACAAACAATAAAACAACAGCGGCTATAAAGAAAACACCCCCTGCTTGTTAGTTGATGTTAGATATCTCTGTATTTGCATGTATAATCATGGTATTTATAATTCATAAACCAATCATTGCCATTATTTTATAAAACATTTATGCCGCATATTATTCTTGATGGAACGGTTGATCTTGAGCGTTTCTATGCTGGCTTTCAACCCATCCAGGCTGGCGGAGGGATGGCGAGGAGGTTGTCAGGGAGTATCGTCTCTCCTCCTTCAGGAGAGCGCTGGCCCTGGTTGTCGAGATTGGCTGCCTGGCAGAGCGCGCGGACCACCATCCAGACCTTCTGCTTCAATACAAGCGGTTGACTGTTCGGCTCTCCACGCACAGCGTTGGCGCCCTGACCAGCAAGGACCTTCAGCTCGCCGAGGAGATTGACAGAGCCTACTACGACACGGGCGGCGACTAGGGAGGGCGCTCCGGCGCACACTGTAGGCAGCGTGTCTTGCTGGGTTGCGCCTGTGCTTGCGGCTTGGGGCCGCGGGCAAGGGCTTACCCCTGCGCCTTGGTGAGAGAGGCCGGCAAGGAGCGGTAGGCCGCCCGGACTCTCTCGGCGAGCGGCTCATCGTGTCCTATGCCGCAAACCGACACGAGCGTCGCATCCAGGCCATCGTCTCGAATACGGCGCTGCAGCTCGACGGCAGCCGGATCCTCTTCCGCATCGAATTGCAGCGCCGCGCCAATGACGCAGGCGAGGCTCTCTGGGGCGCCGCCGGTGCGCTCGACCAACCGCGCCGCTCCAACCAGGCGATCATTCGGCGCCAGCTTGCGCAAGGGATCACGTGCCAGGCGGTAACACGTATCGCCCAGGGCAACGTTTCCGAGGCGCGTGACCAGGTCATCCGCGTGCGCGCGATGTTCGACCGGGTCAAAGCCATGGGCGGTCAAGAGGGCGTGGAACGACTCGTTCAAGACCTGGTCAAAGATCCTTCGCACGCGCGGATCGGCCAACGCTTGGTAACCGAACTGGATATGCAGCAGGTAGCCCAGATAGCCCAGCACGGCGTGAAGGCAGTTGTGCAGAAAGAGCTTTCGGTCTTCATGTGCCTGGAAGTTGGCTACAGGTTCTACCCCGACAATCGCCGGAAGCACACCCACCACCGCAGAAGCATCCACCGGGAGCCGCTTGTAGGCTTCCACGGCAATCCGGAGCGGGTCCTCGCCTGGCGCAGGGGGCGCCTGGAGCGGAACCATGCGGCTGACAACGGCCTGCACGAAACCCGTTCTCGCAAGAATAGACTCCCGCTCATGGTCTGGCAGAGACTCCGCGACCAGCTCCCGCAGCGCCTCGCCTGCCTTGTGCAGATTCTCGCACACAAGAACGTTGAGGGGAGGAGCACCGGCGGATGCCCGCTGCCGGAGTCCCGCAGCGAGGTTTGGCGCAATGTGCTTGAGGGCGTGGGCACCCACCGCGGAGCATGCGATTTCGCAGCGCGCTATCTCCGCCGCCACGGCCTCGCGGTCTCGGCCGTCTACCGCGCGCACGTTCTCAATGGGTATGTCAGAGGCACCTGGGCCGACGATGCGGATGTGGTACCGCCGGTTAGCGTTCAGTGCGGCCACGACCTCGGGCACCACGTCCACGAAAACCACCTCGTAGCCGCTCTCATAGAAGAGCTGACCGAGGAAGCCGCGCCCGATGTTGCCCGCGCCGAACTGCACGGCGGTCTTCATTGCCCTATCGCTCCTCTCGCGCAAGCGTGAATGCCTCCGGAAGGAGTGCCGCGAGGGTGGTTCGCTTCACCTCCCCGGCGACGCAGCCGTAGAGAACCTCGCAGCTTCCAGAGCCGAATTGGGCAATCCACTGGCGGCACGCGCCGCACGGCGG
>Ga0101944_10004426_pt1 | contig 17474 bp, 19 predicted proteins | sample DewCreD2012metaG_FD_75245 | JGI IMG/M metagenome (GOLD analysis project Ga0101944, IMG submission 75245) | Hot spring sediment bacterial and archeal communities from British Columbia, Canada, to study Microbial Dark Matter (Phase II) - Dewar... ... | reverse complement strand
TCGCTCGAGCTGGCCGCCGACATCGAGCAGTTGGCCCCCTTTGGGCCGGGCAACGAACGTCTCACCCTGGCGACCCGCAGCCTGACGCTCGAATCCGCCGCGCCGGTCGGCAAGAGCGGCGAGCATGTGCGTTTAACGGTCTCCGATGAAGCCGGGAACAAACTGCCGGTGTTGTGGTGGAACGGGGGCAGTGAGGAACTGCCTCAGGGCCGCTTCGACCTGGCCTACACCATCCGCACCAGCGACTATAAGGGACAAAAACAAGTCACGGTAGAGTTGGTGGATTTTCGGGAGTCGGAAAATGCGCCGGTGGCAGTGAAACGCCCAAAGGTGGAAATTGTCGATTTGAGGAAAGATAAAAGAGAAAAGAGGGAAATTCTTTCGACCTTCACTTTTCCATGCGAAATCTGGGCCGAGGGCGAACACAAAAAAGTGGTCAACGGCCAGGGTCGGCACGAACTCAAGGCGGCAGAAACGCTGGTGATTTGGACGACCCCGCCTTACGGCGATGTGCTACGCGAGGTGATGGAAAAGGTCAAGCCACAAAAAGTCATCCTGGTCGGGCAAGAGCCGGGGTGGGATTTCTTGACGCGGCTGGCGGGCCTGGTCAAGTTCGTGCTAAACCAGCGCGGCGGGCGGGTTTCGCTGGACGAGTTGGCGGCGGGGACCGGGGAACGGCTGGCAACCGTCCGCCTGGGGCTGGAGTACCTGTCGAAACGGGGGCAGGTGACAGTCGAGTCAGAATCCGCTGGGGAAATTGTCCTCGCCGCCTCGAATGCCCGGGCGGACGAATCTGCCGCGGCGCAGTTAAAATCCCAAATCGAAAAAATGACGGCTGAGTCGGCGGCCTATCGCCGATTGTTCAGTAGAAATCCAGACCCAATCGAGGGACTATGAGACAACTTCCGGGACACGGCGCATGTTTTGTGTGCGGAGCAGGCAACCCGCGCAGCATTGGGCTGACGTGGTTCGAGGAAAACGGCGAGATTTTCGCCGAGTTCACCTTCGACGAGGGCCAGCAAGGGCCGCCCGCGCACCTGCACGGCGGGGCTTCGGCAGCGGTGCTGGACGAGGCGATGGGCGCGGCGGTCTGGACGGCGGGGCTGCGCGTGGTGGCGGTCAACCTGGAAATCAATTACAAACAACCGGTGCCGCTGGGGCAAAAAGTGACCATAAGGGCGCGGGTGCAGGAGCGGCAGGAGCGCAAGGTGCTGACGACGAGCGAACTGTTGCTGCCTGATGGCGCGATAGCGGTGACAGGGCGCGGGATTTATGTGCCAGCCCCGCATTTGGTGGGGGCGGAAAAGGTCAAGTTTGGGTGACCGGCGTCGAATGGCGCGAGCGGAAAACACGGACGAACACGGAATAAATGGCATTAAAAAAACTCTTTCCGTGAGTTTCCGTAAATTCCGTGTGTCACCTGCGTTGCGCGCAGGCGCAAGTGTCCGCGTCCAGGTTTTCATGGAAACGATTGGAAAGCCCGTATTTCCTTGTCTACCTGTTTACTTTTGTATGCTACAATCCTGGTAGAGGTAAATATGAGTCTGGCTTTGAACACCAATGTCTCAGGTTACAAAAAAGGCGACATCCGCAATGCAGTTTCGTTTGCGTTGAGCAGCGCAGCGGCCCAGGCGCGCCAGCGTTTCGAACATTACGAAGGGCTGTGCCGCCAGTTCGAGCAAAAATACAAGTTGAGTTCAGATGAGTTTCTGCGGCAATTCGATTCCGGGTCGTTGGGCGACGAGGCGGACTATTTTGATTGGTATGCCGCCAAACGCGGTTTGGATTTATGGCGCGAACGTTATGAAATCCTGTCGGGAGTTTCTGTGTGAAGGCTCGCGAATATTACGCGGCGCTCCAGCGGCGATTTTGGCCGCGCCGCATGTGATTCGCTCGGATGTATCCTTCGATGAAGTGGCTGAATCTGAATGCTATATCCGAGGAACGCTGACCATTACCGGGGGCTATGAACTGCATCTGGCAGAATACGTTGTGACCGAACCGCAAATCAACCGCCTGAAATACCGTTACCACCTCCAGGCATCGGACAATCGCCTGCTTGCTCGTTGGGACAATGCTCCGCATCATCCAGAAATCAAATCACATCTGCATCATTTGCATAAAGAAAAGGGAGTCAAGGAAACCCAGGCGATGGATGTGGAACAAGTTCTGAGGGCGGTGATGGATTTTCTGGATTAAAACCAAGCGTTGACAATTCTCTTATACCCCGGTGATACAATAACGCCATGTTGCCCGATTTCCGCGTCCGCCAGCGCGATTACCTGCTCGAAATCACCCGCGCCATCACCCAGGAACTCGACCTGCAAAAGGTGCTTAAACGCATCCTGCGCATCTCGATTGAGATGTTGGCCGGTCAGGCCGGGCTGATTGCCCTGCGGGAGGTCAACGCATGGAAGGTAGCTGCCGCGCAGGGCATTCCACCGGCTTTTTTGCGCTACCTCGAACCGCTGCTCGAGGAAGAGCGCGTAGCCGAGTTGGACGTGGCCGAACTCAACCGCATGTTGCAGGAGTTGACCTACACCGCCAGCATGGGCCTGCTCAACGGCACGGCTTTGCCGCTGATGACGCACGGCGCGGTGATTGGCGTCATTTTTATTTTCCGCTCGTATCCCGATTTATTTTCGGCGAATGACAAGCAGCTCCTGCAATCTTTTGCCGACCAGGCCGCGATAGCCGTGTTTAATGCCAAACTCTACGGGCAGATTACGGTCGAAAAACAACGCCTCGACGCGCTGATTGACTCAGCAGCCGATGGCATCATCATCTTGAACGCCGACCACAGCATCGAGCGCGTCAACGACGCCTTCGAGCGCATCTACGGCAAAACCGACGATGAACTGCGCGGCTTGCGGCACGAGGAAGTCATCCGCTGGGCGCGCAAGCCGGATGGCCTGACGCTGGAGGAAGCCGAAAAAGACGGCTGGCCGCCAACTCCCAACGCGCATCTCTACGTCGAGGGCGATTTGCAGCGCGCCGATGAGCAAATGCCTTTCATTCCGGTTGGCATCACGTATGCGCCGCTGATGACCGCCGAGGGCGAACTGCAAAATATCATCGTCACCGTGCGCGACATCACCCATTTCCGCAACGCCGAGGAAATCAAGGCGACCTTTATCTCCATCGTCAGCCACGAACTGAAGACGCCGGTCGCGCTCATCAAGGGCTATGCATCCACTCTGCGGCGCGACGACGCCCGCTGGGACAAGCACATCATCCAGGATTCGCTGACGGTCATCGAGGAAGAAGCCGACCGCCTGGCCAGAATGATTGAAGACCTGTTAGATGCTTCGCGCTTACAGGCTGGCGGCCTGACCCTTAAACGGACGGATATTTCCCTCCCAACCCTGGCCGGACGCCTGGCAGAGCGTTTTCAGACCCAAACCAAAAAACACACCCTGAAAGTCGATTTCCCCGCCGAATTTCCCGTCATATTGGCCGATGAGACCCGCATCGAGCAGGTGCTTTCTAATCTCATCTCGAACGCCATCAAGTACGCCCCCAAAGGCAATATCTGTATCAGCGGGCAGGCGCGCCCGGAGCAAGTCATCCTGTGCGTCAGCGACGAAGGCCCCGGCATTGACCCGCGCGATATGCCGCACATCTTCGACCGCTTTTATCGCTCTGAAAGAGCTGTGCGAAAGACGAAAGGGGCCGGGTTGGGACTGTATCTGGCGCGCGCCATTGTCGAAGCGCACGGCGGGCGAATGTGGGCCGACCCAAAACCCGGTTCAGGAGCGCGAATCTGCTTTTCGCTGCCGAGATAACCGCCCACGGGTGGTAAAATAAACAACTCGCGGAACGCGCTGAACGTTTGGTGGCGTGTTCCGTTTCAAATTGCCAACCGTAAATCCATAGGACTTACGCAAAATCAGTTTTTTGTCCGTCAATCTGTGCTAATCACCGCTAATCAAAGGCATTTACGCCCGAAATTGTTCAAAAATTCGCGCGGATTGGCGTAGATTAGCGGATAATTTCACGGTTTTTCGTAACTCTATCCAAAATCGTAAATCTAAAATCAGAAATCGGAAATCAACATGCCCCAAACTCAAATTGCCTGTCCCCGCTGCCGTAAGATGATTCCTGCCCAAGTTGAGCAGCTGTTCGATGTGACCAGCGACCCTGCCGCCAAACAGCGCCTGCTCGGCAGAGTCTCCAACTACGCCCGTTGCCAGTTCTGCGGCTTTGAAGGGCCGTTAGCCACCCCCATCGTCTACCACGACAACGACAAGGAACTGCTGTTGACCTATTTCCCACCCGAACTGGGGCTGCCGGTCAACGAGCAGGAAAAACTGGTCGGGCCGATGATTACCCAGGTCACGAACAAACTGCCCGCCGAAAAGCGCAAAGGCTACCTGCTGCGCCCGCAGAGCTTCCTGACCTACCAGAGCATGATTGAAAAAATCCTGGAAAAAGACGGCGTGACCAAAGAAATGCTCGACGACCAGCAAAAACGCGTCGGACTCATCCAACGTCTGATGGAAGCGGCCTCGCCTGAGGTGCGCACCGCCATCATCAAGGAAAACACCGCTCTGCTCGATGAGACCTTCTTTGCTCTGTTCAACCGCCTGCTCGAAGCCGCGCTCCAATCGGGACAGCAAGCCGCCGCCCAGGCCATGGCTGCCTTGCAGGAGGAACTGCTCGAAAACTCTGAGTATGGCCGCAAAGTCCGCGCTCAGATGGGTGAGTTGGAAGCCGCCGTCAAGACTCTCCAGGAAGCCGGACAGGGCCTGACCCGCGAAAAACTGCTCGAAATTTTCCTATCCGCTCCCAGCGAAGCGCGCCTGCAAGCCCTGGTCAGCATGACCCGCAACGGGCTGGATTATTCGTTCTTCCAGATTCTAACTGATCGCATCGACAAATCGCGCGGCGAAGAACGCGCCCGGCTGGAAGACCTGCGCACTAAAATTCTGGAATACACCAATCAGATTGACAAGGCCGTCGAACAGCAAATGAAACAGGCCGACCAGATGATTGAATCGCTGCTAGCCGCGCCAGACATCGTTCAGGCCACCGTCCAAAACCTGGCAGCCTTCCAGAGCGACGTGGTGGTGCAGGTGCTGGAAACAAAACTTCAAGAAGCCAGCCGCAAGAAAGATGAAGCCCGGATTCAGAAACTTCAGCAGGTGGTTGCCGTGCTGCAGCAGGCCAGCACCCCGCCCGAACTGGTGCTCATCAACGAACTGCTCGAAGTCGCCGACGATGAAACCGTCCTGGCGCATAAACTGAAGGAACACGAAGCCGAGCTCAGCGAGGAATTGAGCGGCATGATTGCCGGGCTGATGAACCAGGTCGAACAGCAGGCCGCCAAAGACCCCAACGCGGGTGAAATCCTAAAGCGGCTTGAGACGCTGTATCGAGCAATCCTGAAAAAGTCCATGCAGAAGAATCTGGGCCAGTAACACCAAACAAAAAGACCGGAGAACTTCCGGCCTTTTTGTTCCTGTGCGCTGGAGAGGACTTGAACCTCCACGGCTCTCGCCACACGCCCCTCAAACGTGCCTGTCTGCCAATTCCAGCACCAGCGCGGGCAAGGACGTATTATAATCACGTTCTCTTGCCTGTCAAGCAATACTGCTTTTCAATTTACCTACCATGCAACTGCAAACCCGTTCCATCCTTATCATCCTCCTGCTTGCCCTGTGTGGGGTGTGCATTGCGCTGGTCTTCATTGCCCGGCTCTTTTACACCTCGCAGTGGGGCGTAAAAAACTACCTGCGCGCCCATCCTGAAGATGTCGCCATTGCCTGCCTCGACCCGCGCAATCCTGAGCAGGGCTTCTACCACAACGCGGACGAAGCCTACCCGCTGGCCTCGACCTTCAAAATCATCCTGCTTGCCGCTTATGCCCAGGAAGTTGCCGCCGGGCGGCTGGATTCGGGGGAAACCGTCCCGTTCAGCGACTTGGAGACCTGGTACCTGCCCGGCACCGATGGCGGCGCGCATCCCGAATTCCTGAAATCGCTCGGCGAGGGCCGCGCGACTGCCACGCTCGACGAAGTCGTGGATGGCATGATTATCTACAGTTCCAACGCTGCAACCGACTACCTGCTCGCGCGGTTGCGCGGCGTGGATTTCGATGACTTGTACCGGCGGCTCGAACTGGAAGAAACTACCCCGCCGTTTTCCATCCTTGGCCTATACCTGGCGATGAACAATCACGAGCGGGGTTCCGTTAAAGTAAATGAAAGCGCACCCGAAAGTCTGCCCGCCGCCCAGGCGGGATACGAAAAAGCCTTCACAACGGACCCAGCCTGGAGACAGGCGGAACTCGCCTACGTTGCCGACATCAAAAACTATGCGCCGCTCAACACCCAAAAATGGTTCCTCGGTCTGTACGGCATGGGCGGCAGCGCGCGCGACATGGCGAAGGTCATGCGGGCCGCCTATGGTTACACAGAAGCCCTCTCCCCCGAAGCGCAGGCCATTATGCGGCGGCATCTCGAATGGCCGCTGCGCCTCACCCCGGCGAACGGAGACGACTTCAAAATCCTTGCCACCAAAGGCGGGGCCTGGCCAGCCGTTCTGACCTCGGCCTGGTATGCTGAAACCCTGCAAGGCGAGCCGCGTGTGCTGGTGGTCCTGTACGCCAACCTGCGCGATGATTACTGGAACACCTGGCTGGTCACGTTTGCCCACCAGGAATTCGAAGCCGACATCCTGAAACAAGCCGATTGTTCGGTATTTACGGAAATCTTCAAATAAGGAGCCATTTTATGACCAAAATTGTTCTCGACGCCATGGGCAGTGATAATTACCCGACCCCCGATGTGATTGGCGCGGTGCAGGCGGCGCGTGAATACGGCGTGGAAGTAATCCTCGTCGGCGATGAAGCCAAAATCAGGCCGGTGCTAGAGGCCCAAAACCCGGGCAATTTACCCATCCGCGTTGTCCACGCCCCCGAAATGCTGACGATGGAAGACAAGGGCATGGCCCTGGCCCTCAAAGCCCGCCGCCCCAACGCCAAGAACTCGATGGCGGTCGGCATCGACCTGGTCAAAAACGGCGAAGCAGACGCTTTCGTCACCGCCGGCAATACCGGCGCGGCGATGGCGACGGCTTACTTCCGGCTGGGAACCATCGAGGGCGTCGATTTACCCGCCCTGGCCCCGGTCTTTCCCACCGCCACCGGCTCCTGCGTGGTGCTGGACATCGGCGCCAACCCGGAAGTCAAACCCGAAAATCTGTATCAGTTCGCCATCCTGGGCAGCATCTATGCTGAGAAAGTGCGTGGGGTCAAAAATCCCAAAGTCGGGCTGATTTCCAACGGCGAGGAAGAAGGCAAGGGCAACCATAACGTCAAAGAAGCCACGCCCCTGCTGAAAGGCGCGGGCTTGAATTTCGTGGGAAATGTTGAAGGCAAAGAAGTGATTGGCGGCGGGGTCGATGTGGCCGTCACCGATGGGTTTACCGGCAACGTCATGCTCAAATCGGTCGAAGCAGTCGCCAAGTTGATTGTCGATAAAATTAAGGACGCCATAAAAACCGGCGGCCCCCTCGCCATGTTGGGCGGCCTCTTGGTCAAACCGGCTCTCGGCAAAATCAAGAAAATGCTCGACCCCTCCGAAGAAGGCGCGGCCCCCCTGCTCGGCGTCAACGGCCTGGTCTTTATCGGGCATGGCCGCTCGGACGAAAACGCCATCAAGAACGCCATCCGCGTCGCAAAAAACGCCGCCGAAGCGAATGTCGTCGAGGCCATGCGAGACGGAATCCGCGAACGTCTGCCCCGCTAAACTGGAAATCCGACCATGAATCAGCAACTATCAATTCCCACCCCCCGCTCGCGCGTTGTCATCACCGGGATGGGCGTGGTCAGCGTCATCGGCACGGGTCTGCAAGCCTATTGGGAAAATCTCAAAGCCGGGAAATCCGGCATCCGCCGCATTACGCAATTCGACGCCAGCAAATTCCCCTGTCAGATTGCCGGGGAAGTGCCTGAGTTCGACCCGACTCTCTACATGGACCGTAAGGAGGCCCGCCGCGTGCCGCGCTCGGCCCAGTTTGGCTTTGCCGCCGCCAAACTGGCTGTAGAAGACGCCGGGCTGCCCAGCCCGCTCCCCAACCCGGAACGCAGCGGCGTGGCCTTTGGAACGGCCATCGGCGGCCTGGACCGCGCCAGCGAGGGGATTGACATCATCCGCGCGCAGGGCTACGACCGACTCAATCCATTCGTCGTGCCGACTTCACTGGTCAACACCAGCGCCTACCTCGTCTCGCAAGGCTTTCAGGCCCTGGGGCCTTCCACCACCATCGGAACGGCCTGCGCCACCGGAACCCAGGCCGTTGGTGAGGGGCTGGAGATGATTCGGCGCGGCGCAGCAGACCTGGTGCTGGCGGGCGGCACCGAGGGCCTGATTGCCGATTTCGCCATCGGCGGGTTCTGCGCCATGCGCGCCCTGCCCACCTCGTTCAACGACAATCCCGAAAAAGCCTCACGCCCCTTCGACAAAGACCGAGAGGGATTCGTCTATTCGGAGGGCGCGGCAGTGCTGGTGCTAGAATCGCTCGAACACGCCCTGGCGCGCGGCGCGCGGATTTACGCCGAAGTGGCCGGGCAGGCCTCCTCCGCCGACGGTTTCCACATGGCTCAGCCCGACCCCGAAGCCGCCGGGCCGGCCCGCGCCATGCGCTGGGCCATTGCTGACGCCGGGCTGACCCCCGCCGACGTAGACTATATCAACGCGCACGGAACATCTACCCCGCTCAACGACCTGACCGAAACCCGCGCCATCAAGGCCGTCTTTGGCGAACATGCGTACAAACTAGCCATCAGTTCGGTCAAATCTATGCTCGGACACGCCATGGGCGCCTCCGGCGCGCTGGAAGCAATTGCTTGCGCCATGACGCTCTACGAGGGCGTCATCCCGCCGACCATCAACTACACCACCCCCGACCCTGAACTCGACCTGGATTACGTCCCCAATGCGGCGCGCAAAGCCGATGTCAAGGTGACTCTCTCCAACTCCTTCGGCCTGGGCGGGCAAAATGCCTGTGTGGTTCTGAAGAAGTATGATTAATCTCTCACCCCACCCCTCTCCCGGCGGGAGAGGGGTGCGAGAAATAGTATGAACTCTGTCACGGTCTCCTCCAAATACCAGATTGTCATCCCGCAAAAAGTACGTGAAATGCTCGGCATCAAACAAGGCCAAAAAATACACATCATAGCCTACGACAATCGCATCGTTCTCGTCCCTGACCGCCCCATCCAGCAAGCGCGCGGCTCGCTCAAAGGCATGGACACTGATAGTGTTCGAGAAGAAATTGACGAGAAACGCGATCCCGAATCACCGAGGTACTCATGAAAGTCTTATCGAACGAAAAAGTAATCAAGCGCAACACCCAAATTGGTAAATATGCCAGCCTTGTGGCTTTGCTTATCCTGGCGGGCGGCATGGTCGTCTCTTTCACCATGCAGGAACAGGCGTTCATCGCCTTTGGCGCGCTGATGGTTGGTTTTGTCCTCTCCCAATTTGGCATCTATTTTGGCAACCGCTTTGGCCGCCGCCCGCGCACCGACGAGCGCATTACCGCCGCGCTCAAAGGCCTGACCAAAGACTATACGCTCTATCATTATCTCGCCCCGGTCAACCACCTGTTGGTCGGCCCGGCGGGAGTTTGGATTCTCGAACCTTATTACCAGCGCGGCACCATCACCTACGAAAAGAACCGCTGGCGGCAAAAAGGCGGCGGCCTGCTGCTCGGTTATCTCAAAATCTTTGCCCAGGAAGGCTTGGGACGCCCGGACCTCGAAGCGCAGGCCGATTTGGACGCGCTGCGCAACGCCCTGAAAAAATCCCTCGGTGACGACTTGCCCCCGCTCAACGCCGCGTTGTTGTTCTACGACCCCAGGGCCGAAATCCAAGCCGACGAAGCCCCCCTCCCGACGCTAAAAATCGACCAGTTGAAAGATTTCCTGCGCAAACGCGCCAAAGAGAACCCCTTCCCGCCCGAACAGGTCAAACGAATTACCGACCTGCTGCCCAAAGAAAGTATCGAGTAGGGTAATTTGGCAAATTGCCCCACCACCGAAAACACGCTTCTGGTAAATTCCAGGAGCGTGTTTTTTATGGAGTTTTCACCGCCTGCTTCGTGACAAAATCCACTTTCAACACTCCATGGCTTGTGCTACAAAAGAGTCATCCATCCAACAAAAGGAGACCCCATGTTCAAAACCTTCCTCGAAGTGCGCAAGTACCTCGAAAGTCACGACATCCAGATGGTCGACATCAAATTCGCCGACCTATGGGGGCGCTGGCATCACCTGACCATCCCCTCTAGTCAGTTTACGCCCGATTTTATGGAACAAGGCATCGGCTTCGACGGCTCGGCTGTCGGGCTGAAATCGGTCAAATCTGGCGATATGGTGCTGGTTCCCGACCTTTCGACCGGCTTCATTGACCCCTTCTGGGAAGTTCCCACCCTTTCGTTCATTTCATACACCCTCGAAGCCGATACGCATGCCATCTTCGGCAACGACCCGCGCAACATCGCCACCCGCGCCGAAGAATTCATGAAAGAAAGCGGCATCGCCGACCAAAGCCGCTGGGGGCCAGAATTCGAGTTTTATATTTTTGACAGCGTTAGTTACGAATATGGTATCAACCGCGCCAGTTACTGCCTGGAAAGCAAGGAAGCCGACTGGAACAGCGCTACCGGCGGACACGGTCACTACATCCCCTTGCACGGCGGCTACCACGCCATCCCACCCAAAGACCAACTCTACAACCTGCGCGCCGAGATGACCATGCACCTGGAAAAGATGGGTGTCCCGGTCAAATATCATCATCACGAAGTTGGCGGCCCTGGTCAGTGCGAAATCGAAACCCCGATGATGACCCTTCTGAAAGCCTGCGACGCAACCATGCAGATTAAATACGTCACCAAAATGACCGCCCACAAGCGCGGGCAGACTGCCACCTTCATGCCCAAGCCGCTTTATGGCGAGGCCGGCAGCGGAATGCACTTCCACCAGCATTTGTTCAAGGAAGGCGTGAATGTGTTCTACGACCCCGACGGCTACGGGGCGTTGAGCGAGACGGCGCGTTACTACATCGGCGGACTGCTAGAGCATGGCGCGGCAATCCTGGCCTTCACCAACCCGTCCACCAACTCCTACCGGCGGCTGGTTCCCGGCTTCGAGGCTCCGGTCAATGCCTTTTATTCGCTCGGCAACCGCTCGGCAGCCATTCGCATTCCGAAATATGCCAACCAGCCCGAGACGGCCCGCTTCGAGTTTCGCCCGCCCGATGCCACCTGCAACATCTACCTGGCCCTGGCCGCCCAACTGATGGCGGGCATGGACGGCATCATCAACAAAATCGACCCAACCGAACGCGGCTACGGGCCGTTCGACAAGAACATCTTCGCCATGAGCGAGGCCGAACGCGCCCAAATCAAAGCCTTGCCGACCTCGCTCGACGAGGCCCTCGACGCACTGGAAGCCGACCACGCCTTTTTGACAGCGGGCGGCGTCTTCAGCGAGGAGATGATTGCGCAGTGGGTTGACTATAAACGCAAACACGAAGCCATCGAAATGCGGATGCGCCCCCACCCCTACGAAATGAGCCTGTATTTCGACGCATAACGAAAACGTCCCGAAGGTTTGTAGACACCTTCGGGACGTTTTTTATCGTTTCTTCCACTCCGGCTCATAGAACGGCGTTTTGACCACCCTGGCCGGGGCAAATTTGCGCTGGTGTTCCACCGTCACTTCGAGCAGCAGGTTTGTGCCAATCTCGAAATAAGGCCGCTGAAGGTGCGCCAGCGCAATATATTTTTTTAACACCGGTGACCAGGCGCTCGACGAGGCATACCCCACCTGCGAGCCGCCGCTGAAGACCGGCAGGCTGGCCCGCACGGTGAACGGCGAAATCTGGGGCGGCAAGCCGACTTCGCGGTACAAACGCTCCATCCCAACCCAATCCACTTCCAGGCCAACCAACATCCACGCCGGCCCGCGCGCTTTTTCTGCCGCCAGGGCCTGCTTGCCGTTGAAATGCCCTTTCTCCAGGTTGACTGCCCAACCGAGTCCCAACTCGAAAGGCGAAGATTTTTGCGATTCGATGAGGGCGTGATGGGCGGCGGTGTAATCCGTCTCGATGAGAATCAGCCCGGCCTCCACCCGCGCCACATCCAGCGCGAGAATCCCGGCAGGGGCCAGGCCAAAATCCTGCCCGGCGGCGGTCAGCGCGTTCCAGACCGGCAGGGCATGTTCAGCCGGAATCCAGATTTCATAACCTAAATCGCCAGTGTAGCCGGTACGCGAAATGGTGAGCGGAATTCTGGCGATGGCGTTTTCCATCACCCGAAAATATTTTAGGTCGTCGAGCGGCCCTTCGGCGCAGCGATTCAGCACCAGCCGCGATTTCGGCCCCTGCAAGCTCAGCGCGGCCATCGCGTGGCTGATGTCGGTAATCGAAACATCCATCCCCGCCGCGTTCATCTCCAGCCAGCGCAAGTTTGGCTCGGCAGCAGTCAGACGGAAGGTCGTCTCGCCCAGGCGCGAAACCGTGCCATCATCCAGCACTTTGCCCTCGGCATTGCACCAGGGCGTGTATATCACCTGCCCAATGCGCATGTTTTGCACGCTGCGGGTTACCACCCGGTCGAGCAACCTGGCGGCGTCGGGACCTTCGATGAGGTATTTCACCAACGGCGAGACATCGAACAGCGCGGCGGCGTTGCGAATGGCCCAGTATTCGCGCTCATGGGTCATCTCATAGAGACCGGCAGCGGCATAGCCAGACCAGCGCCGCCAGTTTTGGGACTGGTTGAGGGGGGCAGTGCGGGGGTGAAAGGGGGTGGGGTGGAGCATGGGGCCTCGAACGACTGATGAGTGATGAGTGATTACGCGCGACGACCGCTTGCTATCGGGTTTCCGCTTTTACCAGATTACTCAACTTCCCCAGGCCTTCAATCTCGCAAACCACTTCATCCCCGTCCTTGAGAATTCCAACGCCCGCCGGGGTGCCGGTGAAGAGCAGGTCGCCGGGTTCGAGGGTCATGACCGAAGAGACGAAGGCAATTAAGGTGTTGACGCTAAAGACCATATCGCGGGTCGAGGCCATCTGACGCGGCTGGCCGCTGACCCGGCAGGTGACGAGCGCGTCTGAGGGGTCGAAGTCGGTATCAATCCAGGGGCCAAAGGAGCAAAAGGTATCGAACCCTTTGGCACGCGTCCACTGCCCGTCCGATTTCTGCAGGTCGCGGGCGGTGACATCGTTGCCGATGGTGTAGCCCAGAATCATGTCGCGGGCTGTTTCGGCAGTGATGTGCCGCCCACGCTTGCCGATGACGACCACCAGCTCCGCTTCATGTTCGACCTGTTTCGATTGCGGCGGCAGGAGGATGGTTTCGCCGGGGCCAATCACGCTGGAAGGCGGCTTGAGGAAGATGAGCGGCACTTTTGGCACTTCGGCATTGTGTTCGTGGGCATGTTCGGCGTAATTACGTCCCACGCATACGATTTTTGAAGGCTGGCAGGGCGCCAGCAGGCGCACATCTTCGAGCGGTATATCCGCTTTCAGGCGACGATATTCGCCAAAGGGATTGCCCTCCATCGGGCCGACGTTTTCATCCAGCACCCAGCCGTATTGCGGGGTTGTGTTTTTTACCTGGTAGCGAACAATGCGCATTTTGCCTCCTTGGATTTCAAACCAGACAAAGTTTAGCACAAATACATCAAAGTAACGCAAAATCATGCCTTGCGCTACAAAGTCAACATTGCGAATCGATTGTTAATCGGATTTTTACAAAATATCTATTGACTTTCGGGTCAAAATTGGGCAAGATAAGAGAAAATATTTTACCCCGCTCAAAACGCGGGGCTTTTCGAGCGAAGCATTGGACCCAGACCATCTAGCAGCGCATTGGTACAGACAACCCACTTCAGGCAGACCTGTAAAACGGTCTCTCTCGACTTCTCTCAAAAATCGGCAGTCTTTCTGGCTGCCGATTTGCATTTAACCTTTCTAAGGAGCCTTGTATGTTTCGACTGGAATTCGATGGCCTGTTCCGCAATGCCGACGATGAGCATCCTGCTTCGGCGGGAATTATGTGCTACGGATGGCGCATCCTGTATGGAAAACAGGTTATCGCTCAGGGGCATGGGACATTTGCCCGGGGGCGCAACGCCAATTCCAACATCGCCGAGTACCTGGCGTTGGTGGAAGGCCTGGAAGCCTTGCTCGATATGGGAGCAACGGATGAGCGTGTTCTGGTGTGCGGTGATGCCAAAAGCGTCATCAACCAGATGGAGGGACTGGCGGGCGTCTCCAGCCCGGCGGTGCGACCATTGCACGAACGCGCCCGGCGACTGGCAGGACATTTCCCCAACCTGCGCTGGGAGTGGCTGCCGCGCCGACACAATCGCGCTGCTGATGCTTTGTCGCGCCACGCGCTCAAGCGGTTGCGTCACGACCCCGCCTTGTATGAATCTATCTTGGAAAACGTGCGCGCCAAAGCAAAAACCCGCCTGGCCGGGCGGCTGTTGGATATTGGCGGATTGCGCATTTACCAACCAGCCTGAAATTTCGAGTATAATTCGGCGCACGGGCGCATAGCTCAGTTGGTCAGAGCGCCTCGCTTACACCGAGGAGGTCAGGGGTTCGAGTCCCTTTGCGCCCACCAAAACTGTGTATGGCTGAATGGGGGCGTCGCATGATCAGATGGATCGTGTAGCGTCTTTCATGAATGTGGTCACGTAGGCGGCTCACTGTGAGTTTCGACCACATTATCTAGTTCAGCCCACAATGATCAAATAGCGATGAAAGGGACAGGTTTCCAGGCTCAGCGATGTACAGAGAGCCGGCCCCAGGCTGAAACGCCGGTCTTCGCCTCGTGGAAACCGTATTCCACTCGCGCCCGCAGCGTCGAAAGCGGGATACTTCCATCCATCGCCTTCTCGCAACGAGCCATTTCGGCTCCACCCAGCCGGCCCGACAATTGCAATCGAATCCCTTTCGCCCCGTTTTCCATCGCCTTCTGAATGGCGTTTTTCATCGTCCGACGAAAACTGACTCGTTTCTCGATCTGTTCTGCGATGTCTTGGGCCACAAGCTGGGCATCGACTTCGGCCCGCTTCACTTCCTGGATGTTGATGAAAATCTCCTTGTCGGTCATCTTCTGAAGTTCTCTCTTGAGATTCTCGACCTCCGCGCCCTTCTTCCCGATGATGATCCCCGGTCTCGCCGTATAAATCGTCACCTTCGCTTTCTTGGCCTTGCTTGCAGCCCGTTCGATCTCGATCTTCGAAACACCGGCATGATAGAGCTTTTTCTTCAGGTAATCCCGGATTCGAATATCTTCAATGATGAGCTGGGGATAATCCTTCTCCGCGTACCACCGGGAATCCCAGGTCTTGATGAACCCCAATCGAAAACCAATCGGATGCACTTTCTGTCCCAAGGCTCTCCTCCCTTACCTTTCGTCCAGGACAATCGTGAAGTGGCTCGTCCTCTTTCGAATCATCGTGGCTCGACCGAGTGCCCTGGGCGTGAATCGCTTCATCGTCGGGCCTTGATCCACCGTGATCCGCTTCACAAAAAGGTGGTCCACGTCGAGCTTTTTCTGCTCGGCGTTGGCCATGGCCGACTTCAGCAACTTGGCGATCGTTCTCGCCACCCCCTTCTTCGTGAAGGCGAGGATGTTTAGGCTTTCCTCCAACCCTTTACCCCGAATCAGATCAGCGACCAGCCGAGCCTTCCGGGGGGCAACCCGCGCAAACCGTAATCTTGCCCTGACTTCCATTTTCGCCTCAACCCTTACCGTGTAAAAAGGAGTACCCGACCCGCCACCGCCGCCCTCACCACGTCCCGTTTCGCTCCGTCGGATCCAGGATCCTTTTCCTCATCGATCCCCCTTACCACCTGACCTCATGCGGCCTTTCCCTTCACCTTCGTCTTTCGATCTCCGGAATGGCCGTGGAAGGTTCGGGTGGGAGAGAACTCACCGAGTTTATGCCCCACCATCTCTTCGGTCACAAAGACCGGAATAAATTTCTTCCCATTGTGAACGGCAAAGGTCAATCCGACCATCTCCGGGACAATCGTGGATCGTCTTGACCAGGTCTTGATGACCTTTCCTTCTCTTGTCTTTCGGGCCTCCTCCACCTTTTTCATCAAATGGAGATCAACGAAAGGCCCTTTCTTGATTGAGCGGGCCATCAACCTCTCCTCTTCACAATATATTTGTCAGTCCTTTTGTTCTTTCGCGTCTTTTTTTCAGGAACACCCCAAGGGGTGCACGGATGCCTTCCTCCCGAACTCTTTCCTTCTCCTCCTCCCAAGGGGTGATCGATCGGGTTCATCGCGACCCCTCGCACGACGGGTCTTCGTCCAAGCCACCGGCGCCGACCCGCCTTGCCCAAGGAGATGTTTTCATGCTCGAGATTGCTCACCTGCCCGATGGTGGCATAACAATCCTGAAGGACCAACCGAACCTCTCCGGACGGGAGCTTAATGTGGGCATATTTCCCCTCTTTGGCCATCAACTGGCCCGAACCGCCCGCACTTCGAACCAGCTGGCCGCCCTTTCCGACCTTAAGCTCGATGTTGTGAATCAGCGTTCCCGTGGGGATATTCCGAAGGGGAAGGGCATTGCCGGGCTTAATGTCCGCCGTCGGTCCTGAAACGACGAGCTCGCCGACCTTGAGCTGGTCCGGAGCCAAGATGTAGCGCTTCTCACCGTCCTGATAGTGGAGCAACGCGATTCGGGCCGACCGATTCGGATCGTACTCGATCGATGCCACGCGAGCAGGGATCTCATGTTTGTCCCGCTTGAAATCGATCAGCCGATACTTCCGCTTATGACCTCCGCCCCGATGCCAAGCCGTAATCCTTCCGTAAGCGTTTCGGCCCCCGGTCTTTTTCAATGGGATGAGAAGGCTCTTTTCCGGTGTCGTGGAGGTGATCTCCTCAAACGTCGAAACCGTCTGGAACCGTCTTCCCGGGGAAGTGGGTCGATATTTCTTGATCGCCATGCCTGAACTCCTATCCGTGAGGGCTCCAATTGCCTAAAGGGAGCCCCCATCGATTATGCCCCCTCAAAGAACTCGATACGATCCCCTTCTCTTAGGGTGACAACAGCCTTCTTCCAGTCGGGCCTCTTTCCGAACTTTCTCCCCAACCGCTTCACCTTGCCCAGTACATTACAGGTCCGAACGTTTCGAACCTTCACCTTGAAAAGCTGTTCCACCGCCGCTTGAATCTCAATCTTGTTCGCGTCCCGATCGACCTCGAAGACGTACTGGTGGTAAAGATCTTTCTGGTCCGTGCTTTTTTCTGTAATCAACGGTCTTCGAATGATCCTCTGCGCTTCTTTCATGAGACGAGTGCTCCCTCAATCTTCTTCACCGCTGGGTTGAGCAGGATGAGGTATTCATGGTTCAGAATGTCGTACACATTGAGCCCATCGCATCGCAAAACCTGAATGCCCGCTATACATAGCGGGCATTCATG
>Ga0101944_10004425_pt1 | contig 17474 bp, 12 predicted proteins | sample DewCreD2012metaG_FD_75245 | JGI IMG/M metagenome (GOLD analysis project Ga0101944, IMG submission 75245) | Hot spring sediment bacterial and archeal communities from British Columbia, Canada, to study Microbial Dark Matter (Phase II) - Dewar... ... | reverse complement strand
CGGCCAGGGTAAAAGTATCTTCTGCCGGCGAAGGAGAAACTATCCGTTATACCCTTGACGGAACAGAACCTGATGAAAAGTCGCCTCTTTATAAAGAGCCCTTTTTAATCAATCAGACCTGTACGGTGACGGTGAAACCCTTTAAGAAAGGATACAGCAACGAACTGGCCGTGGTCCGTAAAAAATTTGAACTGATGCCTTATTCTTCTCTTTCTCTCAAATATCCTGCAGAAAATAATCTTCCCGTGTATGTCCTTTTCGACAGGCAGTATGCCGATCTGGGCGATCTTGCTTCAGGATGGCTTTGTTTCCGGGGGACCGACATGGATCTCCTGGTGGAGATGACCCGTCCTTCGCCGGTCCGCCTTATTCAGGTGCGTTTCATGAACGACTGGTGGCACCGTGTTTATTTGCCCGGAAAAGTGGTTTTTGAAGTTTCTGCCGATGGCCAGAATTTTAAAAAAGTTTTTGAAGAGGAATATGATATTAACGGGAAACCGTGGACCATTGAAGTAAAACAATACAAGGCTGAGATCCGGGAAGACAATGTCAGGTATGTGAGAATTTTTGCAGAAAACATGAAAACTTATCCTTCCTGGCACGAAAAAGCAAGCCAGCCTTCACCTATGATGACAGACGAAATAGAACTGGAATAGCTTTTTTATAACATCTGCAGCTGATGGAGATTACGGTACAGGCCGTTTTTGATTTTCAGCAGTTCTTCATGACGGCCGCGTTCCACAATACGGCCCTCGTCCATCACAATAATTTCATCGGCATGCTTGATGGTGGAGAGGCGGTGGGCAATGACGATAGAAGTACGGTTTTGCATTAAGTTTTCGATGGCATCCTGCACCAGCCGTTCCGATTCGGTGTCGAGAGACGAAGTGGCCTCATCAAGAATGAGAATAGGAGGATTTTTAAGAACTGCGCGGGCAATGCTGATGCGTTGACGTTCTCCGCCTGACAGCTTTCCTCCGCGGTCCCCGAGGGAGGTAAAATATCCCTGGGGAGAGTCCATGATAAAGTCATGGGCATTGGCTACTTTGGCCGCAGCAATCACATCGTCGAGGGTGGCTTCAGGCATGCCAAAAGCAATGTTGTTAAAGAAAGTATCGTTGAACAGAATGGCTTCCTGGCTTACAATTCCCATGAGATTCCTGAGGTCCTTGAGACGGTATTGCTGCACAGGGATGCCATCAATGAGCACCTCTCCGCTGGTGGGATCAATGAAACGGGGAAGCAGGTCTACCAGCGTTGATTTCCCCGATCCCGACCGGCCCACAATGGCAATGGTTTTCCCCTTCTCTATTTTGAGCGAGATGTCTTTAAGAACAAATTCTTTGTCGTAGCGGAAAGAAACATTCCTGAATTCGATGGCCGACCGTAATGTTCCCGGCTCCGGCACAGGCTTTTCAGGATCTTTGATGGTTACTTCAGCGTCCAGAATGCTGTCAATTCTTTCAGCAGAAGCAATGCCTTTTTCAATGTTAAAATAGGCCTGAGAAAAAGATTTGGCAGGGTTAATGATTTGCGAGAAGATGACAAGATAAGCAATGAACATTTCGGAAGAAAATCCTGCGTTGCCTTTTAATACCAGTGATCCTCCGAATCCCATGACGGTTACCAGGACAATGGCTCCCAATACTTCACTCAGGGGCGAAGCCAGATACCGGCGACGCATCAGATGTTTCTGAAGTTTGTTGTAAAGATGGTTGATGAAATGGAATTTTTTCAACATCATTTCTTCGGCATTAAATCCTTTGATAATGCGAAGACCTCCCAGTGTTTCTTCAATGGCAGAAAGCATAAGGCCCATTCTTCGCTGTCCCTTGCGCGACGAAGAACGGAGATTTTTTCCAATGCGACCGATGAGCAGGCCGCTTAAAGGCAAAAGGACAATGACAAACAAGGTGAGTTTGTAATTCATTACAAAAAGCGTAATGAGATAAAGAACAATGGTAATAGGGTCGCGAAAAACCATTTCGAGAGAACTCATGATGGAAATTTCTATTTCCTGGACATCCTGTGTCATTTTGGAAATGATATCTCCTTTACGGGTTTCGGAAAAAAACGATAAAGGCAAGTCAAGGATTTTTTTGTAGAGTTTGTTCCGTATGTCGCGAACCACGTTAGCCCGGACTGAAGTCATGTAATAGTTTGCCATGAAGAGCATGACATTTTTCAGGAGGGTTACAATTACAGTAAACACACACACACCGATAAGGGCACCGCTAGGCCCAAACTGGCTGATGATTTTACCAAGGATGTAGTTGAGGTTATGCTGAATACTTTCCGATGAAAAAGCAAAAGGCATGGGTTCGGAAACCATGTATTGCTGGTTGAAAAGAATTCGCAGGAAAGGAATCACCATCATAAAGGAAAAAAGTGAGAAAACGGAAGAAAGAATATTGAAAAACACATTAAGCAAGGCAAAGGGCCAGTAAGGAAGAATTAACCGTGCGATTCTTAAAAAATTTTTCATGGGCTCTTTTTCTCTTAAATAAATGTGGCAATTGCCTTTATTTCCCGGTGTAAGTAAAAGGAGTAATGGCTTTGAGCCGTTGTTTTGTTTTTTCATCCACCTGCAGTGAATTGATAAATGACTCAAAATCCTGTGGGGTAAAATGCCGTGATGTTCGTGTAAATTCTTTTAATTTTTCATAGGCATCGGGATAATTGAGGCTTCGCAGGATGGTTTGGATGGCTTCGGCGATGACCACGTAATTTTTTTGAAGATCTTCCCGGATGGCTTCTTCGTTTACCTGAAGTTTGTTCCATCCCTGCAGGAAGGAATGAAAGCCAATCAGGCTGTGGGCAAAGGGCACCCCGATGTTGCGGATGACTGTTGAATCGGTCAAATCGCGTTGAAGACGCGAAACGGGTAATTTTGCAGAGAGGTGTTCAAATAAAGCATTGGCAAGGCCAAAATTGCCTTCTGCATTTTCAAAATCAATCGGATTCACTTTATGAGGCATGGCCGATGAACCCACTTCGTGACGGGTGATTTTTTGTTTGAAGTATTCCATGGAGATGTAGGTCCACATGTCGCGGGCACAGTCAATCAAGATGGTGTTTATGCGCTTCATCCCGTCAAAAAGGGCGGCAAGATTGTCGTAATGTTCAATCTGGGTAGTGGGATGACTGCGTACAAGGCCGAATTTCTCTTGCAGTAGCCGTGAGGAAAAGGCATGCCAGTCGATGTCAGGATAAGTGATATAATGAGCATTCAGGTTGCCTGTGGCTCCTCCGAATTTTCCACAATAAGGAATGGCCTTTAACAGTTCCAGTTGTTTTCTGAGCCGTTCCGTAAAAACGTTGATCTCTTTTCCCAGTCGTGTGGGCGAAGCCGGTTGACCATGTGTCCGGGCCAGCATGGGGATGTTTTTCCATGCAAGAACACACTCGTCCATGGCCTCAAGGATTTTTTTGAGGAATGGATAATAAACTTCCTCCATGGCTTCTTTTAACAGCATGGGAATGGCGGTATTGTTAATGTCCTGCGAAGTGAGCCCGAAATGAATGAATTCCTTGAAAGAAGATAATCCGGCAGCATCAAACTTTTCCCTCAGATAATATTCTACTGCCTTCACATCATGATTGGTTATTTTTTCATGGGCTTTTACCTTTTGTGCTTCTGCGGGAGTAAAATGGCGGTAAAGATCCCGCAGGGTTTCATTATATTTTTTTTCATAGGATGCCAGTTCCGGCAGGGGAATTTCTGTAAGGGCAATGAAATACTCTACTTCTACTTTTATCCTGCACCGGATGAGGGCATACTCTGAAAAATAAGATGCCAGTTCAGCTGTTTTGTTCCGGTACCGTCCGTCAATGGGAGAAACTGCTGTTAAAGGTGTTAATTCCATAAAATGCCCCGTTAATAAGAGCCGTAAAGATAAGAAATTTAAGGGGAATATGCAGCTTTGCCTTTTTCCTTTTAATCGGGGGAAGAAGATATTTTTCCGGCTTTTCTTTAGCGGCTTTTTCCGATTTTTTTATTTTGTTGTTTTAGTAAACAGCGGCTTGTCGTTTAATTAAAAACCCCCGCGGAACGGGGGTTTGCAGGGTGTATATATCAGCCACATTTTGAGTGGCCGCACGAGGTACATACAAGGCAACCTTCCTGATAAACTAAAGACTCATTGCCGCATTCGGAACATCTCTGGCCGGGTTTGGCGCGGGTGCCATTGGGAATGAATTTTTTCAGTGCCCGTTCCACTCCGCTTTTCCATGTGTTGATGGTTTCATTGTCGAGCTGCAGCGAACTTACCAGATTGACCACATCGGGAATAGGCATTCCATAGCGAAGCACACTGGAGATGAGTTTTGCATAGTTCCAGTATTCTTTGTTAAACTGATGCGATAATCCTCCCAGTGTATTTTTGTATCCGTATTTATCCACGTATTGAAAATCGTATCGTGTATTTCCGTTTTCGTCTTTCGTTTTAATGATTTTTCCTTTGGTGATGGTTTTGGGAATAGGAAACATTTCATCGTCCTGCAAACCGGTGAATATTTCGTAAGGTCTTCCTTCATACAGGCCTACAAAGGCAATCCAGTTTTCGTTGTTGTTTTTAAAGCGGATAATTTCTGCATCAAGCACTTTGGGACGTTTTACCGGAAGAGGTACTTGTGGAAGTAAAGTGTTCTCCTCTTTCTTTTCTTTTTTCACCAGCACACCTGCCCGGGATCCTTCACGGTACACGGTGCATCCTTTACATCCGCTCTTCCAGGCAGTGAGGTACAATTCAGACACCAGTTCTTCCGTAACACTTTCAGGAAGATTAATGGTTACACTGATGGAATGATCTACCCACTTCTGAATTTCGCCCTGCATGCGGACTTTGCTCAGCCAGTCAACATCGTTGGCGGTAGCTTTGTAATAAGGAGATTTGGCCACCAACTCCTGCAGTTCTTCATCGGAGTATGATTTAACCTTTTCAATATCGTAGCCGTTTACTTCCAGCCAGGTAAGGAACTTGTGATGAAAAACATTGTATTCTTCCCAGCAATCGCCCACTTCGTCCACAAAAGAAATTTTAACGTTGGCATCGTTGGGGTTTACTTTTCTCCGGCGTTTATATACAGGCATGAAGACAGGTTCAATGCCTGAGGTAGTTTGTGTCATCAGGCTTGTGGTGCCGGTGGGAGCAATGGTAAGGCATGAGATGTTGCGCCGGCCATACTGCAGCATCTCCTGGTACCATTGTTCGTCTTCTTTTCTTAAACGGTTGATAAAAGGATTGTCTTTTTCCAGCTGGGCATTGTAAATAGGAAAGGGTCCCCGTTCTTTTGCCATATTGACCGATGAACGGTAACAGGAGAGGGCAATGGTTTTGTGAACTTCCACTGAAAAATCAATGGCATCATCACTTCCGTAACGTAAACCCAGGGCAGCCAGCATGTCTCCTTCGCCGGTAATGCCTACTCCTGTCCGGCGTCCCTGAATGGTTTTTTTCCGTATTTTTTCCCATAGCTCTTTTTCTACTCCTTTAATTTCAACATCTTCAGGATCTTGATTTATTTTATCAAGAATGGCATCGATTTTTTCCAGTTCGAGGTCGATAATGTCGTCCATCATCCGCTGGGCATGCTGTACATGTTGCTTAAACAAATCAAAATTAAAGTAGGCTCTGGAAGTAAAGGGATTCATCACATAACTGTATAGATTGATGGCAATCAGCCGGCAGCTGTCATAAGGACATAAAGGAATTTCCCCGCAGGGATTGGTAGATGTTGTTTTGAATCCGTAGGAGGCATAGCAATCAGCCACCGATTCTTTGATAATGGTATCCCAGAAAAGTACTCCCGGCTCGGCCGATTTCCATGCATTGTGAATAATTTTGTTCCACAACTTGCGGGCATCAATTTCTTTTTTCACGACCGGATTTGGGGAATCGATAGGAAATTGTTGTATGTAGGGCTTGTTGTGAATCACTGCCTCCATGAATTCATTGTCTATCTTTACCGAGATGTTAGCGCCGGTGATTTTCCCTGCTTCCAGTTTAGCATCGATGAATTTTTCAGCATCCGGATGTTTGATGGAAATGGACAGCATCAAGGCTCCCCGGCGTCCGTCCTGGGCCACTTCACGGGTAGAATTGGAGAAGCGTTCCATGAAAGGCACTACTCCTGTGGAGGTAAGAGCGCTGTTTAATACAGGAGTTCCTGAAGGACGCAGATGAGAAAGGTCATGCCCTACCCCACCACGACGTTTCATCAGCTGTACCTGTTCCTCGTCAGTTTTTAAAATACCCCCGTATGAGTCAGCCATGTTTCCGATTACAAAGCAATTAGATAAGGAAGCAACCTGAAAGTTATTTCCTATACCGGCCATGGGACTTCCCTGAGGAACAATGTAACGGAAATCCTTCAGCAGTTCATAAATTTCTTCATAGGACAACGGATTGGGATAACGTTTCTCTATCCGGGCTATTTCCGAAGCAATCCGTTTATGCATGTCATCGGGGGTCAATTCATAAATATGCCCGAATGAATCTTTCAGGGCATACTTATTAATCCATACCCTTGCAGCCAGCTCATCTCCTTTAAAATACTCCAAAGATTTCCGGAATGCTTCGTCAAAACTGTATGTTTTTATTTTCTGTTCGTCGTTTGATTTTTTTTTCATCTCTTCTGCAGCTTGAGATCCTTTGTTAACACTGACAATTTCTTCTGTTTGCATGGTCCAAAAATTTTTGGGGTTAAAGCATATAAAAACTTGTTGCAAGATAAGATAACTCTCTTTCTTACACCTAACCGCAAAAATTGCATTTATTAACTTTTTGTTTGAGTTATTAACAGGATATTTTTTTGTTTTTTATTATCCCGTGAAACCATTGTAAATACTGAATTTTGTAATTAACATCCATGAAAAAATAACGTGAAACAAGGAAAAGAAAAGAAAAACAGAATGTTTGATTTTGATAATCAATAATAAGAAAAATTTTTGAAAAAAACAATCTTTTTAAAGATTGGATTTTGCAAACTGAATGTTTCTCATCAAACGGCTGTATCCGCAACGCCGGACCGAAGAATTTGAAAAAAGGTGATTGAAGGTTTCCCGGCTAAGATTTTCCCATTCTTCTTTTTTTATTGCCAGAATTTCAGGATGAGGGGCAAAGGCAGGTTCCTTGCTGACAGCCATTTGGTTATTCCATGGACAAACTTCCTGACAGAGATCACATCCGTAAATGTGATTGCCAAAAGCCGGTTGCAGAGAAACGGGTAAATCATGTTGATTTTCAATGGTATGGTAAGCGATGCACAGGCGGGCGTCAAGGCTCCCGGGCTGGTGGATAGCTCCGGTGGGACAATTTTCTATGCAGCGGCGACAACTGCCACATTGCTCTCCCGGATAGGGGTCGTCGTATTCCAGCAGACAGTCGGTGAGAAGGATGCCTATAAAATAAAAAGATCCTGTAGGGGTAATCAAAAGAGAATTTTTCCCTATCCATCCGATTCCTGCCCTTTGCGCCCATTGTTTTTCAAAAAGTGAGGAAGAGTCCACGTAAAGACGGCAGCGGCTTTTCCCTCCGGTAAGACGGGTGAGGAATGTTACCAGGGCAGATAATTTTTTTTTCACCACCCGGTGATAATCTTCTCCAAGGGCATATCTTGAAATACGATAGTTATTTATTAACGGAACATCAACAGGATAATAATAATTGCTCAGCGTGACAATCACTGACCGTGCCCCTTCAAGGAGATGATCCGGATGTTTTCTTTTTTCAATATTTTTCTCAAGATAATGCATTCCCCCGTGACGTTGTTCTTTTAGCCATTGTTGCATAAAAATATATTCCCTGTCCATCGCTCCGGCGGGAGCAATGCCACAGGCATCAAAACCAAGGTGGATCGCTTTTTCTTTTAATTGTTTTGTGAGGGCAGGAGGGGAGAAGGCATTCATTTTGTTTTTTCCCGCATTTGTTTCTGTGTTTTCAGCATGCGGTAATTAATAAGGGTGATGTTGTTTTTTTCAATTTTCTTTTTAAATTCTTCTGAAGATAGCACAGCGGCTACGGCTGCCCGTTGTTTTGCCACCATGCCAGCCTGAGAAGGATCGGGCTTGTCGGTTTGTACCATCAAAGCCTGCATTTCGGGAGTGTCATCGCCCGGATGATTAACCATCAAGGTAATGCCTGCCGTGAGTGAATCGAGGGTGTTAAGAAAATCTCCGGGACGGTTATAAAAGGCTTCTACTCCTTTTGTATGATGCTCTCCTTCGTCGCCCGAAATAAAAACATGGTATCTGGCTGCCAGTTTTTTCATCAAATCTTTTTGTTCAGGAGTCATGCCGCAAGCCCCCATGTGCCCGTCGATATAATCAATTTTAAGTCCCGACCGGACTACTTTTTCAATCTGTGCCGTGAGTTCTTTTTCCATCTCTTCTATTTTCATGATGTCTTTATAAAACCATGTGACCTTCCATGGAAAATATCCATTGCTGTCCACAAGCGATGGCACGGCAGAGGGACCTGAGACGGGGCCCCATTTGTAATTTTCCCATTCAGCGTTCAGGGTGAGATGAACGCCTACGGATACCTGAGGGTATTTTTTGATGATTTTTACTGCTTCTTCAAACCATGGTCCCGGAGCCATCACTGAGACCGATACAGGAAACCCTGCACGGAAAATTTTTTCAGCACCTGTATTTGCCGCATGCGAAAAACCCAGGTCATCAAGCCGGATAAGCAATTGTTTGTTTTCTTTCGGCGATTGTCCTTGCAGGAGAAGCTGGCATCCTGCAGCAAGACAAAAAATCAAAAATTTTTTCATCACTTGCAGTATTGTTGTTTTTATATCTTTGCTTTTTCTGTCATGAGAAAGAGGAGAAAGAGATGAACATTTCCATTTTCAAATATCTGAAAAAAAAATCTTTTTTCCTGAAAAAAGCAAACGGATACCTTGCTGCAATTTTATTGCTTGGCTTAATGGCCGGATTTTTTCTGCGGCATCCCCTTCTGTCGTATGGCATTCATAAGGCAAAAGATAAATTGCAATCGTTGACAGGCGATACCGTGACGGTGGAACAATATGGGTATGCAGGCCTGAACAGGATTGTAATAAAGAATATAAAGGTGTATTCTCCTCAAACGCATGATTCTTTATTCCGGGCAAGCTTTATCGCAGTGCGGGTAAAAATTTTTCCGTTGTTTGCCGGGAAGGTTCGTTTTTCGGAAATACAGGTGAAAGGGGCAGATCTGCATCTGAGAAAAACAAAAGAGGATAAGCAGGGAAATTCTTTATTGCCGGGCAGAAAAAATTTTTCTTCGCTGATCCGGAAGCAGACTGAATATGACGTAGCCTCCATGTGCAGGAAGATAATTGGGAACATGCTTGGCCGTATGCCTTCTTCTGTAAGGTTAAGCAACTGCCGGCTCCGTCTTTCTGCTGAGGACAGAGAAACTGTTTTTTTTCTTTCTGCTTTGACGCTTCACCATGAACAGTTGCAAGGGCGTGCAGAAATTTTTGATCAGGGACCGGCACCAACCACCATGATTGAAATTACAGGTCGTCTTGAACCACACAGAAAAATGACCATCGGCTTAATTGCTCATGGCAAAAAAGAGATCATCCTTCCTCTGTCTGAGGGAACAACATCCGTTTCTTTTCAGTTTGATTCAGCCATGTTTTCCCTTTGTTATGCCGGCAGAAAAAAAGACTCATTGTGGTATCAATTTCTTCTGAAAGGAAGTCATGCAGGATTTTTTCATCCGGCCCTTTCTTCCGAAGCATTGCGTGTGCAGACATGTTCCATTTTCGCTTCTGTTTGTTTTGCGCCCGATTTTATTCAGCTGGATAGTTCTTCCCTGATTGATGTGAATGGAATTGCCTTGCATTTGTATGCAAGAAAACAGGGAACCAGGGTAAAGAAAATAACACTCGAAGAATTGCTTAAAACCGGTACCGCCGAAATAATTATTCTGCCGTCGGTGTGGGATGCTTCAACATTTTTTACAAATCTTCCTGAAGGACTCTTTTCTTATGTGTGTACCGTGAAGGCATCCGGCCGGTTGCGTTATTGTATGCGTTTCTTTCTGGATGCTTCCCGGATAGACAGTTTGCAGTTTGTTTCTTCACTGAAAGCCGAAAAGTTTTCGGTTCTTTCGTGGGGTGCCCTCGGAGCGATCAGACTGGACAGTTCTTTTCGTTATGAAACAGTGAACCCCCAAAATGATTCACTGATCAGCTTCTGGGTAGGACCGGAGAATCCTGACTTTGTTCCGCTGGAAAAAATTTCTCCTTATTTAATTTATTCAGTAATGACTTCCGAGGATGGCAGTTTTATGTATCATAAAGGATTTAACGAAGAGTCGTTCCGTAAAGCACTGGCTGATAACATCAAGCATTGGCGGTTTGTACGTGGAGGCAGTACCATTACCATGCAGCTGGTAAAGAATTTATACCTTTCCCGGCGGAAAGTGATTGCCAGAAAGATTCAGGAATCGCTGATTGTGTGGCTTCTTGAAAATAGCCGTTTGTACAGCAAAGAAAGGATGCTGGAAGTTTACCTGAACATCATTGAATGGGGGCCGGGGATTTATGGCATCGGACAGGCTGCACGTTTTTATTTTAATAAAAAACCACATGAACTGACCCTTCCGGAAAGCATTTTTCTGGCAGCCATTATTCCCAAGCCTTTGTATTATTATTCTTTCTTTCAGGAAAATGGAGTGATGAAGCCTTTTTATAAAGATTATGCGGCGCTGATAAAGTCATTTATGCTTCGCCGCAACCAGATTACCCCTCATGATACTGTTCATTTTCCGGAAGCAGTTACCCTTGCATATCCGGCTGCTGCTGCCTTGAACAAAACAACCGATTCTTTGTTTGTTCCCGATAGCCTGTTTATCTTTGATAAAAATATTTTACTTTTTGAATGAAAAAAATGAACAGACAGGTAGTTTTTCTTTTGTTGTTTTTACCGGCTGCTGTTGTTGTGGGACAGGAGATGGATGAAACAGATACACTGCAACAACAGGTGATTGTTCCTGCAAAGAAGAAAAAAAAGAGTAAAAAAATAAAGGCCATTGCGGTGCCTGCAGATACGGCGGCTGTTCGGGAGACAAAGCCTGAAGATCCCTGTTCGCAGGGTATTGCACAGGCGAGGAAAGACATGGCCACCGGTGACTATTGGTTGTTATACCGGAATATGCCTTTTTCGAAAGAGGTGCAGGAAATTTTGTTTGAAGATTATCACATCCGCGTGGTGGAAAACAGTTCTCTCGATGTTGCTTATTGCCGTTGTTATACCGACGAGATGACTGCTTTGCTTACCCGTCATTTTGGAGTATCTGTTGTTTCGGCAGCTGAAGAAAAGGCAAAAATCAATGCTTCCCGTTCTTTACCGGCAGATACCATAACCACAGAGAAAAGCGGCCTGCCCTGAATGTTTTATATAATGTTTTTACGCAACGAAGCTGTGCTCTTTTTAATGGTTTCTAATTGCATGGCATCGACTGTGAATTTGATGGCACTGAAATCTTCCTGTAGATGAAGCAGTTGTTCATAGGGTTCTTTTAGTATGTCCATGTCTTTCACGGGTTCGTATAACTTCAGAATCTCATTTAAGAGGTTTTTCTGTCCGGCAATTGTTTTAAGGATGTTTTCTTTGTCTGGCGAAGCAATCTGGGTAAGAATGTACAATCCTTCAACAAAACTGCCAGTAATGACCAGCAGGTTGATGTGTTCCATTTTGTTTTTTCGCAGATAAGAATAGGTGTCCTTGAAACTGTCGTTCACCACGATAAGAATAGAATCTTTGTTGACATTGTCGTCTTTAAAACTATTCACAATTTGTTCGGAGAAGGGACTGGTAATCCCCAGTTCATCCAGCAGTTTGGTGGCTGCTTTCAGGTGGCTTAAGGCTTCCTGTCGCATGTTGTAGGTGAGGCTGTAACAGATGTCGGCTGTGTATACGCCGAGATTGAGTGCTTTTTCCCTCGTGGAAACGTATTGATACACATTGTCGGGGTTATTTGTCAGATTGCCCAGGTAAGGAACCTGAAGGGTTTCCAGGGTCTGGGTGATTTCCATGGAAGTAGGCAGGGGATAAGCAAAAAGAGCCGACTGAGGTTCTTCTTCGGCTGCCGGAGTTATTTCCTGTGATTGTGGTTTTTGATTGCTACAGGCACAAAGCAAAACAATAAACGTCAGAAAAAATATTTTTTCTTTCATAAAAGTTATGGTTATGTTATTGCGTGCGAGGATATGTTTTATTTAATTGCCGTTAAATTAAATAAGCTGGTCAAAAGAGGTGGAGCCGGAGGGAGTCGAACCCTCGTCCAAACAAGAAACAGAAGAGCTTTCTACATGCTTAGTCCGGTATTGATTGTCGGGAGAAACCTGGCACCGGACTGCCGAGTTGCTCCTTAGCCTCTGTTTTTTTTCGTTGTGTCAGCGAGGCGTGGCACAACTAGCCTTTCTTTCCAGCACCTCTGAACCGGCAACCGAAAGGCAAGGTTCCCGAGAGGTGTCCCGTCCCGGCACCTTGTGCCAGGAGAGCTTAATCTACTGTACTTCGATTAAGCAGCGAGAGCGAAAGAATTTTCGCCAGTTATTGTTCGCAACAGGGATTAACGAGCGTTGTTGCAAAGCTCGGCATGCTTACTCATCCATTTACCTTGCTGTCAAATCCGGTCGGCCCCCTGATGAGTAAAATAAAAAGAACGCAACCAGAACTTTTTACAAAAATACAAAAAAACGGGGAAAATTAACATTGGAGGCTGCCGCAGAGATCCTTTACTGTTTTGATGTTCTCCTTTTCCAGATATTCGTGAATGCCTTCTATTATTTCAATGCAGGAACGGGGATTGATGAAATTGGCTGTCCCTGCCTGGATGGCTGTAGCCCCTGCCAGAATAAATTCGATGGCATCGGCGGCGTTCATGATCCCTCCTAAGCCTATAATAGGAATTTTAACTGCCTTATGGGTTTGCCATACCATCCGCAGGGCAACAGGTTTTATGGCAGGGCCCGACAATCCTCCTGTGACAGTGGAAAGAACAGGCCTGCGCCGGCGAATATCAATGGCCATACCCAGCAGGGTATTGACCAGCGACAAAGCATCGGCGCCTTCGGCTTCCACACTGCGAGCTATCTCGGTAATGTCAGTTACATTGGGAGAAAGTTTTACAATCAGAAGACGGGAATATACTTTTCTTACTGCACGGGTTACCTGCGATGCCGATTCGCAGCTGGTGCCAAAAGCCATTCCTCCTTCTTTGACATTGGGACAGGAGATGTTGAGCTCGATGGCAGGAATCTTATCCAGCTCGTTCAGTTTGGCAGCTACCGCCACATATTCGTCAATGGATGAACCGGAGACATTGACAATGACATGGGTGTTGAGGTCCCTGATCCGCGGATAGATGTGTGCTATAAAATAATCAACGCCTTTGTTTTGTAATCCCACTGCATTTAGCATGCCACAGGGAGTTTCGGTCATGCGGGGGTAAGGATTGCCTTCGCGGGGGTGTAAGGTGGTTCCTTTGGTAACAAATCCTCCAAGCTGGTTCAAATCAATAAAATCGGTATATTCTATTCCGTACCCGAAGGTGCCGGAAGCAGCCAGCACAGGGTTTTTAAAAGTGAGGGATCCTATGTGTACAGTCAAATCGGCCATTTCAGTTCGCGGGTATTAAAAACAGGTCCTTCGGTACATACACATTCATTTCCCCTGACAGTTTCGGTAACACAACAAAGGCATGCACCTATTCCGCAAGCCATGTTATTTTCGAGCGACACTTCACAGGGAATATTTTTTTCACGGGCAATGGCGGCCATGGCTTTGAGCATGGGCTGAGGCCCGCAGGCATACAGGAAGTCGAAAGACTCCTTCAGTACAGAATGCAACGTGATCAATCCTTTTTCTCCCCGGGAACCATCTTCCGTGGCAATGTACAGTTTTCCCAGTTGCCCGAAAACATCGGCTTCGAGAATGTCTTCTCTTGTTCGTCCTCCCAGCAGGATATAAATGTCGTTGTGGTTTTTCTGGAGACAGCGTGCAAGATACAGCAAAGGAGCAACTCCGCAACCTCCTCCTGCCAGCAGTACTTTTTTGTTTTGTTCAAGAGAAAAGCCTCGTCCGAGCGGGAAAATAAGATTCACAATATCTCCTTTTTTTGCATGGCATAAAAAGGTGGTTGTTTTGCCCACCTGTTTGATAAGGAGATAAAGCGTGTGAGAGGGAAAATCCACATCGTGAATGGAAAACGGGCGGCGTAAAAAGGAAGGGTTTGAAGATGGGATTTGCAACTGCACAAATTGTCCCGGCAGAATACCGGGAAGAGATTCTTTTGAGGTTAATCCCAGCAGGGTGTGGTTTGCATTTACCGGATTAACAAGTGTGACGGTGAAATCCCTGATGTACTTCATTCGTGTTAAGTTACCCTTTTAGCACAGGCCCGAAAGATGATTCTTTCTTTTTCCTTTTTGTTTCCTGCAATTTATAATAAGGCAAAAATACAAAAATGCAATAGATTTTCTGGAAGGGAAGACAGGATAAAATTTTATTCCGGATTGATAAGCTGGTACATGAGTTCATCTGTCCATTTATTTCCGCGCCGGAGCCATTCTTTTTTCACCCCGGTTTTTTTAAAGCCGGCTTTTTCAAAAAGTTTTATACTGATGGTATTACCGGCTTCGATGTTGCAATACAATTGATGAATTCCCATCACAGAAAAGCAGTATTTGATCATCATGTTTACAGCCATGGATGCGTATCCTTTTTTTCTCTCCGAAACATCGGCAATAAGAATGCCCACACCTGCCCTTTGATTGTGTGGATCAAAGTCAAAAAGATCAATGGTGCCGATTGTTTTGTATCGTTTCCCTTTCCGGATGTCAATCATCAGGCGCAGTTGTTTATTTTCAAAAATGTCCTGATGAGCAGTGGCAAGATATTTTTTCAGGATGTCTCTTGAATAAGGGGTAAGGGTAATTCCCGCTGTCCATACGCTGGTGTTGTTTTCCCACCGGTACAACAAATCAAGGTCTTCGGGTTCCGGGGCGCGAAGACGCATGTACTTGTTTTCCAGAAAATTCATGGAAATACCTTGCTTATTTTAAAGCCATGGTATTGTCACTTTCAAATCCCATCAATTCGGGAACGATAAAAAAGGAAGTTCCCGCATGCATCTGTGGAATAACAAAAGGTTTAGATTGTTTTTTGCAAGTAGAGTTTTCAATTACCAGCATATATTCTCCTGCGGCAGCAGTAAATGAAAAGAAATGACCGTCAAGAGATGCTTTTGTTTTTTCACCGGTGTGAATGTTGATGGCATAGATATTTTCGCCGTTTTGCCATGGCAGTCCTTCAAGGTTTCCTTTGATTTGGTAAGTATACACTGTGTTGGGGATTTCATAGCGGACAATGTCAAGATCGCCCATTCCTCCGCTTTTCAGATAAATGGCCTGATAAGCTACAAGGCCATTTTTGGCAGGGCAGAAAAAGATGTCATCATCGGTGCTATTGATGGGATATCCTATGTTTTTGGGTTCTGACCATGAATCACCGTTTTTCACGGAATAAAACACATCAAATCCTCCCATGGTGTTATGTCCCTGCGAGCAGAAGAAAAGCACCTTTCCGTCTTCGCTGATAAAAGGATAATCATCGTCCAGTTCTGTATTGACAGGACTGCCAAGGGCAACTGCCGGTCCCCATTCGTTGTTGGGGCCCAGGGTAGATACATAGATATCCATGCCACCTTTCCCGCCTTTGCGGTTGCTGGCAAAATAAAGAGTTTTTCCGTCAGCAGTTATGCTGGCATGCGATTCCCAGAATTTGGAATTGATGTTTTTCCCCAGTGGCAGTGATTTGGACCAGGATTTTCCGTCAAATTTTGAAAAATAAATATCACTGTCGTAATTGTCTTCACGGGTTAGATAAAGCGTATTGCCGTCACTTGAAAAACAACAGGGATACTGGTTTCCGTCCGACTGAATCTGAGGGGTTATGTTTTCCGGTGCCGACCATGTGTCTTTTACTTTCCGGCATACAAAAACAGCATCATAGAAGCGAAGGCGTGATGCATAAGCGAGTACGGTTTCTCCCGGTGTCACTACCGGATTAAAATTAGCGGCAGAGGTGTTGATTGTATTGGGCAGGATTTCCATGGACACCGCCACCGGTTTTTTCATCAGTTCAGTAGCTGTTTTACAGGCTTCCAGTTGTTTGCGGGTATAATTTACTTCATCGGATACTTTTCCCGGAGGAACCTGTTTGAGATAATTTTCATAAGCTTCAATCGCTTTGTCAAGATTGTTGGTGATGCGATAGGCGTTTCCCAGATACAAAAAAGCTTCAATCGGAGCTTTGTCTTCCTTAAGAGAACCTTCTTTAAATTTAATGGAGGTGTTTTTTACAGCTTCTTCAAGATAGGGAATGGCTTTTTGTTTGTCGGCTGTGTGTAAATAACAGTATCCGATTTTAAAATTAATGTTGGCATTGGTCTGGTATCCTCTCCGGTATATTTTAAGATAATTGATCAGTGCGTCATTATAAGCTTCGCTGTAAAAGAAATATTCCGCATCATCGAATACTTCTTTTAATCCCTCAGCCTGAGGAAATGCAGCAAGAGAGCATAACAGAAGAATAGTTGTTAAATAGTTTTTCATATACCTAACTCAGATATTTAACCGTTTATAAAAATTAATTATCGTATCAAATATAATAAAATTATATTTAGATGCCAATACTTTGTATATTTTTGCAAATGATGATAAAATCGTTAAGTGCCTTATAATCTTTGGCATAGATAATATTTACCTCTTTTTTTCGTTCTTCATTGTTTTCCTGTTTCCCGGAAAACAGAAGAACATCCGGTGAAAAAATGCCGGGTTTCAGCAAAGGAAGTTCATCTTTCGGGTTTTGATACATGGGGTTGTATCCCACCCATGTTTTTTTCCCTGACAACACAGAGATGATGTTGTGGAGAGCCTTTCCGGGTTTGTGCACAACAAAAATCATCACCGGCCAGGCAATAAGCAGCAGGCAGGAAACGAAGACATCCAGCAGTCTTTTCTTGCGGCGGTTCTGGGGTTTATTGATCCCGTTCAGGTTGATCAGGTACAATTCGCCGGATGAATGAACCGAATTACTGCCCACAATGGCCATGGATTCAGGAGGGGCAATTTTGTATTCCACCGCACTTCCCGGGTGCTGTAACATGAGTTCAATGATTTTCTGTGAGGGAATATCCCGTGCACTGAAGATGACTTCTTCAATGGCATACAGGCGAACAATTTCATTATACTGGTCGAGGGTTCCCAGGCTCCCTGCAGGCGTTTCGCCGGAGGGGGAAATCCAACCTGCAATGTCGGGTTTTAAAGGAGCCATGGCAAGAAAAGACGAGATTCTTTCTGCTTCTGAAGGCGATCCTACAATCAGAATCCGTTTTTTAAATTCGCCGAGCCGGTAAGGGCATTTTTTACACAGGTGAAGGCCTGCACGGTACAGGATGAGGACA
>Ga0101944_10004424_pt1 | contig 17474 bp, 16 predicted proteins | sample DewCreD2012metaG_FD_75245 | JGI IMG/M metagenome (GOLD analysis project Ga0101944, IMG submission 75245) | Hot spring sediment bacterial and archeal communities from British Columbia, Canada, to study Microbial Dark Matter (Phase II) - Dewar... ... | reverse complement strand
TCAAGAATAGGATGTGAGGCATTTTCTCTGACTCTAATTACTTCTCAATGACCTCTTTCCTCTTCCTTTATTCTCATCCTGCTTTTTTCTTTTATTATCGGAATCAAAAATAGGATGTGAGGCAATTTCTCTGACTCTAATTACTTCTCAATGACCTCTTTCCTCTTCCTTTATTCTCATCCTGCTTTTTTCTTTTCTTTTTTTATAATTCCTTTTATGAACTACTAATAAAAAATCTATTAAAATATGGAGCTGGCGAGTGGATTCGAACCACCGACCACCTGATTACAAATCAGAAGCTCCACCACTGAGCTACGCCAGCTCTAAATAAATTTATCCATAAATGCCGTATAATTTTAACAATGATTTAATCTGAAATCAAGATTTTTTTATGTTAAATTTATTAATAATTACAAGAGACAAATATCCATTTTCAATTTACGATTTTCGATTTTCTATTTATGGGAGACCACGCAGGGTTTCCCCTACAAATAATCTCGCTCTCGCTCTCGCTCTACGCTCTTTTGTCATTCCTGTAAAAACAGGAAACCAAATACTGGATGCCTGCTTTCGCAGGCATGACATACCATTCGGTAAACATATAAGTTCGCCCATACAGATAATCTCACTCTTTTTATTTGCTGTTTGCTTATTGCTATTTTTGGTATTTTGTTTTATCCAACAAGCAATAAATAAGCATTAAACAACAATTTATTTTCCAATTCGCAATCAGCAATCGGCAAGGTATTTATCTCCCCTCACCTTTGTCTTCTCCTCGCAGGCTGTCCATTACCCATATCTTTATCTATATAATAAGAAGCAGGTATATCCTGATTTTTGAGGAAAATTACGGGCGATTTGTGGCATTGTCTAGTTTACTTAATCCCAATTTTAACGCCCTTCTTAATCCTATCCAAGGGTTGTTGCGTAAGCCTCGTCTACCATTGACTGCAAATTCTTTTGCTCGACTTCCCTCTACCGTCTTTTACGAAAAAATCAGCGGTATACCTGCTTCTTGATACTTATGGGTAATGGACAGCCCCGCAGGCTAGAGGAATTTTTTCCAATCCGCAATCAGCAACCAGCAATCGGCAAGGTAATTATTAAATCTACCAAATTTTCAAATCTACCAAATCTTCCAAATTTAAAAACAATGTTTCTTAAATCGTAAATCGAAAATCGTAAATTGTAAATTATATTATCCAATCAGCAACTGGCAATCGGCAAGGTAGTTTATGTTTGTTTCATTAATTCATACGCAGCTATTGCAACAGCATTAGAAACATTTAATGAATTTATTTTTCCTTTCTGCCTTATCTTTACCAGATAATCGCAATTTTTTTTAACCAGTTGTTTCATACCACTGCCCTCATTACCAAAAACAAGTGCTGTTTTTTTATCAAATTTCACTTCTTCAAGAAAAACCGTGCCATTTACATCAAAACCATATACCCAGAAACCATTTTCCTTTAATGTATTTATAGCATTATTAATGTTTGACACCTTCACTATATCCATATATGTAAGTGCTCCACTTGATGATTTATAAACAACATCGGTTAAATCACAATTATTTTTAGGAGAAAAAATTATGCCACAGATACCAAATATTTCACAACTTCTTATTACTGCGCCGAAATTATGAGGATCCTGAATTGAATCAAGAATACATACTGAAATTTTTTCTGCGTTTTTATATTTTTCCAGAAACTCAGCAATTGTATAACTTTTATTGCCTTCTACATTTGCTACTATGCCCTGATGGCTATCTGTTCCTGATTTTTTAAATAACAATTTTTTATCAACAAAATTTATTTTTATTTTTTTATCCTGAGCAATTTTTATAATATCATCTACATTTTTTAAATCATTTAACAAATAAATTTCATAAATTTTTCTTTTTTCATCTTTTAAAATTTCTCTTATGACATTTTTACCATATAAAATCATATACAACCTTATTTTAAATCACTTATTATAAAAGTTTTATCTTTGGTAAATTCAAGAATAATACCCTCATTTAAGAGTTTATTTCTGATTTCATCTGCCTCTTTATACTTTTTATCTTTTCTCAAAGAATTTATAGCATCTACCATTTTTTTTGTATGCTCATCTATACTGATAATTTCCGGCTTTATTTTTAAAACAGCAGTCATATAATCCAGCAATTTATACCAATACATAAAATTCTTTTCCATATTTTTATTTATATCAATTTTTATTTTATTTAATGCAGAAAAAATAACACCCATTGCTTTAGGGGTGTTAAAATCATCATTTAATGCATTGATAAATTCAATTTTAAAATTATTTATATCGGTATTTTGATTTATATCACATTCATTTAAATTTTTGTTTTCTAATAACTGTGATAATCTCTGAAATGTGTAAAAAATTTCCCTGTATGCTGATTTTGCAGCATCTATATTTTCTTTTGAAAAATCCATAGGCGCCCTGTAATGTGTTGATAAAATAAAAAATCTTAAAACCTCTGCAGGATACTCTTTTATAATATCCCTCGCAAGAATTATGTTCCCTATTGATTTAGACATTTTTTCGCCTTTTATATTCATAAACCCATTATGCATCCAGTATCTGACAAACTGCTTTTTACCGGCAGCCTCATATTGGGCTATTTCATTTTCATGGTGTGGGAAAATTAAATCAATTCCGCCACCATGTATATCAAAGGTTCCGCCTAAATATTTGGAAGACATAGCAGAACATTCAATATGCCAGCCGGGTCTTCCTTTACCCCACGGACTGTCCCACTGCGGCTCACCTGGTTTTGAAAATTTCCATAAAGCAAAATCAAGAGGATTTTTCTTTTTTTCATCCACATCAACCCTTATTCCTGACTGCAATTCATCCAAATTCTTGTGTGAAAGTTTTCCATACTCTGTAAATTGTGTCACATCAAAATAAACCCCATTATCAGTTATATATGCAATTCCGTGTTTATAAAGTTTATCTATGATTTCTATCATTGCCGGGATTTCTTCTGTGGCTTTGGGGCATATATCGGCTAAATCAATTTTTAATTTTTTTATATCTTCAAAAAATGCCTCTGTATATTTTTTAGAAATCATATCCCATGTTGTATTCTCTTCATTTGCTTTATTTATTATTTTGTCATCAATATCAGTTATATTTTGAACAAATGTCACTTTGTAACCGGAGTATTTTAAAAAATTTCTAAATGTATCAAATACAATAAAAGAACGGGCATTTCCTATGTGAAAATAATTATACACAGTAGGTCCACACACATACATTCTAACTTCATTATCTTTTAGCGGCACAAACAATTCTGTTTTTCTCGTTAATGTATTATATATTTTTATTTCTGTATTTATATTTTCCATAATTTTTTCCTTATATTTTTTCTATTAAAACAATGGCATGTGCAGAAATTCCTTCTTTCGCTCCGGTAAAACCAAGTCCTTCTTCTGTTGTGGCTTTCAAACCTATCTGATTTAATTCAATTCCTAAAATTTTGGCTATTGATTCTTTTATTCTATCAATATAAGGGGATAATCTCGGATATTCCGCAACTACAATCATATCAATATTACAGATTTTAAATCCCCGTTTCTTAATTTCATCTCTCACCTGTTTTAAGAGTGCTGTACTTCTTATACCTTTATATTTGTCATCTGTATTTGGAAAATAATGCCCTATATCATTAAGTCCTGCAGCCCCAAGCATGGCATCCATTAAAGCGTGCAATAAAACATCTGCATCTGAATGCCCTTCTAATCCGAATTCTGAATTTTCAAATTCAAAGCCACCTAAAAATAACCTTCTACCACGTACCAATCTATGAACATCATAACCCAAACCAACTCTCATAATATATATACTCCTTCATTTTAGTGTTGTTTTTATTAATTCAATATCATTTTTAGTTGTTATTTTTATATTTCTCTCATCTTCTTCTATAGTTTTAACTTTTATTCCTGCTTTTTCAAAAGCATATGACTCATCTGTCGGTTTTATTTTATTTATAAATTTTTTTGTATATAATTTCTGTAAAATATCAAATTTAAAACCCTGCGGAGTTGCAGCAAGCCGAAAATAATTTCTGTTTAAAGTTTCTAAAATATATCTGCCTTTTACTTTTTTTAAAGTAGATGAAATTTTAATAACAGGTATAACTCCTTTTTCAATCTTTAAATCATTTACTATTTTTTTTATTAAATTATTTGAAATAAAAGGCCTTGCTCCATCATGGATTAAAACATTTTCCGGATTTATTTTTGTTAAATATCTTACAGCATTATATACAGAATCAAATCTTTCTTTGCCGCCATTTATTACATCAATAACTTTTTTGAAGTTATGTTTTTTCACTATATTTTCTTTGACAAAATCAATGAAATTATTTCCAACAACAAATAGGATGCCATCTATAATTTTTTCTCTCTCAAAAGCAAGAGCAGAATAAACCAAAATTTCCCTACCATAAACTTTATAATACTGCTTTGGCAGACGATATCCAAACCGCCTGCCAAAGCCTGCTGCCACAATCACACCTATATTTTTCATCATTAAATTAAATCCTTATATTAGTAATGTCTAAAATGCGATTTATTATCCGCATACTTTTGATTATGTTGATTGTGATGATTAAAATGCTTTTCTTCGTATTTTGCAAAAATCATCTTTCCTGCATCTGTTTGCAAAACATTTGTTATAACTATTTCTATTTTTCTGTTTATCATTTTTCTTGCGCCATCAACAACAATCATAGTCCCATCATTTAAATAAGCAATACCCTGATCTTTTTCTTTACCTTCTTTTACAATTTTTACAACTATTTTTTCACCTGGTAAAAAAGTGGGCTTTATTGCATTTGAGAGGTCATTTATATTTAATACTTCTATACCCTGAATCTCAGCAATTTTATTTAAATTATAATCATTGGTAATTATTTTTGCTCCAATTTCTTTTGCAACACCTACAAGTTTTTCATCAACTTTATTTGTGCCTTTATAATCTTTATCGAGGATTTCGACTGTCATTCCTTTTACTTTTCTTAACTCATTTAACACATCCAATCCGCGCCTGCCCTTGCTTCTTTTCATATTATCAGAAGAATCTGCTATTAACTGCAGTTCCTGCAAAACAAATTTTGGAACAATTAACACCCCTTCCAAAAAACCGGTCTTTGCTATGTCACAAATTCTACCATCAATAATTACACTGGTATCAAGCAGTTTTTTGGATAACTCTGCTTTTGCCAGTTTTTTCTTATAAATAATAGCTTGTAAGACTATTATTATTAAAGAAATTAAAATTACTGCTGCTAAATAAATAATAATGTTATTCATCATTTCACCTCCTTTCTTTTTTAAATAAGAACCTTTTTCAAATCAGAAATATTTTTTATCTTTATCAATTCCATTTCAGTATTAATATTACCGGCGCTTTCAGGCAATACACAGCAATTAAAACCAAGACGTCTGGCTTCCTGAATTCTATTTTCTAAAAACATAACTGTTCTGACTTCTCCATCAAGTCCAAGTTCACCTATAAAAATCATTTTAGAAGATACCGGAATATTTTTAAAGCTGGAGTAAATCGCAGAAGCTATTCCTAAATCAGCACCTGTTTCAAAAACTTTAAGACCGCCGGTCACATTTATAAAAACATCCTGATTTTCAAGATTTATATTCAGTTTTCTCTCCAGTATTGCAATAATGAGCAGCAACCTGTTATAATCCACGCCTGTTACTGTTCTTTGCGGAATACCAAAATTTCTTCTTGAAGTCAATGCCTGCAATTCTATTAATATAGGTCTTGTGCCTTCCATTAAAGTAATTACTACACTGCCTGTCTTTGCATTATCTGTTAATTCAATAAATAGTTTTGAAGGGCTGTTGACTTCTTTTATACCTTCTTCTGCCATTTCAAATATTCCAATTTCATTTGTTGAACCAAACCTGTTTTTTACTGCACGCAAAATTTTTAATCTGTAATATTTTTCTGATTCAAAATACATAACAGCATCAACCATATGCTCCAGCATTTTAGGTCCTGCAATCATACCTTCTTTTGTTACATGTCCGATAATTATAACAGGAATATTTGTGGTTTTGGCAGTATATAAAAGATGCGCACAACTTTCTCTGACCTGATTTATACTTCCTGCAACTGATTCAACATCCTGCTTATATACAGTTTGTATTGAATCAACAATTACAAGCCCGGGTTTTTCTTTGTCAATAATTTTAATAATATTTTCTATTTCTGTTTCTATTGCGAGCATAAGTAATTTTGATTCTGATTTAATTCTGTCTGCCCGCATTTTTATTTGATTTGCAGATTCTTCTGCGGATACATACAAAACTTTGATTCCCGCATTTGCAATCCTGTCAGCAATTGTTAATGCAAGTGTGGATTTTCCGGCACCCGGCTCGCCTCCTATCAAACATAATGAGCCCTTTACAATTCCACCGCCAAATACCCTGTCCACTTCTGCTATCCCTGTTTTTATTCTTTCTTCTTCATCTTTTTTAATATCCGGTAAAGAACATAAAAAAGTGTTATCAAAATGTCTGTAAGAGACCTTGGCTTTTTTATCAAATGGCTCTGACTCAACAAATGAATTATATTCACCGCAGGTTGGGCATTTGCCCAGCCATTTTGCAGAATTATACCCACAATTTAAACAGGTAAATACAATTTTTTTCTTTATCAAATAGTTTTTCCTTTCTATATTTCTATATCTTTGTTTTTTATTTTTATTAAAATCTTTTTTAAAAACTCATCCGGATTTATTCCTTTTGTTTCCTGTCCCGTCCTTAAACGCAAAGAAACTGATTTTGCCTCAACTTCTTTTTCACCAATTATAAACATATATGGGACTTTTTCTATTGTCGCTTTTCTTATTTTGGCACCTATTTTTTCATTTTCATTATCCATTACAATTCTTATACCTGCTTCTTTGTATTTATTGAATATTGAATCTGCAAAATTAATTACTTTTTCATTTATTGTAAGTATTTTTACCTGCACAGGAGAAAGCCATACAGGGAAAGCACCTTTATAATGTTCTATTAAAACGCCAAAGAAACGCTCAAAAGAACCAAGCAATGCTCTGTGAATCATAACAACTCTATGCTCCTTTCCATCTTTTTCAATATAATTCACATCAAATCTTTCGGGCAAATTAAAATCAACCTGAACAGTGGAACACTGCCATGTTCTGTTTAACGCATCTTTTATTTTAATATCAATCTTGGGGCCATAAAACGCTCCACCACCTTGATCAACACCATAATGCAATCCTTTTTTTAAAAGTGCGTTTTTGAGTGCGTTTTCTGCCATATTCCATATTTTATCATCTCCTATATAATCCTTTTCAGGTTTTGTGCTTAAATAAATTTCATATTCACTGAAGCCAAATGTTTGCAAAATATAAATTATCATATCAATTATATTAACAAGTTCTGTCTCTAATTGTTGTTCTGTCATAAAAATATGGGCATCATCCTGTGTAAATCCCCTGACACGCATCAAGCCATGCAAGACACCTGACTTTTCATATCTGTAAACTGTCCCTAATTCACACCAGCGTATGGGTAAATCCCTGTAACTTTTCATAGATGTTTTGTAAATTAAAATATGAAACGGACAATTCATAGGTTTTACAAGATAATTAAATTTTTCCATTTCCATCACAGGAAAAAGATTTTCTTTATAAAAAGATGTATGTCCTGATATATTCCATAAATCAATCTTTGCAACATGTGGAGTATAAAGAATTTCATAACCGCGTTTTAAGTGTTCTTCCCTCCAGAAATCTTCTATTTCCTTTCTTATTATTGCTCCTTTGGGATGCCAGTAAATAAGACCGGGGCCAAACTCATCGTGAGTGGAAAAAAGGTCAAGCTCACGGCCTAGTTTTCTGTGGTCTCTTTGTTTTGCTTCTTCTATTTTCTTTAAATACTCATCAAGCATTTCTTGCGTTGGAAAAGAAATGCCATAAATTCTCTGTAACATTTTATTTCTTTCATCACCGCGCCAGTATGCACCTGCGACTTTTAACAATTTAAAACTCTTTATTTTTTTTGTGCTTATTATGTGCGGGCCTCTACACAGATCGGTAAAATCACCTGTCTTATAGATACTCACCATCTGCTCCGGAATTTCATTTAATATTTCAATTTTATATATTTCCCCCATATTTTCAAATAACTTTATTGCATCTTCTTTTTTTATTTCTTCTCTTATAAATTCTATATCCTCTTTTATTATTTTCTGCATTTCTTTTTCAATTTCAACTAGGTCATCTTCTGTAAATGGTTTTTCTCTATCAAAATCATAATAAAATCCTTCTTCTATTGCAGGTCCAATTGTTACTTTAACATCCGGATATAATCTTTTCACAGCAGAAGCCATAATATGCGCTGTGCTATGCCAGTATACCTGTTTCCCTTCAAAATCAGAAAAAGTAATTTCCTTTAGTTCACAGGGTTCTTTTAATTTATTTTTTAAATCAAATAATTTTTCTCCTATTTTTACAATAATTACATCTTTAAAATTTTCGCTATTTTGTTTTAAAAACTCAATTATGGAAATATTTTTTTCAACGTTTATATCTTTACCTTTATAAATTATCTTGATTTTTTCCACCTTTTTCCTCCGTTTGTATTTTGTTTTTATTTGAAATCAAAAATGTCAATTGTTCTAATTCTAAAGCTAAGTCAACATTTCTAATCATTATCTTACCTTCGTTTAATATATGTTTACCTGCAAAATTTAAAATACCTTTTATGTTTGTTTTTTTTAAAATATTTATTATTTCTGACAAAGATGAAGAAGGCGTTGTAATTATAGCTATTTCTATCTTTTCCTTCTTAATTATCTTTTCTATTTCTTCTATACTGTAAATATTAATTCCATCAATTTCCCATCCAATTTTTGCCGGGTCATTATCAAAACAAGCAACAATACTAAAACCCCTGTTTAAAAAACCTTTATACATAGTTAATGCCCTTCCAAGATTACCGGCACCAATAATTGCCACATTCCAGTTTTTATGTGTACCAAGTATTTTTGTTATATTTTCTTTCAAATAACTGACATTATAACCAAAACCACGCCTGCCGAATTTTCCAAAATAAGCCAGGTCCTTTCTTACCTGCGCAGAATTTAATCCTATTATTTTTGCAATTTCACTAGATGATACATTTAAAATATTAGAATCCAGAAGTTCATTAAAACATTTCAAATAAATAGATAATCTGTTAACTGTCGGAACAGGGATCTTTTTCAATTTTCTTCCTCTTTTTTCTTTACATCAAATTTTGCAATATCATCTATTTTAAATGTATGCTCGTGTGATTTTATATATTCATCTAATTGTTTTTTCTCTTCTGTTATTTCAACATCTTTTGCAAAAAGAATAACTTTTTTCTGTTCTTTATCTATTTTTGTTATTTTAACATTAATGATATCACCTTGTTTATATTTTACTTTTGATTTGTTCTTTATAAATATACGGCCGGAAACACCTTCTACAATCTGACAAGTAATATAATTATCTTCTATATCTATTATTTTTACATCAATTAAGCTACCTTCTTTATATTTATTAACAAAACTATTCCATGGCGAAGGAGACAACTGTTTTAAACCAAGAAGCAATCTATATTTATTTTTATCAATTCCAAGAATTTTAAATTCTTTCTTATCACCTGGTTTTATTACATCAAAAATTGATGTAAAACTAAACCATGAAATATTTGAGATATGCATAAAAGCATCAAAATTTTCTTCCAGTTCTATTAAAGCACCTTCTCCTTCTATTATTTCTTTTATAGTACCAAGAACTCTGGCTCCAACAGGGTATCTTTCTTCAATATTATGCCATGGATTTTTTTCAAGTCTTTTGACACTCACAATTATCAGTTTCTGGTTTTCATCTGTTTTTATTATTACGGTTTCTATTTCATCTCCGATTTTATAAATCTCTTCAATATTATTTATCCTTTTATAATAAGAAATTTCTCCGATCGGCAGAAATCCGTCCACAACACCTTCTATATCAACATATGCTCCATCTTTAACTATTTTTATTATTTTTGATATTACTTTATCACCTGGTTTTTTTTCTGCTTTAAATTTTTCAAATGGGTCAGGAAAGTTCTTCTTTACACTTAATTTTATTTCACCTTTTTCTGTTGAAATAACAAACGCTTCTATTTCACTATCAATTTTAAAATTTTCAGCAATATTTATAAATCTTTTATAAGATAATTCATAAGAAGGAATGAAAATATTAAATTCTTCCTTTGCAACTTCTATACCATTTTCTTTTATACCAGCTACTTTTACTGTGATTTTTTCATTAACCGGGAAAATTTTCTTTATCTTTTCTTCTTCATTTTTTACTTTCTCATCAAAATATTCTTTATATGATACAACAACATTTTTTTTCTCTTCTTCAAGTGTTATAACTTTGAATTGTAATTTCTGACCTGTTAAATCCTTGCCATAAGCTTTTGAATGTGACATAGGTAAAAAACCTGTAACATTAGCTCCAAAATCAACAATAAAACCGCTTTTTACCATTTTTATAACAGTTGCCTCTATTGGAATATTATCTTTATATGCTTTTTTAATTTTATTAAAAACATTTTTTTTATCAGCTATAATTTTCGAAACCAGAATAAAATCACTGTCTTTTTCCAACCTTTTAATAAAAACATCTATTTCCTCATTTATTTGTATTGTCTGTTGATAATTGTATTTTATTATTTCATCTTTGGATATTATGCCCTCTTTTTTATAACCAATATCTATATAAATCTGGTCATCTGTTTTTTTTACAACTTTTCCTTTTACAATACTACCTTCTCTTAAAACATAGTTAAATTCTTCCATTTATTCAGAAAACTCCTTTACTTTTTTTATAACTTCTTCGATAATCCAATCAGGTGTTGAAGCACCAGCACTTATACCTAACCTTTTTTTGTTTTTAAACCAATCTCTCCTTATTTCTTTAAAAGTTTCAATTAAATAAGTATTCTTTTGTATTTTTTTACTTAATTCATACAATCTTCTGGTATTGGCGCTGTTTTTACCACCAATTATAATCATTATATCTGATTTTTTAGCTATTTGCTCGGTTTCTTTTTGCTTTTTATAAGTGGCATCACAAATTGTATTAAAAATTCTTATTTCAATTTGTTTTGTTTTAAATAATTTATTAATAATGTTAAAAATAATTTTTTTATATGTTTGTATATTTTGGGTTGTCTGGGCAATAATGCCAATCTTTGAACTTAATTTAATTTTTGCTACTTCTGAAGAGGAACTTATAACCCTTGCTTTACCATTACAATATCCTAATATTCCTTTTACCTCAAGATGATGTTTATCTCCAACTATTAATATATCATAATTATTACGTGCAAGGTAATGTGCTATGTTATGAATCTTTTTAACATAAGGACATGTAGTATCAATGAAAGTTAATTGCTTATCTTTAAGTATATTTTGTTCTGTCGGGGTTATACCATGGGTGCTTACAATAACAATTGAATCTTTTTCAATTTCATCTAAACTTTGAACAGTATCTATACCTTTTTCTTTTAATCTTTTTACTTCCTGCGGGTTATGTATTATCTGTCTGAATGAATAAATTTTTTTATCAGGAAATCTTTCAGGAAGTTGATTTATCATATCTATTGCTCTTTTAACTCCAAAACAAAAACCAGCTTCCTTTGCTACTTTTATTTTCATTTTTTCTTTGCCTCTTCCAATAAATAATTTTGCTGCATTTGTTTTATTCTTTCAATAACCTTATTTGTTATTTCAATATATAACTCTTTTGAAGGTTCTTTTTCAAAGAAATCATCAAAACTCATCATTTCTCCAAAAACAATTGTAATAGGGACAAATAACCTTGGAAATTTATTTTTAGGCCATGCCTTCCATGAATTATGAATATAAACAGGCAATACTTTAGCCCTTGAATTATATATAAGCATACCTGTCCCTGGCTTGCCATTTTGTATATTGCCATCAGGACTTCTTGTTCCCTCTGGAAAAAAAACAACAACTTCGCCATTTTTAATATAATTAATCAATGTATCATAGGCATTTCTATCTATTATTCCTCTTTTAACAGGAAACGCACCCATCCATTTTAAAAATTGGCCCCATACTGGAATAAATAAAGTATCTCGTGCCATAAATTTTAAATGTCTTTTCCATATTCCAGAGCCAACAATTGGGGGATCCCAAAAACTTGAATGATTTGACATAATAATAAAGCTACCCTTATCAGGCACATTATTTTTATTTTTTATTCTAAAAAAATAAAATAATTTTAATATAATTATTACAACAATTCTTCCAAGCCATGTTATCAAAAATGTCATTAAATTGTTAATCAGTTTTTTCATCTCTTTAAATCGCCTAAAATATCAAAGAACTCAGGGAAAGAAGTATTTACACATTCTATATCTTTAATAAGAAGTCCATTATCACTTATCAATGCAGCAATGGAAAAAGCCATTGCTATTCTATGGTCACCAAAAGAATCAATATCTACGTATTTAAATGGTTTCCCGTTATTTCCATAAATTACCATACCGTCTTTTTTTTCTTCAACTTTTATTCCAATTCTTTTTAAATTTCTCACAATTGTAAATATTCTGTCTGTTTCCTTTACTCTTAATTCTTCTGCATTGGCAATCATAGTTTTTCCCCTTGCATAAGCAGCAACAATGGAAATTATAGGGATTTCATCAATAACTCTCGGGATTATTTTACCCCTAATAACGGTTCCTTTTAATCTTGATGATTTTATGATAATATTACCAACCGGTTCATTGTTTTTTATTTTTAAATCGTTTATTTTTATTTTTGCACCCATCTTTTTTAGAACATCTATTATCCCTGTCCGTGTGGGATTCAAACCGACATTCATAATAGTAATCTTGGAATTCTTCATAATAGCGCCTGCTGCAATAAAATATGCAGCTGAAGAAATATCACCAGGCACATACACAACGTTTCCTTTAAAGCCACCAGGCGACACAATAATTTTTTTACCGATTTTTTTTATTTTTGCGCCAAAATATTGCAGCATCCTCTCTGTATGGTCTCTTGATTGTATTTCTTCTATTATTTCTGTTGGATTATTTGCATATAAAGCAGCTAAAATTATGGCTGATTTTACTTGGGCACTTGGAATTTCCAATTTGTATTTTATCCCATTCAAAGAACCACCCTGAACAACAACAGGTGCAAAACCATTTACACTTTCAAAACGAGCTCCCATTTCAGATAATGGTTTAATTACCCGGTTCATCGGTCTTTTTACAATCTGTGCATCGCCTGTAATAACAGATTTAAAATTCTGCGCAGCTAAAACACCAAGCGTAAGCCTGATTGCTGTCCCGGAATTTCCAACATATAATTCACTTTTGGGCTCATGAAAGGAATATAAACCCTTGCCATAAATATTATATACAGCACCCTTTTTTTCTATCTTTACTCCTAATTGTTTGAAAATTTTTACAGTATTTAAAGTATCTTCTGCTTCCAAAAAATTATGTATTTTTGTTATACCCGTAGCCAGACTACCTATTATGACAGCTCTGTGGGAAATTGATTTATCTCCCGGCATATATATCTTTTTTACACATTTTAAAACAGGAGATATATGAATTTTTTTCATTTAAATTCTTCTCCTTAATTTTTTAGCATTTAAAATATAGTTTTTTAATTCTCTTTCTTTATTTAAATAAATCATCTGAGATAATGCATCTAATTCTTCTATTGCAATATCTATATCTTTTAAAATTTCATTCTTATTTGCTATAAAAATATCTGCCCATATTTCTTCATCTGATGCTGCTATTCTCGTTATATCTTTAAAACCCCGACCTATGATTTCTTTTTTCTTTTCTATTATTGTTGCTGCCATATTTGTTAAAACAAATGAAACAATATGCGGGAAATGGCTTATTCTTGAAATATATTTATCATGCGATTTCGCATCCATTTTTACAATCCGCATACCTGTTTGTTGCCAGAAATTCTCAATAATTTTAAGTTTCCTTTTATCTGAATTTTTATGTGGTGTTACAATACAGGTACCATTAATAAAAATTTCGGGAATAATATTTTTTATTCCTGATTTCTCAGAACCAACCATTGGATGTGAGCCAATAAAATTTTTATTAGAATCGATTTTACTTATCTTTTCAACTATAATTCCTTTCACACTACCCATATCAGTAACTACAGTATCTCTGCCTATATAAGGTTTTATTTTCATAAAAGCTGCTGGTATAAGATTTACAGGTAATGAAATAACAACTATATCAACGTCTTTTAAGCCATTTTTTAAATCAGTTGTAATAAAAGTAGCAGATTTTTTTTGCAATGCTATTTTCAGTTTTTTAATATTTCTACCTATTCCTATAACTTCCCTGCATATCTTTTTTTTCAACAAAATAGCTCCTAAACTTCCGCCCATAAATCCCATTCCAATTATTGCAACTTTTCTTAAATTCTTTAATTTCATTTTTAACCTTTCTTTAGATTATTCTATCTATTGCTCTTGCTACTTTTCTTAAAGATACAACAAGGTTTTGATATTCAAAAGGCAACAAAGATTGATCCCCATCTGATAATGCTTCTTCTGGTTTGGGATGAACTTCTATTAAAATTCCATCTGCTCCTGCCGCAACTGCCGCTTTTGACATAGGAGCAATAATATTTTTCTTTCCTGTTCCATGAGACGGATCCACTACAACAGGAAGATGCGTCAACGTTTTTACCAGAGGCACAGCTGAAATATCAAGAGTATTTCGTGTTGCGGTCTCAAATGTTCTTATTCCCCTCTCGCATAATATAACATTCATATTACCGTTGCTTAATATGTATTCAGCAGACATCAACCATTCATTAATTGTTGACATTAAACCGCGTTTCAAAAGTACAGGTCTATTTGTTTTACCAACTTCTTTTAAAAGTTCAAAATTTTGCATATTTCTTGCACCAATCTGGAAACAATCAGCATATTTATTAACCAGTTCAACATGTCTGGTGTCCAAAACTTCCGTTACTATAGGCAATCCAAACTTTTCTCTTGCTGCAGCAAGAATTTTCAATCCATCTTCACCCAAACCCTGAAAAGCATAAGGAGATGTCCGTGGTTTAAATGCTCCTCCACGCAGCATATCTGCACCTGCGTCTTTTACTGCTTTTGCAGTTGCAAAAAGCTGTTTTTCACTTTCAACAGAACATGGTCCGGCAATTAAAACAACTTTTTTCCCACCCACCAGTATCCCGGAAACATCTATGATGGAATCTGTTTTTTTAAATTCCCTGCTTGCAAGTTTATATGGTTTTAATATCTGCATAACTTTTTCAACACCCGGCAAACTCTCAAGTGGTACATTCTGTAAAATTCTTTCATCTCCTATTATACCTATTATTGTTGTTTCCTTGCCTTTTGATATGTGCGGCGTTAATTTATATTCCTTTATTTTCTCAACAATATGGTCTATTTGTTTTTTGGTACTACCTGGTTTCATTACAATAATCATTTTCTCCTCCTGTAACTGTATATAATTATTTTTTTCAATTTACTGCCGGCATCTGGTATTTTACAACGTTTTTTAGTGCTTTTATCAACTTAATATTATCTTTTAATTTGCCAATTGTTATTCTTGCAAAATTGCCACCAAACGGTCTTATTATAACACCTTTTCTTAATAGTTTTTCAAAAATACTTTTGCTATCACTATTAAACTTAACAAAAATAAAATTTGCGTATGTCTTGATAAAATCAATATTTAATTTTTTCAATTCTTTATAAAGAAAAATTTTTCCTTGCTCATTTGTTTTTAATGTCTTATTTATATGGGTTTTATCTTTTAATGCAGCTTCTGCCGCATATTGAGCAAGCATATTAACATTAAAAGGTGGCCTTACTCTTTCTATCAAATCAACTATATCTTTATCTGCAACACCATAACCAATACGAAGTCCTGCGAGTCCGTATATTTTTGAAAAAGTTCTTAAAACAATAAGATTTGAATATGTTTTAAGATATTTAATACCGTCAGGACAATCCTTACAACGGACATATTCAAAATATGCTTCATCAAGAACAACTATGGTTCTTGAATTTACATTTCTCATAAATTTTTCAAATTCATCTTTTGTTAAGATAGTTCCTGTAGGATTATTAGGATTGCATAAAAAAACTAATTTTGTTTTATTTGATAATCTTGAAATAAAGCCATCAATGTCGTGTTTAAAATTTTTATGTGGCACCTGCACAGGAATGCCACCCGCAATATGCGTCACTATCGGGTAAACAACAAATGAAAGTTCGGAAAACAAAACTTCCTCTCCCGGATTTACAAATATTTCTACAATCAATTGCTCAAGTTCATTAGAACCATTGCCAAATACAAGCATATCTTTAGAAACTTTTAAATACTTTGATAAGGACTTTTTTAAATAATATGCAGAGCTGTCAGGATACAGATTTATATTTTTTAGTTTTTTTTTCAATATATTTAAAGCAAATTTTGAAGGTCCAAGCGGATTTTCATTTGATGCGAGTTTTACAATATTTTTTATTTTATATTCACGCTCAACCTCTTCTATTGGTTTTCCAGGCACATATGGAGTTATATTGAATATACTTTTCTTAGCAACATCTACAAATTTATTCATTTATTATTCTTTTTCCTTTCTTTAATAAATAATTAAGGAAACGGACAGTTTAAATATTATTTGATTGGATAATTTGATATTTAATTATTAATTCGTATAATAAATATCTGTCCACTCCTTGTGAAATCATTTCACAAACATATTGTTTATATATATTATAATAGTATTTTATATGATTTTCAACATTTATTTTTGTGGTGTTAGTGTAAAATATTGTGTGGACTTTTTTTGGTCTTCCGAATTTTCTAATTTACTAATTGCCTAATTTTTATCTTTTAAATCCTGTATATTTGGCAATCTTGCAAATTAGGAAATTGGATACTTTTTACTTTCCAACTTTTTAACTTTCAAACTTGTATTTAAATCTAGCAAATCAGGCAATCTTGCCAATCAGGCAATTAGATACTTTGCACCTTTCACATCTTACATCATAAATCATAAATCTTAAATCTTAAATGTATTTCGACAACCAGCAATCGGCAACCAGCAATCAGCAATGTATTTACTCCCCCTCACCTTTATCCTCTCCCCGCTGGGTCTGTCCATTACCCACATTTTCTTTTTAATAAGAAGCAGGTATATCCTGATTTTTGAGGGAAATTACGGGTGATTTGCAGTGTTGTCTATTTTACTTACTCCCAATTTTAACGCCCTTTTTATTGCTATCCAAGGGTTGTTGCGTAAGCCTCGTCCACCATTGACTGCAAATTCTTTTGCTCGACTTCCCTCTACCGTCTTTTACGAAAAAATCAGCG
>Ga0101944_10004422_pt1 | contig 17491 bp, 12 predicted proteins | sample DewCreD2012metaG_FD_75245 | JGI IMG/M metagenome (GOLD analysis project Ga0101944, IMG submission 75245) | Hot spring sediment bacterial and archeal communities from British Columbia, Canada, to study Microbial Dark Matter (Phase II) - Dewar... ... | reverse complement strand
CCGGGCCGAGAACCCGAATGCCCACTGCTTGGGCCTGACGGCAAGAACATCCCAAGCAACCTCGCCCCACACCTCGAAGCCCGACGGCTGTGAGGCGGTTTCGGTCGCCCCATCGAGCGCGGGGCACGCCCCCGCCAGCATCAGCCAGAGGACCGCTGCCCAACACCGTAACGGGCCGTCCCGACATGGATCGAGTGCTCCCCTTCTTGCGTCCCTCCGGTCCCGGTTCTGAATGGCGCAGGCGTTCATACGCCCTCGATTGGTTGAACTGCTGCCACTTTAGCTCAAAAAAAAAAACCGTGTCAACGGCTATTTGCAGTCTGAGGCGCTAACAACAAGAACGCGGGTGAAACCCGCACATGCTTCTACGGACGGCGATGGCGGAAACCAGTGCACCCGCCAAGGGCGGTGCAGTTTCAGAGCAGCGATCCAGGCTGTGGGCTGGAACCGTCACAGGCTGGGCTTCCTTCGGTGGCGAATGCCGTGCCGCTAGGCGCGGACAAACTCAGTCAGGCCACACGCTTCCGACCGCGGCGTCACTTCACATTGGATACGCCTCCCATAGTTCCCTCGCCGTGCGTTCTGTTGCCCAGTCCACTCCAGCATTCAAAGTCCGCCCCCCACGCATCAGCCTCGCTCGATCTTCAACGTCGCCGACTGGTCGTCGCCGCCGCCAGCCGTAGCAACTGCTCTTTCAAGACGCCCAGCAGTTAAGGTCACCGGGCGGCGCCAAATCCGACCTCCCAAACTGGCCCTGGCCGAGCCTCAGCGTGCCAGAGCCGCCCCAGTGAGCGTCTCGAACTTCGAGCTGGTTGTGGTCTTGAACGTGCCGTCGGCCTGCCGCACGACAAACAGGGCGGCGGCTTCGGGAAAGGCGTGAATGAACTTGAGGCCCTCGGTTTCCCCCAGCACGAACAGCGTGGTCGCCAGGGCGTCGGCCAGGGCGCAGCTCTCCGCCACCACCGTCACGCTGCCCAGGTTGTGCTGCACCGGCCGGCCGGTGCGCGGGTCCAGAATGTGGCTCCAGCGCCGGCCCTGGGCGTCCACGAAAAACTTCTGGTAATCGCCGGAGGTGGACAGTGCCCGGCCGGACAGCGGCACCACCGCGGCCAGCGGGTCGCCCGGCCGCCACTCCAGCAACGGTGCCGAGATGCCCACGCGCCACGGTTCACCCCGCGCGTTCAGGCCCCTGGTCACGGTCTCGCCCGAGATGGCGACGTAAAAGTTCGTCAGCCCCCGCGCCCGCAGCAGCGCGGCCATGGCGTCCGCGCCGAATCCCTTGGCAATGGCGCTGAGGTTGAGCTGCAGGCCGGGCAGGTCTTTGACCAGCTCGTCCTCGCCGGTGACGCGCAGGTGGGCACAGCCGGTCTTGCTGAGAGCATCCCGAAGTTCGGTGTCGGACGGCACGCGGCGCTCGTCGGTGGCTTCGCCGAACCCCCACAAATTGATCACCGGGCCGAGGGTGGGATCAAACGCCCCGGCGCTGCGCCGGTTCAGGTCCAAGGCCAGCCGCACCAGCCGGGCCAGGTCGGCTGAGACCTTGACCGGCTGGCCGGCCGGGGCGCGGTTAAACCGGGACAGCTCACTCTCCGGGTCGTAGTGCGACATCTGGCGGTTGATTTCCTTCAGCCGCCGGTCCACGGCCACCCGGAGCACCTCGACTTCAGCCGCTGGCAGGTTCGTCCCGGCAATCTTGACGACGTACAAGCTCCCCATCGTCTCCCCCTGCCAGGTGGGCAGCGGCTGCTCGGCCCCGGCAGCCCCGAATCCTGCCAGCAAGGCAGCAAGCATCACTGCCCGCAGGGAAACCCGAAATCCGAAGAACACCGACCGGGACTGAGCCGTTTCGGACTTCGAACTTCGAACTTCGGACTTCAGACTTCCGTTCACCGCACGCTGATGATGTAGAAGGCCGGGTTCGGCGGGTTGGGATCGGTGTAGCTGGTTTGGCTGGCCGGCAAATCCACCGCGCCCGGCAGGGGCGTGAACCCGGCGCCCAGGTCGCTGGTGCGGTGCACGGTGTAAAGCCTGCCCGGCACGGTGGTCCAGCGCAGGGTGACGGGGCCGCCGGAGTTGGCGGGGATAAACAGGACAAACCGGGAGGCCGGGTCGGTGGGGTCGGTGCCGGCCAGATACTCGGCCAAGTTGGACGCGCCGTCGCCGTCCAAGTCGTCGCCCGGCCGCACGTCCAGGATGCTGCGCAGGCGGTCCGCCGGGTTGGCGTCCACGAGCTGCTGTTCCCAGCCGTCGGCCAAGCCGTCCCGGTCGGTGTCCGCCGAGGAATCGAGGATGGCCAGGCCGGCTTCGTCTTCGGCCACGAACGTTTGCTCGCCGCTGGCGGCCATGCGCAGGGCGCGGACCAGGCCGCTGAAAACCTTCCGGGTCACCGGCGTCAGCGGCGTGGAAGCGTCCACTTGCACAGCGAGGTTGGCCCCGTTGGCCAGGGTGGCCAGCACGCCGGACACGGCCACGTCCACCACCGGCCCGCCGATGGCCGGCGGCCCCAGCGGCACTGGCGCGGTCGGGTTGGAGACATCGAGCACCAGCCAGCCCTGGGCGCCATCGGCCACGTGAGCCAGGGAGCCCGAAACCGCCACGCCGGTGGCCAAGCCGGGCGTGTCGAAGGTCCCCACCTGGGTCAGAGCCGCGGGCGCAATCTGCAGCACCACCACCCCGGCCTCGCCGCAGGCCAGATAGGCGTGCGAACCGGACACGGTCACTGAGAACGCAAAGGTCGGCGGGTTGTAGCTGGCCCGCCGCACCGGATGGGCCGGGTCACTGGCGTCCACCAGCTCGACCCGGCGGCCGTCGCTCAACAGCACGAGCGCGCCGGCAGCAGCCACGTTGCGGATGAAGCCAAGGTCCGGGCTGGTGTAACTGCTGAGCAGGGTGGGCGTTTCGGGGTCGGCCACGCTCACCACCTTCAAGCCGTATTGGCCGTCGCCTACGTAGGCCGTGACGCCGGACAAAGCCAGGGCGCGCGCGTTGGCCGCGCCGGTGAAAACCCCGCGCAACACGGGCGCGGTCGGGTTGGTGATGGCGAAGATGCGCAAGCCCGCTTCGCCCGCGGCCACGTAAGCCAGGCCGTTGCTCACCACCACCTCGCTGGCGCGCAAGGCGGTGGGCAGGTCGGCTTGCAGGACCGGGCTGGCCGGGGCGGCGATATTGTAAACTTGGAAGCCGGCAAAGCCGTTGGCCAAATACAGGGTCGAGCCGGCCACAGCCACGGCGCTGGCTTCCCCGGGCGCGGGCAGAGCGGCCAAGAGGGCGGGCGCGGAGGGGGTGGCCGCGTTAATCACCAGCAGGCCGCCGTCGCCCGCCGCCACGTAGGCCGTGGCGCCGGACAGGGCCAGGCCCTGGCCGAGGCGGTTGGTCAGGAGGAGCGTGCCGCTCAGGGCAGGGTTCAACGTATTGCCCACGGCCAGGACGTAGAAGCGGTTGTTGGCGTCCACCACGTAGGCGTAGTCCCCGGCCAGGGCGATGGCCCGTCCGGCGGTGACGAGCGCGTTCGTGCCCACACCCACCGGCGCTGCTGGATTCGCCGTGTTGTAGATGCGCAGCCCTTGATGCTCGTCGAGCAGGTAAAGGTAGGTGCTCTTGACCGCCAGGGCGCGGGCCGGTCCCTCGGTGTAAATGACCCCAGCCAGTGTGGGCGCGAGCGGATTGGCGATGTTGACCAGGCGCACCCCGGCGGCGCCATCGGCCACGTAAAGCAGGGTGTTGTTGGTGTTCACCGCCACCCCGCAAGCATGGCCGGAGGTGTCGTAAGTCAGCCGTTGCAACGGCACAGCCGGCACGCTCAGGTCCACAAACTGCACCCCGGCTGCGCCACAAGCCACGTAGGCCCATTGTCCGCCCACGGCAATCTGTTCGATGAGACCGGGCAGGCGCACCGCGCCGAGCCGGACCGGCGCGGCGGGATCGGCGCGGTGCCAGACTTCCAGCGTCGCCCCCGCGCCGACCAGGAGCAGGTTGCTCGTCGTGGTGAGGGTGGCGCACCGGCCGCCCAGTGTTCCGGCGACGTTGACCGTGTTGGTGACAAAACCGGTGCCGCTGATGAACGCCGCGCCGGACGCGACGCCACTCAGATTCGTCACCCCGCCCACCACCGTGCAGGCCTGGAGGCCGTGCATCCCCGCCGTCGCGCCCAAGGCGCTCCAGTTCAGCACCGTCGTGGTTGTGCCGCCGGGAACGAGGTTGGCAAAGGTTTGCGAGCCGAGGACCGCGCCGGTGAGCGTGTCTTTCACAATCACCAGCCCGGTTTCGATGGCGTTGCCCCTGTTGGTGAGTGTCACGGTGATCGGAATCCGATCCCCGGCCAGGGCGTCGGCGGGGGCGGTCAGGGCCAGCGCCGCGACATCATGCACGCGATCGAACATCGGGAACGCACCTACCAACTCCACGTCCAGCACGGCGTCCGGGTCGGAAGGACTGGCCTGGTGCAGCTCGGCGGCCAGCACGTTGCGCCCCGCCACGCCGTTGGTCACGGGCACATTGGTGGTGAAATAGAAGTATTGGTTGGCGCCGTCCACCGGGTTGGCCGGGAAGAAGTCACTGTAGCGGACGGGGCCGGCGGGAGCGTTCATCCGGACCAGCTCGGCGCCGTTGAGGTAAAAGATGACGCCGTCGTCCCGGCGCACGTTCAGGGTCAGCGTCATCGGCGCGGCGTCCGCGAAGAACTCCTTGCGAAAATAACAGGTCGGATACTTGTTGGTCGCGCTCGGCCCCCAGCTCAGGACGGTGGCGATGTTGGTGTGCTGGCCGTCGGCGCTGTAGCCCAGCGGGCCGGGGCCGCGTTTCCAGACCCCGTCATAGTAATCCGGCTCCTTCCATGGCGTATCGGTCAGGTCCACGCCTTGATCGAAGTAACGCCACACGCTGCCCTTTGCGATGAAGACGTTGGTCTCCATCGGCGGCAGCACCAGCACCGAGAGGCTGTTGGTGTTGTCGGCCAACGCCGTTTCGCCCGCCACCGGGCCGGCCACGGCCCGCAGGGTGTGCGCCCCCCACGCGGCATTGGTGGTGTCCCAAGAGAAACTGATGTTCGCGTCGGTCAACGCAGCCACAGTGCTGACCCAATTACTACCGATGGCCCTGCCGTCGGTATCGTCGGTCAACACAACCGCAAACGATTCGGCAAAGTCGCCCTTGTTGGTCACGATCACCGTGACGTTGGTCCGCGAGTTCACGCTCACGGCCGCGGGCGCCAGCAGGTTGTGGACAGCGATGTCGTGCGTCGGGGCTCGGAGGGTGAACCCGCGCGCAAGGGTGTTGTCAGCCAGCACCGCTTCGTTGAGCGCCGGGCCGGCGCGGGCCACCAGGATGTAATCACCCGTGGCCAGCCCGGCCGTGTTCCAGGTGAAGACCAGATTCGTCGCCACGTTGCCGGCCAGGTCGGCGACGGCCAGGCTGCCAAGGAGCGTGCCGCTGGTGGCGTTGCTCAGGGTGACGCTGAAGCTTGCCGGCACACCTGTCTTGTTGGTGACCGTCACGGTTACCGGCACGCTGGCATCCGTTGGGCCGACGCCTGGCGCGATGCGCGTGACAGCAATGTCGCGGACCAAACGCGGCAGGTAGGTCACCTGCAGCCCCGTGAAGTTCGGATAGTTGGCGTAGGTGTTGGTCAGCGGCACGGTGCCTTTCACGAAGGGGATCCCGGCGCTGGTGAACTTGCCAAGGTTGCCCGTGGTGGTTTCGTGCTCGCTGAATTCCACCCAGAAGATGTACGTGCCGTCCGGCACGGTCACGCCATTGGTCCCGACGCAGTTGGTCCAGGTGGTGACGTGGGTGGTGTGGGCGCTGAGGGTCGCGCCCGAGGTGCCGTCCACTGCCTGTTGCCAGTCCCAACCGTGCAGGGCGGCCATCCAGCGGTCCAGCTCCGCCCGCTGGGCGTTGGCCCGGCGTTTGATCGTGTTGACGAAATTGGTCCTCGCGTCCGTGACCCAGATGGCCAGCACATGCTTCGGCGCGTACTTGCCGCCATAGGTCGAGGTGGTCACTCGCAGGGTCGCGTCACCTGGCGTACTCGCCGCCGGCGCGGTAAATCCCGCCAACAAGCAACCGAGCGCGGCCGTCAGGGCGACCAGTGGTTTGCGGTTTGGGTTCATGATCGGCTTGAGAAATGCGGGCAGGTGGGGTTGAGTGCTCCGGTGCGCTTGTGGCCGTCCGATGACGGCTCGGCTCTCCAGCGCAATACGGTTTGCAGCGCCAGCTCTACAACCCGCGCCAGGGCGGCCGCCACAACCGGGCTGAGAGTCAGGCCGTAGTCCAATGACGCCGGCTCGACCCCGATGATCGTGACGGGCGGAAGCGGGCGGCGCGGGCCGAGCACTTGGAACACTTCGAGCAGGCTCATCGAGTGGAGCGAATGCATTCGGCTGCCTGAACACGGGGCGCTCTGGTGGTGCTTGCTACCCTCGGCTGCCTCGAACTGGTAAATCGTGCCCGGTGGCCGGCCGCCACGCGCGGCGTCAATGATCAGCACCCGGCTGGCGGCTTCCACCAGGCTTAAGCCGTGCAGGACCGCCGTGCCGATTTCGGCCACCGTCACGCCGGGCAAACGTTGCTGCTGGAGGAGGCGGACGGCGTGGATGCCGATGCCGTCGTCGCTCAGCAGCACGTTGCCCACGCCGGCGATGAGGATGGAGGAAGTCCGAAGTCCGAAGTCCGAAGGTTGAAATTCGAAGGAACGCGACGCCCGGTTTCCGAGCCGGTCACCTGCCGGCTTCGGGCTTCGGGGTTCGGACTTGGGACTTGTTCCTGGCTCCAACATGCGGATTCGGAACTCGGCTTCGCAGCTCTCAGCCCGGCAAGCCGCCCGGCTTGCTCCGGGGACGCCGTGGAAGGCGTCCCTCCACAGCCGATATGGAGGGTCGGGTTCTACCCCGACCTCGGGTTCCACCCCGACCCGCAAACACCTTCGCGCCCGGCTCGGCGCGGGTGACGTGCGTGGCGCAATCCAAGCACGGGTCGTAGGAGTGGACGATGCGCAGCACCTCGATGGGTTTGTCCGCGTTGGCCACCGGCAGGCCGATGAGCGCCTGCTCCAGCGGCCCGCGCTGGCCGGAATCGTCCTGCGGCGAGAGGTTCCAGCAAGTGGGCGTGACCACCTGGTATTTGCCAATCCGGCCGTCGTTGACCTGCAGCCAGTGCCCCAGCGCCCCGCGCGGCGCCTCGGTGAGCGCTTCGGCCGTGGCCGTGCCGGGGGTGGGGCGATGCGTGTAGGCGGGCTGGCCGACGGGCAGCTCGGCCAGCCACTGGCGCATGGCTTGAGCAATCTTGAGCGCCTCACGCGCGCGCGCCATGTGCCGGTCCATGGCCCAGATGCCGCCCGTGTATTCGCCGTTGACGGTCATCCAAGCCAGCGGGCCGACTTCGTAGGCCAGCCCTTCGTAGCGCGGAGCCTTCAGCCACGAATAGGCCGCGCCTTTGGGATACTGAGCGTGCGTGTCCGACTGCGCGATGGGCAGGTTGCCGTCCGTGTCGGCGTACCACGAGTATTTCACCTGCTCCATGATTTGCGCCGTGTCCACCGGCTGGACGCCGGGCACGCCCTGGCGAATGCGCCCGCGGCGCAGGAGCAACGCCGGCTGGCTGCTGTTGTCCAATTCAAACACGCCGAAGGCGAGCAGATTGCCGGGGCCTTTGCCGAGCTGGAGGTATTCGCTCCACAGCGAGGCCAGCAATTCGGTGTCGGGCACGTAGGTGCTTTCGATCCAGGCCACCAACGGCTCGAGGTATTGGCTGAACAGCGCCTTGTCCTCGGCCGAGGCCACGGCAGTGAAGCCGCCCAGGATGAAGCCCGGGGTGTGCGGCAGCTTGCCGCCGAAAATGGCGCCCATCTCGTGGCAGTTGCGCCGCTGCGCAATGGCCTCCACGAAGTGCGTGGTGAACCGGCTGACCGTGCCGGGGTCGAAACGCCGGCCCACATCCCAGCCGGGCGTCCAGGGCGCCATTGGCAGGCCGGCGATGAAGTCCGGCAGCGCAAGCAGGTAGAAATGCAGGATGGCCGATTCGAGGTAGCAGGCGCCGTGGACGAGATTGCGCAGCAACCGGGCGGCGGTGCGTTCCGGCGTGTCGCCATCCACCCCGTAGGCGTTGTCCAACACCAGCGCGGCGGCGTGGCCGTGCGAGGTGGGGCACACCCCGCAGATGCGCGAGGTGATGAGGGTGGCGTCGCGCGGGTCGCGGCCTTCCAAAATCTTCTCGAACCCGCGAAACAGCGTGCCCACGGAGAAGGCGTCCACCACTTGCTGGACGCCGTTGACCGTGTCCACTTTCACCTCCACCTTGAGGTGGCCTTCGATGCGGGTGATGGGGTCAATGGCGGCGGTGATGACAGGCATGGTTCCTCCTGGCTGGGGTCAGGGGGCGTAGGGTTCGGAGAACGATTGCGGGCCGGGGAAGGTCTTCTCCACGCAGCCGTGGCAGGGGGCGTTGACCCCGATGCACCAGTGGCCCGGATGGGGCTGGCCCGCCGTGTGGCCACCGATGCCGCACCAAGCGGCGTTGCAGCGGGCCTTGGTGAACGGACCGCGGCAGCCCAGGTTGATGAGGCAGTGGCCGTTCTCGCCGAAGTTGGCCGCCTCAGGCGTGCCGGTGTTGAACGGGTTGCGCGGGCACTTGTCGTGAATGATGGGCGGCTCGTCTTCCCCGGTGAAACTCTTGGAGTAAAGGGCGACCGGCCGGCCGTCCTCGTCGAGCGCGACCGGTGTGTTGGTGAGCAACTGTACGATGGCCCACACCACCCAGTCCGGGTTGGCCGGGCAGCCGGAGATGTTGATCGTGGGCCGGCCGGTGAACGCCCGCACGCCCATCGCCCTGGTCGGATTGGCGCCGGAGGCCGGGATACCGCCGAAACAGGCGCAAGTGCCCACGCAGACAGTGGCGGTCGCCCGGGCGGTGAGTTCCTGCACCGCCTGCTGGAAGGTGACCTCTTCGCCCTTGTAGCTCCAGACCACGCACGGATGGCCCTGGAAGGCGGTGGGCACGGCCCCTTCCAACACCAGGATGTAATTGCCCTTGGCGTAAGCGGTCTTGAGGGCAGCCACGGCCGTTTCGCCTGCCGCGCCCATGATCGTCGGGTGGAAGACCAGGTTGACGGCCTTGGCCACCACGTCAGCCACGTCCACTGGCGCGACGTCCGAGATGCGGTTGAGAAAGGAGACCGAACAACCGGTGCAGGCGCTGCCGATGAGCCAGATGACCGAGGGCGCCGCAGGGTTGGCCAGGGCCTCGTTCAGCAACCGCAGCTTGGCCGCGTCCAGACCGAGCGCGGCGGCCGACAGGCCGCACTAACGCAGGAAACTTCGTCGAGTGATGGGCATACACACCTCCAACTTGCAGGCTCAAACGCCGCCCGCCACGCCTCGGGAGGCCGGAGCCAACTTGCGAATGACTGGTCGCAGACCGGCTGCACTGTGGGAACGTTAGCAATGGACGCGGCACCCGCAAATCGTTTCTTGGCAAAAAGTCTTCCTGAATTGCGCGGCCGGATGTGCGTCTTGGGACCACCATGGTCCGAACGGCTGCCTCACCCCCCGAACCTCAAGGCTCGGTGTATGGCACTTGCGACCTTGCCTGTTCGGCCCTTCGACCGCCCTGCGATTTGCATCCAGGTGTCGCCCAAGCAGGCGGTGTCAGCCTGTGACGACCAGGCCCGGAGTTGAGAAAGCGCGCCGAGGCAGCTTGCCATCGGCGAGATGGGAGTTGGAGCGAGCGAAGGGATTCGAACCCTCGACATTCACCTTGGCAAGGTGACGCTCTACCAGGCTGAGCTACGCTCGCTTCCAGTCAGCGCCACGCAGCATACGGATCCCGCCCCGGAACGCAAGCCCCCACTTCGATTCCGTCCGGCCCGAAACCGCGGCGAGCTGGCAAGCAGCCCGCCGGCCAGCCGGTCGCCAGCCGACCGACAGGCGGCGCTTGCAATCAGGCCCGTTCAGCCCCATGCTTCGCCTATCGACAGCACGGTTCGCCGAGGGCGCGCCGGAGGGAACGCGATGAGCACACTGCCCGAAAACGAATTTGACCTCGAAAAGCTGTTCCTGCCCGCTTGGGCGCAGGAGCCGCCATCCGTCAACCGCTATGCGCATTACAGCGGCGAGCGGGCAGACGAGCGCCGCGAGCGGCCGGACGGACGGCGCGGAGGCAGGCGACCGGCTCGCCCGGAGCGCGACCGCCCCGGTCGTGGTCCGCGCCCCGAACGGGCACGCGGTCCGAGGCGAGACCCGGCCACCGCGGCCCCGCCTGAAGGCCACCTTCCCAAGCGCGGCACACCACGCGAGGCTGAACGGCGTGAGGCGCCCCCGCTGCCGGATCTGGATGTCCGGATCGTGCCCGAGCTTAAAGTTGCCGAACATCTGGCCAAGCAGGTGCGGATGACGGGTCGGGCCTTTCCGCTGTTTGACATCGCCAAGATGATCCTGGACAAGCCGGAGCGCTACACGCTCGTGTTCAGCGTGCGCAAGAAGGCCGACGGCACCGTGGCCCAGCCGCTGTTTGCCTGTGCGCTGGACGACACGTTGTGGCTGTCCGAGGAAGAGCTTGTGGCCTACGTGTTGAGGCAGCACTTCGGGACGTTTTATCAGGCCGAGCGCACCCCCACCGAGCCGCCCAAGGGCAAGTACACGTTCGTAGCGCAGTGCGGGCTGAGCGGGGTCATCCTCGGACCGCCCAATTACCACGGCTACCAAGACCGGCTGCGGCAGGTCCACGCCGAGCGTTTCTCGCGGATGCCGTTCGAGGTTTACAAGGCCCGCGTCAAGATCGTGCGCGATGAGGCAGTGGTGAAGCAGTGGATTGACGAACAGAGTTGGAAGACGGAGTACGTGTGCCTGAATGTGCCCGAGCCGCTCAAGCTGAGCAGCCGCGAGGCCGTGGAACGGCATTTCAGAGAGACGCATGCTGCCGCGATCGTCAAGGCGGTGGATTCCTTCACCCTCAACGGTGCGGCCTGCCGCAATCTGCCCTCCCGCGAGCTGGCGCGGCTGGTCAGGGTGCGGCTGGACGAACAGCGGCATTTCCCCCTGCAACTGGCCACGGCCCTGAGTCAGCAGTTGGCCACCCACGGGCTGCAGTTCTTCAAGGTGAACAGGACGGTCACGCACGTGGCTGTGGCTCGGCCGCATTACCTTGACCTGGAAGCCACCCCGGTGTCCGAAGGCGTCAGGCGGATCGTGCATTTCATCAATACCAATCCGGGCTGCACCCGGCGACAGTTGGTGGAGGCGCTGGCCCCGACGCCACCTTCCGCCCCGCAGCCCGCGCCCCCGACCGCCGCGCCCGCCGCCCCGGGCGCTGAAGGCGCTGCGCCCACGGCGGCCGCAGGGGAGGCGGCATCGGCCGGAAATGCCCCTGCCGCTCCAACTCCGGCTCCCGCCGAGCCACCGCGCGCGCCGCAGCCAACGCCCGAGCAAACCGCGGTTATTGGTGACCTGCACTGGCTGATTCATCAGGGCCACGTGATTGAATTTGCCAACGGCAGGCTGGAAACTGCCAAGAAGCCCGTCCCGAAGCCGCCCAAACCCGCACCGGCCCAACAGCCGGCTGCGCAACCCGCGCCCGTCAGCGCCGCCCCGGAGACCCAAACATCCCCTGGGACGCCTTCCGCGGCGACTCCCGCCGCCGCAGAGTCGCCGGCCGACGTCGCAGACACCGGCGCACCTGCCGCACCGCGGCCCGAGAGCGAGACCGCGGCCGAAGCTGGCACGGCTGCGCCTGCGACACCTGAGCCTGTGGCGACGTCCGAGGTCGCGGCTGCGCCCGCGGAGGCCGCCGCCGCGCCGCTGGCCGCTGCCGCGGACCTGCCAACCGAGTGCACCGCCCAGCCGTCGCCTCCGGCCGCTGAACAAGAACCGGACCGTCCGCCGCCGGACATCGCTGCGACGGCAGCGAGTTGATCCGCCGGTATGTTCTGACCTTCCCGGCGTGAAGTTTTTGTTTTGTCCCTGGGCGGGCTGCTGCATGTTGTCGGCGATATGGCCATGAGCAAACGCCGTGAGGCGCGCGAGCGCGCCGTGCAGTTCTTGTTCCAGGTTGACCTCAGTCCCCCCGACAACCTGGACGAGGCGCTGGAGGTGTTCTGGGATTTGCAGCGGCGCGCAGTGCTGGCGTTGGAGAAGGGCAAGGCCACGTGGGGTCAGCCGGTCGAACCCCCGCCGCCCACGCCGGAGGAATTGGAGGTGCGCCAGTTTGCCGAGCCGCTCATCCGCGGCACTATCGCGCACCGGGAGGAAATTGACGCCAAGATCCGCCAGTATGCGCTGAACTGGGAGTTGCACCGCATGGCAGTGGTGGACCGCAACGTGATGCGGCTGGCCATCTACGAGATGCTCTATCGGGAGGACATCCCGCCCGTGGTCAGCATTAACGAGGCGGTGGACATCGCCAAAAAGTACTCCACGCCCGACAGCGGTAAGTTCGTCAACGGCATTTTAGACAAGGTCAAAAGCGACCTGATGCGGCCGGCCCGCGTGGTGACATGAAGCGGCCCGCGCACCATGCGGCAGCCGACCCGGCCGGCGCCCGGAAGTTGCTCCTGCCGCCGACCCCGTCCGGCGGGCCAGCGGGGGCCGACCTGCACATTCACACCCGTTATTCCGACGGCACCTACACGCCCGAGCAACTGGTTGCCGCCGCCGTGGGCCACCGCCTGGGCGCGTTGGCCGTGACCGACCACGACACGGTCGAGGGCTGCACGCCCACGGCAGCGGCGTGTGCCGCCGCCGGGCTGGGTTTTGTGCCCGGCGTCGAGCTGACCGCTGAAGAGGGCAACCGCGAATTGCACATCTTGGGTTACGGTTTTGACCCGGCCCACCCTCGTCTGCTGGAGCGCATGACACTGTTCCAAAACGTCCGGCAACAACGCATCCACGAGATGGTGGCGCGATTGAATCGGCTCCACGTGCCGCTCCAAGTGGACGCCGTGTTTGCGCTGGCCAATTGCCGCGCGCCGGGGCGTCCCCACGTGGCCCGGGCCCTGGTGGCCGCCGGCTTGTGCGGCAGCCTGGACGAAGCCTTCGAGCGTTTCCTCAAAAAGCACCGCCCGGCCTGGGTGCCCAAGTTCAAGATCTCGGTCGCCGAAGCCCTGGCCCTGCTCCACACCGCCGGCGGCCTGGCGGTCCTGGCCCATCCGGGCCTGAGTCGCGTGGACGACCTGATCCCAGCCCTGGTCGAGGCCGGTCTGGATGGTCTGGAGTGTTTCCATGTCAAGCACAACGCGGCCCAGACCAGACACTATCTCCAACTGGCCGCGCGGCTGGATTTGCTGGTCAGCGGCGGCTCGGACTGCCACGGCCTGAGCAAGGGCCAGCCGCTGTTGGGCACGGTGCTCTTGCCCTGGGAACACTTCCAGCAATTCCAAGCGCGGCTTCATCAGGCCACCCCGGCCTCGGGACCGGGCTGTTCGGGCTGAGCCGCGTTGGTGTCGGTTTTCTCTCATGAGCCTGCTTGCCAAGTTCAAGAGCGGTCTGCGCAAGACCCACCAGAAACTCGTCCACGAACTGCGGCGCGTCATCACCCAGTCCCCAAGGCTGGACGCCGCCACATTGGAAGACCTGGAAGTGGCGCTGCTGGCGGCCGATTTCGGCCCCGCTACCGCCGCTGCCGTCGTTGCCGCCGTCAAGCGAGCCTATGAAACCCAGGGCCGCGCCGGGCTGGACGTGTTTGGCGTGGCCAGCCGCGAGGTGGCCCGCGCCCTGACCTCCAATCGCGGCGAGCTGCGCAAAGCGGCCCACCTGACCACCGTGGTCTCGCTGGTCGGTGTCAACGGCACAGGCAAGACCACCACCGCGGCCAAGCTGGCCCACCATGTCCGGACCAAGGGCCACACCGCCCTGCTGGCAGCCTGCGACACCTTCCGCGCCGCCGCCATCGAGCAGCTCAAGCTGTGGGGACAACGCCTGCAGATCGAGGTGGTGGCCGGCCCGTACCACGCCGACGCGGCGGCCGTGGCGCACGACGCTGTGAGCGCGGCGTTGGCGCGCGGGGTGGACTATCTGTTCCTTGATACCGCCGGGCGGTTGCACACCAAGCACAACCTCATGCAGGAGCTGCAGAAGCTCCACCGCGTCGTTGGCAAACAACTGCCCGGCGCGCCGCACGAGGTGCTGCTGGTGCTGGACGCCACCACCGGGATGAACGCGCTCAACCAGGCGCGCGCCTTCAACCAGGCCGTCCCGCTGACCGGGCTGGTGGTCACAAAACTGGACGGCACCAGCAAGGGCGGCATGGTCGTGGCCATCCAGCAGGAGCTGGGCGTGCCAATCAAGTTCGTGGGCCTGGGTGAGCAGGCGGACGACTTGCAGCCGTTCGACCCCGAGCAGTTCGCCGCGGCGCTCTTTGCGCCGTCTGAAGGTTGAGCACGGCTGTTGGCCCGGTCACTGGCCGCCCGGGCACTGACCCGCGCGCTTGGCGGCAGCCACCAGGCGGTCCGCCAGACGTGTCGGCTCGGGCAAGCGGTACCGCACGGCGCAGCGCAGCACCAGCGCCCGCGCCGTGGCCAGGTCGCACATGTGCCCCACGCTCACATACACCGGTCGGACACCGTCCTGCGTGCGCAGCACCGCGCCAATCAGCTCGCCGCGGTCCAGCAGCTTGGTCCAGCAGCCCCGGGCTTTGCCGGGTGGGCCGTGCTCGCCCACCAGACGGCTCTTGGCGCAGCCCACGGCCGGCAGCCGGCAAATCACGCCCAAGTGCGCGGCAATGCCCAGCCGCCGCGGATGCGCGATGCCCTGACCGTCGCACAGCAACACGTCGGGCCGCCGACGCAACCGGCGCAGCGCGGCCAGCAGCGTCGGGGCCTCCCGAAACGACAACAGCCCGGGAATGTAGGCAAACGCCAGCCGCCGCGCCGCCAGGTGTTGTTCAACAACCTGCTGCGCCTCCGCATCCCACAACACCACCGCGCCCAAACACCATTGGCCATCCGCTGAAAAGGCGGCGTCCAGTCCGGCAACAAGCCGCAGGGGGCCGGTCGGTGGCGTCACGCGCACCCGATCTGCCAGACGACACTGAACGGCCACAGCTTGGGCAGGCGTCAGCCGCCACGAGTGAGGCACACGAGGCAGTTGCATTTCAGCATGTCGGCGCTGGCCAACGGCGAACGAAGAACCACTCGCCGCTTTCACGGTCGTGTTTCAGCAGGTAGTGCCAGCCGTCGTCACCAGCCACCTTGAAGTAATCGGCGACGGGCCATTCCGGGTCTGCTGCCCCCTGGTACCACCGGTCCAAAATATCTTCCACCTCGACCCAGGTTTGCTCCCGGCAAAATCGCCGGGGCAGCTCGTCGGCCTTGTAGCCGGCGTAGGCCTCAACTTGGATCGGCTCCAGCGTCATGGTGAGACTGGCAAAGCAACGCCGAACAGGCGCGCGCGGTCTGGCTGGCGCTCCATCCGGCTGCCGCCCTGGTGGCCCGGCCGGGCGCCTGCGGCCCTCGGGCCGTGCCGTCTCAAGCTGCCCGCAGCCATTGGCGCAAAACGCCCAAGCTGTCGCGCAACGCCCGGGCCAGGGCGGCGCGGGTTTGTTCGCCTCCGTCCGCCCAGTCGTATTCGATGTGCAACGACAGCGGGGCGGCGTAGCCCATCTGTTTGAGCCTGGTGAAAAAGTCGGTTCGAGCAAACTCACCAGTCCCAAACCGCACGAAACGGCGCGTCCGGTCCGCATCCTTCACGTAGGCCACTCGGATGTGGGACTTGAGGCGCTCGAAATGCGCCGCCCAGTTGTCGCCGTGAACAATCAGCGCGTGACCCAGGTCGAACGCAACACCCACCTGCGCCGGGGGCAGGTCGCGCATCAGCTCCTCCATTTCGGTCAGATCCCCGCCCAAGTAGCGGGAGCTGCCACTGGGCGAGTGATTCTGCACCAGCGCGCACAGGCCCAGGTCCTTGTTCCACGCGGCCAGCTCGCGAAGCTGAGCCTTGAGGTCAGCCAGTTGCTGGGTGGGCAGACTGTCCTTGGCCAGCCGGTTGAAGCCGATGCGATAGAAGCGCACCCCCAACTGGCGGGCCGTCTCCAGCACGTCGCTCGCGTGGGGCGAGTCCGGCTTCTGAATGGCCGTGGTCAGCAGCAAGACTTTGCAGCCCTGCTTACCCAGCAACGCATGGTAGTGCGGCAGGTCATCCTTCACCCGCGCCGGCTCAATCCGGTCGTTCGGGCGCACCGCGCAATCCACGCCGTCCAAGCCCACCTCGCCCACGAGCGCCGCGGAGTCTTCGAGGCTCAGTTTCGCCTGGCGCAGCACCTTGTCGAACACGGCCACGGGCGGAGCGAACGCCGGCCGGGCCGCGGCGTCCGCGCCGTGGAGACGCGATGCCAGCCCTGGCAACATGAGCGAGGTTGCGGTGACCTCCAGGAATCGGCGACGTGAAAAACGAGTGCTGCTGCTCATAGGCGCATCGGAGATTGCCCTTGTGCCAGCCCACTGACAAGCCGCGGTTTGGCCAGGTTGCGGCGGCAGGGCCCGCCTGCGGGCTGTAGCTGGCCACCGCCCTGACGGCTCGGCCACACTGGCGCGGGCATGAACGCGCACCGGCACGCCTGGCATGCCCGGTGCCCGCTGGCCAATGGGAAACGCACCCCGACGCTTACGCATGGCAGGCGCGCGGGGTCACCGAGCGACCGATCAGTTTGCCCCAAGCGGCGCGGGCGGCGGGCAGTCGCCGACCAACTGAAGTGCGGCGTTCACAAACACCTCGGCCGTGCGCTCGCCCAGACTGGTGCGCGTGATGTAGGCGTATCGCTTGAAACTGTCGTAATCCTCCTTGGTCAGGATGTAGCCCAGGGCGTCGTTGGTCAGGCCAAAGAGCAGGTTGTGCTGGCCGCGCATCTTGCGTTTGAGATAGTAGCCGATGTTGGGCAGGGCCTCGCCGGGGATGGTTAGAATTTGCGCGTTGCCCACGTTGACGAGGTTCAACCGCGTGGTCACGCTGTCGGTGGACGCGCCCGGTGGCAGTGGCAGTTGTTGGAGCAAGGCGCGCATCAACGGGGAGTCCACCGGCAGGGTCAGCGGGCGCGCCGCACAAAAAAGCCCGGGCGCGGCTTGGACCGGAGCGTCCCGCACAATCCGCAGCGCCTCGCCGGCCAGCAGCCCGCCAATCCGCACACACTCGGCCCACGTTCGGGCCTCGCCCCCGTCGGGGGTGCGGTTGTCCGCGGTCACCATGCCGCCCTGCGCGCTGTTCAGGAAAATGCCCGTGCCGCCGCCCCGGGCACGGAGCTCGTCGTACAGCGGCCCGACCAGGTCCGGACTGCACAGGCCCGCCTCATCGCCCAAGACCTCGGGGTGGATGGCGTAATTGACCAGTGTGGCGAATGGTTTGCCGGCGGCGTCCAGCACTTGGATGACGTGACAGCGCGGATCGTATAACTGGTCTGCGTAGTAGTTGTAGGCGATTTTTCCCCTGGCTTCGCCGGTGGCAATTTTGAGCCGCGCGGGCTGGAGTTTCTCGGTCGCCTCGTGAATGGCCTCGGTCATGCGGCGGCACACGGTTTC
>Ga0101944_10004421_pt1 | contig 17494 bp, 15 predicted proteins | sample DewCreD2012metaG_FD_75245 | JGI IMG/M metagenome (GOLD analysis project Ga0101944, IMG submission 75245) | Hot spring sediment bacterial and archeal communities from British Columbia, Canada, to study Microbial Dark Matter (Phase II) - Dewar... ... | reverse complement strand
CCGCCACCTCGGCGATGGCCCGCCGCGACTCCCGCGCCGCGCTCTGCAGGAAGGCGCAGGTGTTGACCACCGCGACGTCCGCCTCGCGCGGGTCGGCCACGGTGCGGAAGCCGTCGCGCGCGAGCAGCCCGAGCATGTGCTCGGAGTCCACCGTGTTCTTGTCACAGCCCAATGTGGCGATACCGATTCGCATGGCGGGCCAAACGCTACGGGCGCGCCTTGCATGAAGTCAAGCCCGCTGGACCGTTGGGCGGCCATTTGGGGTTGCGCCCCGCCGCGTTGGCGCCGGATCATAAGGCAAGAGACAGTTGGACTCAATTCATTCGGATTGACAACTACACACGCTGACCTGAGCGCAGGGACGGATTCACCATGAAATTGATCTTCATCATGTCCGACACGTTTCGCCGTGACCATATCGGCGCCTACGGGAACAAACGCATCCACACGCCCAATCTGGACCGCCTGGCGGCCATGTCTTATGTCTTCGATCATTGCTACGTCGGTTCGTTTCCGACGCTGCCCAACCGGCGCGACATTCATCTGGGTGTCGCCCACAAGGGCGAACGATTTAACAAATGGCGCGGAATCGAAGACGACGAGGTCACGCTGGCGCAACGCCTGCGCGAAAAACGCATTCATTCGATGATGATCAACGACACCGCCAATTCGGTCACGAATGGAAAGAACTTCTTCAAAGGCTTCTCCTGTTACGAGGCGATCCGGGGACAGGAAGGCGACAACATGTGGTCCGACCTCAGCGTGCCGCTGGAGTTCCCCGTGCCGCCGCATCTGATTCGCTACAACGCCGAACGCTGGCATCAAGTCCTGGTCAACCGGTCGCGCCGCCGCGTGGAAGACGACTATTTTGCGCCCGGAACGTTCAAGCGAGCGTGCGAGTGGCTCGAACGCAATCGAGCGCGGGACAGTTTCTTGCTATGGGTCGAAACCTTTGATCCCCATGAGCCTTGGGACCCGCCGCAGCACTACATCGACCTGTATGATCCCGGCTACACCGGGCGCGTCTTTGAATCGCCCACCTATGGATTATACAGGAAAATGGGCATAACGGACCGCGAGGTTCGGCATATCCACGCCCGCTACTGTGGTGAGTGCACCATGGTTGACACCGCCGTTGGCCGTCTGATGCGAACGCTTGAGACGCTGAATCTGATTGACGATGTGGCCATCATCTTCACGTCCGACCACGGCACGCACATGGGGCTGGAGGGCGACGACGGCCGCATCTGCAAGCCGCACCGGTGGGGCGCCGACGGGATGGTCATGCCCGCCGGCAGACCGATAAAACAGCCCGTCGAAGACCGGCCCATGCTGACCGGCACGATGCGCATCCCGCTGTTCATTCACCTGCCGAAACAGAGCAGGCCCAAGCGCTTTTCTCAGATCGTGCAACCCTGGGACCTGACTCCCACCGTGCTGGAGATGGCCGGACTTAAACCGCCGCCGGAGTTCATCGGCCAATCGTTGATGCCCTTGATCCGCTCGGGGCGTATGAAACCGCGCCCGTTCGCCTTCAATGGCGCGGATGGGCCGTTGCGCCAGGCCATGAACAAGGATTACATCTACGCGTGGTGGGGCAATGGCGGGCGCGCGCCATGGCTGGTCGATCTCCGCAATGACCGCAGCCAGAGTCGCAACTTGGCCGGAAAGCATCCCGAGGTTTGCGCCGCCATGCACAAGGCGCTTTCCGCGTTTGATCCGCTGGTCCCGCCGAAGCCTTGATCCGCGCGCCGAACGGTGAACTTTTCGCATGATGTGGAATCGCGTCCCATGAAGACGCCCGAGAGGATTCTGATTGTCCGCCTGAGCGCGCTGGGTGACGTGATCCACACCTTGCCCTGCCTGGATGCGCTGCGGCGACGTTTCCCCCGCGCTCACATCGGATGGGTGGTCGAGGAGCTGTCGCGCGAACTGCTCGAAGGCCATCCGCAACTGGACGAAGTCTTTGTCATCCCCAAGAAGCGCTGGCGGGGCCGGCGACTGCGCCATCTGTTTCCTGAGATCATCCCGTTTTATCGCCGGATACGGAAGCGGCGATTCGACGTCGCGGTCGATTTTCAGGGGCTGACGAAGAGCGGCTGGGTGGCCTGGCTCAGCGGCGCGCCGCTCCGCATTGGTCTGGGAGGCGCCGACTGCCGCGAACTCAACGGATTGTTCACCAACCGCAAAGTCGATCCCGACGTAACGGGCGCGGTCCATATCATTGACCGCAATCTCAGTCTGTTATCGGCGCTGGCCGAAAATGCGAATCCGCCCTTACGTAACCAGCCAGACGGTCTAAGGAATCCGATGGATGCGGCTGATCCATTGGATCGGACGGGAATAGCCCATCCGCGCCCGCTGCCCGAAAAGTTGGAGTGGCGTAGCTTCGTCGATGAATGGATACGGACTCAAGGCCTGCCGTCCGACGCCCGCTTCATCGGCCTCAATCCCGGCGCGGGGTGGCCGACCAAACGCTGGCCTCTGGATTTGTTCGCGGAAACCGCGGCGCGCATCATCCATGAAGCGCGCCGCGACGTCCTCGTCTTCTGGGGACCCGGAGAACAGGCCCTGACTCAAAGGATCGCACAGTTGCTCCGCGCCCGCCCGCGCCCTGTCCATGTTCGTCCTCTCCAAATCCTTGCGGATGCGGGAATCTCAAACCGAACAAACACGGACTCACACCGACAGGACACGGACACGTCAGATTCCAGCCGCACGCTCCGGAGTGAGGAGGCCGCCGTGTGGATCGCTCCACCGACAACGGTCGGGCAATCCATTGAACTGACGCGCCGGTGCGACCTGTTCATTGGCGGCGACACGGGGCCCACTCATCTGGCCGCCGCGCTCGGTGTGCCCGTCGTCGCGATTTACGGCGCCTCCGACGCCCGGCGCAACCATCCGGGCGGCAGCCGCCAGATCGTCTTCCAGAAACTGGACGCGTGCGGAGATATCCCGTGCTGGAAGACACAGCCCCCCGCCGCCTGTGACCTGCGCTGCCTGACCTCCATCACGCCCGCCGAGGTCTTCTCCGCGGTCCGGCGGATGCTCTGAGATTCCGTCCGGGGGATGTCAATCCGGGCGATTCAAGACCTCAAGCCGCCGGCGCGCTTGCGGGCCTGGCCTGCACGAAGCTTTTCAGGCGGCCGAGGTCGGTGGCGTCAGCGGCCATGATTGGCCGGAGGGTTTCGCCGATGGCGGGAATGGAAGCATGGGTGGCGATGGCGGCGCGCGTCTCCGCAACGACATGCTCCTGGTAGCGAATCAGTTCGTTGAGCAAGTGCCGGACCGACAGGTAGTTGAGATCGGCGATGCCGATGTCATGGCCGACAGGATTGGGAACGCCATCCAGGCTCAGGATCAAATCCGTCAGAATCCGCGCCTGGGCAACATGACGCCGGGCGATGTCTGCGATCGCGGTGAGGATGGCTTCGTCGCCCGATGGCACGTGCGGGGAGGCCGCAAGCACAAATCCAAACAGGGAATCGGACTTGTGGCTGAGAAGCCGGTTCAGGGATTCCAAGGCGTCATCGGGCGTCGCGACTGGACTTGATTGACATTGCGAGGTTGCATGTGCGGCCGTGGAAACAGTCATCGTCGTTCAGCCTGAGGCTATGAGATTACGAGCCAATCATCCGTCCGGCTTCGGCAATGCGCAGCAGACCACTCCACGCGATGAAGAGCCAGACCAGGGCCACGGACACGCCCCACAGAACAGCCCGGTCGAACGCGGGGATGCGATAGTCCCCCACCCCAACGGCCGCGTCGGCCTTCTCGAGCGTCATCGCCCGCGCGATTCGGAAGTAGTAATAGAGCGAGATCACGCTGTTCAAGACGCCGATGAGCGCCAGCGAAACGGTCAGGGCGGACCCACGCTCAATCAGGGCGCCGAACAGAAGGAACTTGGCGATGAAACCGGCCAGAACCGGCAATCCCGTCAGCGACAGCAGACAGGCGATCATGGCGACGACCAGGATGGGGCTGACGCGCGCGGAACTGTCCAGCGCAAGGATGCCTCGAAAGGCGGCGATGTCCGTGCGGCCCGTCCGATTCTCGATCACCAGGATACAGTAAAACGCGCCATAGTTCATGACGAAATAAATCAGCAGGTAGAACAGCAGCGCGCGGATGGCGTCCGCGCTGTCGAAAATCGCCAGCGCCATGAGCAGATAACCGGCGTGGGCGATGCTCGAATAGGCAAAGAGGCGTTTGAGGTCGGTCTGTTTGATGGCGGCCAGATTGCCGAAGGTCATTGTGAAGGCCGACAGTATCCAGAACAGCCACGGCAACGAGATCAGCGACGCAACCGGACCCACGGTCTCGGCTTCCGTGATAAACGGGGCGAACACGCGCAGTAGCGCCGCGAAGCCGGCGGCCTTTGAGGCGACCGACAGCCATGCCGTCACCGGCGTTGGCGCGCCCTGATACACGTCGGGGGCCCAGAACTGAAAGGGGACGGCGGCAATCTTGAACAGCAGGCCGCATAACACGAGGATCAGCGCGACCGCATGCGCGTGAAGGCCAGCCTGCGCATTCTGAAACGCCCGGCTCATCTCGAGCGTTCCGGACAGCCCATACAGATAGGACACCCCGAACAGCAGCATGGCGGAGGCAACGCCGCCATACAGAACGTATTTCAACGCCGCTTCCGAAGAGCGGCGGTCGGTCCGCAAATACCCCGCCAGCGCGTAGGATGGCAGCGAGAGCGTCTCCAGGGCGATATAAAACATCATCCAGTCAGCGGCGGCGGCCAGCCATATCATTCCCAGCGTGGCCGTCAGCATCGCGGCATAATACTCGCCCATGCGGCGCCCTTTAAGACTCTCGGCGCGCAGGGCAAAGACGATGCCGACGATGGTTGCGGCCAGGAAGAATATCCGGAACATCGCCGACAGGCCATCATAGATCAGCATGTCACGGAAGAGGAAGGAAACCGTGCCGCCTGCGTCGTTACGGTCCAACGCGACCATCAGCGCGCCCAAGGTTCCGATCAGCGCGAAGGCGCCCGCGCCCGCGCGCGACTGGCGCGGCGACAGAAACCAGTCCAGCGCGATCACCAGCACGGCCGTGGCGCACAAGATGAGCTCAGGCCCCGCGCCGGCGGTATTCCTTAACACTTCGTCGATCGAGTATGGCTCCATGGTCAATTCCAAGAGTTGGCCCGTGTCTCACATTCCGAGCGTCGTTGATGCCGTCTGCGCCACGGCTTGTCCCTGGCCCGTCATCGCGACGTGAATGATGTGTTGTATTGTTCCGTCGAATATCTTCAAGACCAGGTTCGGCAGAATCCCGAACAGGATGCACAGGGCGGCCAGCGGCGTCAGCGACAGCGCCTCAGTCCAGTTGACGTCCTTAAAGTCCTTGTATTCGTCCTTGGGCGGGCCGAGGAAGACGCGTTGCATGCACCACAGAATGTAGGCGGCGGTCAGGACAACGCCAATGGCCGCAATCATGGTGAACAGGCGCGGCGCCGTCAGGATATCGGTGCTCGCCTTAAACGCGCCCAGGAAGACCATGACCTCACTGATGAAGCCGTTGAGGCCGGGCAGGCCCAGCGACGAGAAAAAGCAGACCATCGCCAGCGCCATATAGCGCGGCATCTGGAGGCCGAGGCCGCCCATGCGCGCCATCTCGCGGTGATGCGCGCGTTCATAGACGACGCCAACGAGCATAAACATGGCGGCCGACGACAGGCCGTGGTTGAACATCTGAAAGACGCCGCCATTGACTGCCTCGCGGTTCAGAGCCGCGAAGCCCAAAAGGCAATAGCCCATGTGCGAGATCGAGGAGTAGGCGACCAGTTTTTTGAAGTCGGTCTGCGCCATCGCGCAAAAAGCGCCGTAAATGATGTTGATGAGACCGAAGACGGCGACGATGTCCATTGTGCGCCATCCCGCCGTCGCGCCGATGGTGGTGTCATGGAACATCGGCCAGCAGATGCGCAACATGCCGTATCCGCCCATTTTCAGCAAAACGCCAGCGAGGATGACCGAGATGGCCGTCGGCGCCTCGACGTGCGCATCCGGAAGCCACGTATGGAACGGGAACATCGGAATCTTGATGGCGAAGCCGATGAAGAAGGCCCACCACACCAGTTGCTGCGTGAGGCCATTGCCCGCGAACGGCTGCTGCGAAATCAACCACGGAATATCGAACGGCCGGGCGCCGGGCTGCCCCGCATACTGGAAGTAAATCGCCAGCATCGCCAGCAGCATCAGGACCGAACCGGCCAGAGTGAACAGAAAGAATTTGATCGCGGCGTATTCCTTGCGCGGCCCGCCCCAGACGCCAATCAGGAAATACATCGGCAGAAGCATGACCTCCCAGAACACATAAAAAAGGAACAGATCGTGCGCGAGGAAGACGCCCATCATGCCGCACACGAGAAGCTGATACATGAGAAAGAAGCCCTTGGTCCCCTTCTCGATCCGCCAGGCAGCGAAGACGGCGAGGAAGGACAGCAGACCGGTCAGAGCGACGAGCATGACGCTGAGGCCATCACAGGCGACGTAGTATTCAATCTGGAAGCGGTCAATCCAAGGGGCGCGGCAGGAGAAGGCTGAGGCGTATCCGTCGGACGATGGGGATGGGGCCGCCATGGCGGCGTTGTATCGGCTGACGAGAACCATCGTCAGTATAAAGGTGACGAAATTAAAGAGCACGGCCATCCACCGGATGGCGGCGCGCCGTTCGCCCGGCATCAGGCCGATAATCAGCATCCCCAGAAGGGGAAAGAAGACGATGAGTGAAAGAAGCGCTTTGTCCATCGTGTAAAACCTCGTGTAGGCCCAGATACAAGCAAAACAGACCAGCCGACGCTGAGCCTGCGCTCACGCTTGGGCTACTGATTGGCCGCGATCAGACTTCTTGTCAGCGCGAAAACAAACGCCAGGATGACAGCGCTGACGGCAATAGTCAACAGATACGTCCGCACCTTTCCGGTCTGGGCGCTGGCGGCCAGCCGTCCCATCCAACGCGTTCCCCAGGCGCCGCCGTTATAGGCCCCGTCAATGGCCAGATTGTCAAACAGGCCGATGAACCAGGCCTTGAACCGCGTGATCCAGGTTACCATCCACACGACGCCGTCGATTACGTATTTATCGAACCCGCCCGAGAAGCGGCATAGGAACAGAAACGGTCTGATGACCGTCACGCGATAGAAGTGGTCGATATACCATAATTCGCGCAGGAAGATATAGGCGGGCCGTAGCGCCTCGGCCCAACGCGCCGGATTGAGCCAGCCAAACAGATAAAACACCATCGCAATGAACACGCCGAGAGGGAAGACGATGAAGGAACCCGTCACGGCGCGAATATGGGCGCTGTGTTCGATATGAGCCAGGTGAGATTCGGCGCCATGCGCAGCCGGTGAGGCGTCATGCGCGCTTGAATTCGGAGTTGGGAGTTTGGAGTTCCCAGTTGGGTGTTGGGCGTTGGATGTTGGGTGTTGGGCGTTGGGGTTTGCGTGAGAAGCGCCGTGACCCGCTTGAGCAAATCGAATCCCATCCAGACTCTGGTCCCCGGCCTGAGCATGCGATCCGCCATGAGTTTCCAGCGCCTGCAGAAGGTGAAGATGAATCTCTTTCTGCTTCACCGGCGGCATGGAGAGCATGTCGCTGAGGACGTTGCGTCCACCGAATAGTCCGACCGGCCCGCCGACATACCAGAACGACAGCGTGGCCAGAATCACCAATGGCGCCGTCATCGTCCACGGCGACTCATGCGCGTGTTCGTAAAGATGATGGTTTTTCGGCTTGCCGAAGAACGTCAGGAAGATGAGGCGGAACATGTAGAACGAGGTCAGCAGCGCCGCGCCGGAGGCCATCCAGCCCAGCGCCGTGTGCGCGCCGCCCATCACGCTGCCAAACTCGATGGCTTTGGCGATCACGGCGTCCTTGGTCCAGAAACCCGAAAACAGATAGGGGCATCCGGTCAGCGCCAGCGTGACAATGAGAAACGTCGCAAAGGTGATGGGCATTTTCTTCCACAACCCGCCGTAGTCGCTCATTTCCTGATGATGATGCATTGCGTGAATGATCGAACCGGAGCCAAGGAAGAGGCAGCCCTTGAAAAAGGCGTGCGTGGTAAGATGTCCGAGACCGGCGGCGTATCCATAGCAGCCCAAGCCTATCATCATGTAGCCGAGCTGACTGACCGTCGAGTAGGCCAGGACCTTCTTGATGTCAGTCTGGACAATGGCAATGGTGGCGGCCATGACGGCGGTGATGGCGCCGATCCAGGCGACGACGACCAGCGCCTCCATCGGGAAGAGGATATACATGCGCCCTACCAGATACACGCCGGCGGCGACCATTGTTGCGGCATGAATCAAGCACGACACCGGCGTCGGGCCTTCCATCGCGTCGGGCAGCCAGACGTGCAGCGGGAACTGCGCCGACTTGCCCATCGCGCCGAAGAACAGGCCCAGCGCGCACCAGTAGCGAAGCGAATCGGAAAGCGTGCCCGCGTTGACCGCGGCGAAGATGTCGTCGAAACGGAAAGACCCGACCTGCCAATACAACACCAGGATTCCCAGGAACATCCCCACGTCCCCGATGCGCGTCGTGATGAAGGCCTTCATGCAGGCGTTGTTTGCCGAAGGTTTGTGCAGGAAGTGGCCGATCAACACGTAGGAGGCCAGTCCCATGATCTCCCATGAGATATACAGCGTCAGCAGATTGTCCGAAAGCACCAGCCCCAGCATTGAGGCGGTGAACATGGACAAACTGGCATAAAAGCGTCCATATTTCGAGTCGCCGTGCATGTAGCCCATCGAAAACAGCTGGACGAGAAAACTGATCAGCGTCACCACGACCAGCATGATCGATGTCAGGTTGTCGATCTGGATGCCGATCAGGACCGCCCCCGACGGCATCGTTCCCGGGCCCCCGTGGTCCAGCGTCAACCATTCGCAGGCCAGCCGCGCAGGTTCTGCGTTGTAGTCGTGTCCGCCACCGGCCACCACAACGAAGATGCGGACGGCCAGGCACAGCGCGATGAACATCGCGCCCGTCCCCAGCCAGTCGCCGTGCCGCGGCAGGCGGTTGTGGAACAACGCCAGAACGGCGAAGGCCACCACCGGCAGCGCCAGGATGATCAAACCCATGTATGCCAAGTCATTCATGTTGGCCTTGTCGGCTTTGTCGGACTGGTCTAACGCGTCAGACTGGTCAGACCGGTCGGATGGAGAATAGGCCTAACCTTTTTTTGCCACCCACTTCGGAATGAATTCGCGCTCGGCGCGGAACAGTTCTTCGGCCATCTGACGGATTTCGGCGAGCGAACAAACGGCGCCGGAAAGCGGGTCGAGTTGAAAGGCGTTTATGAGCGCCTCGCGGTCCTTGTTCAAGATTCCCTGAACGGCCATTTCATAAACGGCCATATTGGAGCGGCACAGCGCGGCCACCTGTTCCGGCAACGGGCCGAAGTAGGTCGGCTGGAAACCGCGCCGGCTGACCAGCGTCGGAACCTCGACGACGCCATTCAACGGAAGATTGGGAATCAAACCCGTGTTGGGCACGGAGGCGTAGATCGTGGTCAGACGGTCAAACTGATGGGCTGCTATGATGTCCGACGCAAACTCATGGCTGCGGCCCAGTTTGATCTCTCGCTTGCCCGACAGCATCTCGGCGAAATTCTTGTCGCGGCTCTTGCGCCAGACAGGCCAGGAATTCTTGTAGAATCCGGATTCGCCCTTGTAGCGTTCGCGCATATATTTTTTCAGCAGGTCTTTGCGCTTGCGGAAGTAGGGCATGTATTCGGAAAGATGCCCGCTGCTCTCGGTGACAAAGTAACCGAACTCGCGCATCAGTTCAAAACGCACGGGATCGTGCTCGTAAATCTCCGGCTTCGCCATCGCCTTGCGCAGCGCCGGATACATGTCGCGCCCTTTGTGTTGGAGCGTCGTGAACCACGCCATGTGGTTGATGCCGCCGCAGTTCCAGAGCAGTTCTTCATACGGAACCCCCAGATAGCGCGCCAACGCCTTGGATGTGCCCTGCACCGAATGGCACAACCCGACGAACGGCTGCGAACTTGAGCGCGTCGCCGCCAGCGTTATGATCGACATCGGGTTGGTGTAGTTCATGACCAGGGCGTTGGGACACAGCCGCTGCGCGTCCTCAAGAATCTCCAGAAACGGCGGCAGCGTCCGCAGGGCTTTCATGATGCCGCCCGGGCCGATCGTGTCGCCGATGCACTGGTCAATCCCATATTTGAGCGGAATGTCGTTGTCGTATCGAACGCATTTCAAGCCAGACACTTCGATCGTGCTGATCAGGTAGTCGGTTCCCTTAAGGACTTTGCGGCGGTCGGTCGAAGCTTCGACGCGCCATTGCTTGCCCAGGAGGTCGTTAACGCGCTGGATCACCCGCGCGCTCAAATCAAGCCGCTTGCCGTCGATATCAACCAGCGCCGCGACGCCTTCATCCAGACCTTCAATCTGGAAGATATCGGTGAAGAGCGGTTGGGCAAACTGGCTGCCCGCGCCCAATAACGTGACTTTGACCATGGGTGACTTCCCTCTATTCCTTCAAGCGATTGGCCCGATCGACATCGATGGTGCCAAAGTTTTTGTAAAGATTGATGATGATGGCCAGCGCAATGACGGCTTCGCAGGCCGCCAGAACAATGACCATCACTGCAAAAACCTGACCGGACATCCACTCGCCCTTGTCGCAGAAGCGGTGGAAGGCCACCAGATTCAGGTTCGCCGCATTGAGCATGATCTCCAGTCCGATCAGGATTCCGATGGCCGTGCCGCGACCGACGGCGCAGATGAATCCCAAGCAGAACAGGGCGGCGGCGACCACCAGATAATGGGTCAGCGAAATGTCCACAAGCCAGTTCATCAGTCGTCCCGCCTCCGCGCCAGATACAGCGCGCTGATCAACGCGATGAGCAGCGTGATCGAGACAAACTCAAACGGCAGCAGGTATTTGCCCAGCAACAACTGGCCCAGCGCGCGGGTGGTCGGCGCGAACGTTTCCGAAGCCGAACGCGCCACCGCGTCCCAGGTGACGCTGCTGATGGCGACCAGCAATACCGCCATCAGCGCCGCCGCGGCCAGAACGGCCCCCGCATACATCCCCACGCCCCGCCACGGAGCGGGGGCGGCCGTCCGATTCGTCAGTAAAACGCCGAACAGAATCAGCGCCAGAATGCCGCCGACATAGACAACGACCTGGGCGACCGCGAGGAAGTCGGCCGCCAGCAAGACAAAAAAGCCGGCCAAGGCGAACAGCGTGAAAAACAGCGAAAAGGCGGCGCGAACGATCCGGCGCGAAAACGCGGCGACCATCGCCGCGCCCACGGCCACAAATGCGCTCAACCAGAAGGCCAGCGCCGCAACCGGCAGATGAGTCAGGTAGTATTGGACCGTCTCAACCATCGTCAATATCCGCGGATCATTCCGGCTGGCTTTCGGCCGGCCCTGCAGCGTCGCCGCCCGCAGGCTTTCGGGCGCCCGCCGCGCTTTCGGGGCGCGCAGGCTTGGGCGGCTTGGGCGGTTTGGCCACCTTGCATCGTTCCGGCATTTCCAGGGCGGCGTTGGATTCGTCGATCAGTTCGACAATGCACGCCGATCGGGCGTAGGCGGTCAGATCGTATTGCGTCCCCAGCCACAGGCAGTCAACTGGACAGGCTTCGCTGCACAGATTGCACAGCAGGCACTTCGAGTAGTCCACCGTGTAGTGATGCAAGATGGCGTTCTTGCCCTTGCCCTCGATGTCCATCGCGATGCAGTCAACCGGGCATGCGCGTTCGCCCATGCGGCAGGCGATGCACCTGGCTTTGACATAAACGTGTTTGCCGCGATAGCCCACCTGCACGTCCGGAATCTCATCCGGATACTGCAACGTGATCAGGCGCTGCCGCTGGATGCCGAGCGGCCGAAATGACACCAGGAAGTTCCAATACTTCAGCGTGATCTGCATGCCCTTGAGGCAGCTGAACACGCCGTCAAACACGGCAAGGAAGTATCCCTTGATGCCCGTGAACTTCTCTGGAGTGGCATGTGTGAGCGCGGATGGCATGTTTGGATATTGGACCGGCGTGGCCGTCCGGCGGCTGCCGGACGTTTCGGCTCAGATCGCGTTCTCCTTCGCCGGCGCGGCCGGTTTCTTCCGTGGGTCGGTCACGTGCAGGTGATATCCCCAGGCCAGCATCCCGACCAGAATGAGATAGGAGGCGCTCAGGACAATGACGTAAGGCGATCCGCCGTCGATCTGGTGAATCCGGCGGTAGTCCAGGACTCCCAACAGCGCCGCGCCCATGGCGCACACCAGCGAAAACGGCAGCATGACCTTCAGGCAGGCATACATGACCTGATCCAGTCGAATGCGGGGCAGCGTCCAGCGCAGCCAGATCATCAGAACAAACAGGATCCACGCCTTGAGCGTGATATTGAAAAACTCAATCGCCGCCGCCACCAAGGCGGGCCCGATCGTGGCCGCGGTGAAATTCATCTGCCGCAGCGCCACCGCGCCGACGTCGGGAACCGGAATCGGAAACTTGTAGCCGCCGAAGAACAACACAACCGCCACGGCCGATACCATATACATGGCGGCGTATTCCGCCATGAAAAAGAAGGCGAACGGCATCGCGCTGTATTCGGTATGAAAGCCGGAGACCAGCTCGGACTCCGCCTCGGGCAGGTCAAACGGCGCTCGCTTGGTATTGGCCAGCGCGGAAACATAAAACACCAGCGCGGCAACCAGGGTGAACGCGCCTCCCCGGAACACCCACCACTGCCACGGCCAGAAACCCTGCATTTCCACAATCCGCACCGTGTCCAGCGTTCCCGCCATGAACACCACGCTCAAGGCGCACAGGCCCATCGGAATCTCATTGCTCATCATCTGCGCCGCCAAGCGCATGCCGCCATACAGCGACCACTTGCTGTTGGCCGCCCAACCCGCCATGATGACCCCAATCACTTCGAGCGCCGCAAATGCCAGAATGAAGAACAGTCCCACGTCCAGATCCGCCGCAATGAACACGGCTCCAAACGGTATGGCCAGAAACGGCAACAGCGCCCCCAGCATGACCAGCACCGGCGCCAGCCGGAACAACAGCCAGTCCGAATCGTCTGGAAGAATGGCTTCCTTCAGGAAGAGCTTGATGCCGTCTGCCAAGGGTTGCAGGATGCCTTCGGGCCCGACCCGATTGGGACCCAGGCGCGACTGCATGAAGGCGGCCAGGCGGCGTTCCAGATACGTTCCGGCGATCGCGGCCACGGCAACCCACACCAGAATAAACAGCAGGAACGCCGACATCACGAGCAATTGGCTGACCCACAGGGGCCACCAAGCCGCGTAGGGCGACAACCAGCCGTGGAAGCCATTAATCAGGAAGTCCATGAGGGAAGCGCGGGCCATCAGCGATCCACCTCCCCCAGAACGATATCGAAACTGCCGATTACGGCGACAATGTCCGCCAGAAGCACGTCATGGCAGACCTCATGGGTGATGCTCAGATTGCAGAACGACGGCCCCCGGGCGCGGCAGCGATACAGCACGTCCTTGCCGCCGCCGATTATGTAAAATCCCAGTTCTCCCCTCGGATTTTCCGTGGGAACGTAGCATTCCTGGCCTTCGGGGATTTTGATCGATTTGGGGACCGGTCCCATCACCGGGCCGTCGGGCAGATTGTCGATCACCTGCCGGCAGATGCGGATGCTCTCGCGAATCTCGAGCATCCGCACCCAGTATCGATCCCACGCATCGCCGAGCGTCCCTTTCTGGCCGGTTCCAACCGGAATCTGGAACTCAAAGTCTTCGTAACCGGAATACGGGAATGCCTTGCGGCAGTCAAACGACACGCCCGATCCGCGCAGGCACGGCCCCGTCAGGCCGTTGGCGATCGCCCGGTCCGGGGGAATAATTCCGACGTTGGCTGTGCGCCGGATGAATATCTCATTCTCGGACAGCAGTTGGTTGTATTCGGGCCACTTGGACTCCATGACATGAAGAAAAACTTTGACGTCTTCAATGATGTCATCATCGATGTCGCGCATGACGCCGCCGTGGCGCAAATACGAATAGGTCAAGCGCGCGCCGCACATGCGTTCAAAGATTTGAAGTATCTGCTCGCGTTCGCGGAACGTGTAGCAGAAGATCGTGAACGCGCCCAAATCCAGGCCGAAAGTGCCAACCGCCACCAGGTGAGAGGCGATGCGATTCAGTTCCGCGGCCAGCACGCGGAGATATTGCGCGCGCTTGGGCACCTCGATCCCGGCAGCCTTTTCAACAGCAAGGCAGAAGGCGAGATTGTTGTTCATCGCCGCCAGATAGTCCATCCGATCCGTATAAGGGATGAACTGCGTGACGCTGACCGATTCGCCGATCTTTTCGGCGCAACGATGCAGATAGCCGATGTGCGGGAAGGCCTCGCGCACCAGTTCGCCATCGGTCCGCAACACCAGACGCAACACCCCGTGGGTGGACGGGTGCTGCGGCCCCATGTTGACCAAGATTTCGTCAGTTTTCAGAAAACTCGCGGGCATGATGGACCATCAAACGGTGGCGAGGAATGGCGTTTCTACTGGTTTGAAATCCCGTGGTATTGCTGGGGCTGCTGGTAGTCTTTGCGCAACGGATGCCCATCCCAGTCCTCGGGCAGCAGAATCCGCCGCAGGTTGGGATGGCCCTCGAACCGCACGCCCAGCATGTCGAAAGTCTCGCGTTCGTGCCAGTTGGCGGCCGGATGCAGATCGCAGATGCTGGGAACCACGCCGCCGTCGCGCGGAACGCTCACTTTCAACACCGCCGTCGCCCTGTGGGCGTAGGAGCGCAGGTGATACACCACGTCGATACGATCGGAATAGTCCACCCCGGTGACGATCAAGACCTGATCGAACTTCAGGTCGCAATCATCTCGAAGCATTGCGACCACATCGCGCAGACGTTCGACCGGAACGCGCACAAACGGATCGCCCGGCCCCGTCGCCAGTTGGAATCCGTCTTCGCCAAAGCGCGCCTTCAGTTTTTCAAACACCGCCTGCATTCGCCGCCGCCTATGCCGTTTCTGCCTTGGACGGCCTGCCGAACAACCGCCGCGTCTTTTCCTTCCACAGCCCCCAGATGCTCTCGCGCGAAATCTTGTCTTGCAGTTTCATCAGGCCGTCAATCAGCGCCTCGGGACGCGGCGGGCAACCCGGGATATGCACATCCACCGGCACCAGCTTATCCACGCCCTTGACGACGTTGTAGCCGTATTTGCAGTATGGGCCACCGCCCATGGCGCACGCCCCCATGGCGATGACGTATTTGGGATCGGGCATTTGCTTGTAGAGCCGCACCAGCCGGGGGGCCATCTTATAAGTCACCGTCCCGGCCACGATCATCACGTCGGCCTGCCGGGGCGTGGCGCGGAACGCGCCCATTCCGAAGCGGTCCAGGTCATATTTGGGGGCGCCGGCCGCCATCATCTCGATGGCGCAGCACGCCAAGCCGAACGTCAGGGGCCACAGCGAGTGCATCCGCGATTGATTGAAAATCCAGTCCAGCGCCCGGATGGGGGCGATGGCCACCTGAGTGTCCAGTCCGTCGGCCTTGATCTGTTCGCGCAGTTGCGACAGATTGCGCTCACGAATGGCGCGCCGAATCTGACGGCGCGTGCCTTCGCGCTGGCGGACCCACTCGTCGATGATCTTGTTCAGGTCGATGATTTCCCCGGGACGGGCGCCCAGGGGCGCCTCCGGCGCCAGGGAGTTGCGGTCAGCCATGAGACGCCTCCCCGAGCACGGGCGTGGCCGATGGATTCGGCGCAGCAACCGAAGAGTCGCCAACGCAAGGGGCGGTCGCCGTTGCGCCGGCCGCGTCATCCACGGCGGTGATCCAGTCCAGCGCCCCAAATCGCCAGGCATAGATGAAGCCGAGCGTCAGAATCCCCACAAAAAAGAATATCTCGAACAGCGCCAGAAAGCCCAACTCCCTCAGGACGACGGCGACGGGCAGCAGCGCCACGATTTCCACGTCAAACACCAGAAACAGCAGCGCCACGGTGTAGAAACGGATGTTGTATCGAACCCAGGATGAGCCGATCGTCGGTTCGCCGCACTCGTAAATCCGAGCCTTGTCGCGGTCGTAGCGCTGAGGGCGAAAGAAGATGCCCAGGAACATCACCCCCAGGACGAAGGCGAAGCCTGCCAGCACGAACAACAGGACATTGGCGAATTGAAAGAGCGTATCCAAAGCGCTCGCGAACTCCTGCGATCAAACCCCATGAAGGTCTGCCGCACAGACCGTCGGCAAAGGGGCGCAAAGTCGGGCATCGTAGGGACGGCATGGGCCGGCGTCAACCCGAAAAACCGGCGCCAATGGCGCGCGGTTTCTGATTGAACCGAATCTGCTGTGATTGCATCCTTCTGGTTGTGGGCAAGCGAAAGGATCGATTATGAAAACCCAATACGACGTCATCGTGGTCGGCGGGGGGACGGCCGGCGTCATCGCTGGCATCCAGGCTGCGCGCGCCGGCGCCTCGACCCTCGTCATCGAAAAACAAAGCATGCTCGGCGGAACGCTCACCATCGGCGGCGTCAACTTCCCCGCCAGCTTCCATGCCTACGGCAAACAGATCATCGCCGGCATCGGATGGGAACTGGTTTGCCGCGCGCGCCAGGAGATTGGCGATCCCGTCCCCGATCCCGCCACCATGCCGAATCAGCGCGGCGGACGCTTCCACTTCGGCGTCAATGCGGCCGTCTATGCCGCGCTGGCCGATGAAATGCTCCTCGACGCGGGCGCCGATATTCTCTTTCACGCCATGCCCGCCAAGGTTTGTCCATCGAGCGATGGCAATGGTTGGGTCCTGACGATCTGCGAGAAGACCGGTCTGCGCGATTTCAAGGCGAAGGTTCTCGTCGATTGCACCGGCGACGCCAACCTCGTCGAAATGGCCGGCTTTCCCGTTGACCGCAATCCACACTTGCAGGCCGCGACGCTCGTTGTGTCGGTCAGCGGATATGACGCCAAGGCCCTCGACTATGACGCCATCCAGAAAGCCTTTGATGCCGAAGTCGCCGCCGGACGCATGAAACACACCGATCCGGGCTGGAGCCAGGGAAAGATCGGCTTCTTCCTGCGCTCCTATGGCGGCAACCGCATCCACATCCCAGGCGTGGATGCGCGCACGAGCGAAGGCAAGACGCTTGCGGAGATCGAGGGCCGCAAGGCGATGATGCGCCTGTTGCGCTTCTGCCGCCGACAGCCCGGACTCGGAAATATGCGCATCGACTCGTGCGCCACCGAATGCGGCATCCGCGAAACCGTCACCATTCGCGGCCGCAAGCGCGTCACCATCGCCAACTACGAAGGCGGCCGCGTCTGGGACGACTCGATCTGCTATTCCTTTTATGCCGTTGATATTCACTGGGACGATTATGTCGAATTCCGCGAAACCCCTCGCGGCGTCCATCCCACCATCCCCCTCGGCGCCATGATCCCCGAAGGAAGCCGCCGCCTCCTCGCCGCCGGACGCTGCGTCTGCGGCGACC
>Ga0101944_10004420_pt1 | contig 17497 bp, 16 predicted proteins | sample DewCreD2012metaG_FD_75245 | JGI IMG/M metagenome (GOLD analysis project Ga0101944, IMG submission 75245) | Hot spring sediment bacterial and archeal communities from British Columbia, Canada, to study Microbial Dark Matter (Phase II) - Dewar... ... | reverse complement strand
TGCCGATCCGCTCCAATGCGTGGAGATTATCTTTGGCACTGGAGATATGTTTCGTACAGGTGCGGCGGCTGGTCCGGGCTCACTGGAGGAGCAATGGGCGGCAGGTGGAGGACAGGTTGAAGCTGCCGGACCTTCTTCAGCCTCCTGGTACAGAATCATAGGTGGGTCGCAGGGAACCATGGGTATTGTGACCTGGTCCTCGGCAAGATGCGAAATTCTGCCCAGGCTGGAGGAGCCATATATGGTAGCTTCGCCTGAGCTGGACAGGATAATGGAGATGGTTCACTGGCTAATCAGGCTCAGAATTCCGAATGAATGCTTTGTGGTAAACAGGGTAAATCTGGCAGCCATGATGGCGAAAAGTTTTCCCGAAGAATATCAGGAGATCAAAAATAGCCTGTCCCCGTGGATATTGTTCTATAATCTGGCTGGCTATGAATATTATCCCGAAGAAAGGGTTAGAGTTCATGAAGAAGATGTTAAGGGTATCGCTCAGCGCGCCGGGGTTGAACCCAGAAGAGCAGCGGGTAAGGTCAGTGCGTTTGATCTGCTGAGGGCGTCCCAGGCTCCTTCACCAGAGCCTTACTGGAAACTGCGCATGAAAGGAGCCTGCCAGGAGATTTTCTTCATCGCCAACTTTCAGGGTGTGGCAAAAACAATCGATGCCATGTATGAGATGGTAGCAAAGGCTGATTATCCTGCAACCGATCTAGGCGTTTATATTCAACCGATAGTGCAGGGAGTAAACTATCACGTCGAATTTGATCTGTTTTATGATCCAGCCAGTCAGCAGGAGACAGCCAGAATCAGGGAACTGGTGAACAGCTCTGTTGAGCGTCTGATTGAGTGTGGCGCATTCTTCTCACGCCCATATGGGGAGCTGACCCGGCAGATATTAAACAGGGACGAGTCAACAGTAAGTGCTTTAAGGAAAGTCAAAAGCATACTCGATCCCGATAATATTATGAACCCGGGGAAATTGTGCTTTTAGAATAAAGAGATTAAGGAGAGCGCGATGTCGTTGGAAAAATATAGACTTGATATGGAAACCTGCCGCCGATGTTCAGCCTGTAAATTTATTCCGTTTGAAAAAGTGACGGGATATGATCATGTTTATGTCTGTCCGAGTATTACGAGGTATGAATTTCACTCGTATTGCGGTGGTGGTCGCATGGTGATGGGTACAGCGCTGCTGGAAAAGAGGCTGACCTATACGGACAAGCTGCTTGATATCATCTACAATTGCCAGATGTGTGGAGCCTGTGATACATCATGCAAGTATTCAATGGACATGGAAGTGATCGAACCGATTAACGAGATCAGGATCGATTGCGTTGAATCGGGGCATACTCTACCAGCTCTGGACAGGGTTGTTAACAGCCTGCGCAAGCAGGGAACCATGGTACCTGGAGCCCGAGTAAAGAGGGGAGACTGGGCAGAAGGATTACATCTAAAGAACTTTAAAAAAGATAAAGTAGATGTCATCTACCATGTTGGTTGCCAGACCAGCTATAACCAGCAGATGTGGAAGCTGGCGCAGACCACTGCCAGACTTTTACAGAAAGCCGGAGTCAACTTCGGCATCGGTGGGATGGACGAGCTTTGCTGTGGTGGGCGAGCTTACCAGATGGGGTATAAAGCCGACTTTTTGAAGCAGGCTGAGGCGAACATGACGGCAATCAGGGAATCCGGCGCAAGAACCCTGGTCACGGGATGTGCTGAATGTTATTTCGCCTTTAAGGTTCTTTATGATAAACACAATTTAAAAGGCGATGTGGAGGTTCTGCATACCAGCGAGTACTTTGGCCGGCTGATTAAAGAGGGCAGGCTGGTGCCGTCGAAAAAGGTTGAAATGGAAGTTACCTACCATGATCCCTGCCATCTGGGCAGACAGGGTGAGCCGTACATTCACTGGCATGGCAAAGAAATAATCACCAGCATCCGGACATTCGATCCGCCCAAGGAATACCGCCGGGGAACCAATGGTGTCTATGAACCACCCCGCGATGTGTTGAAAAGCATTCCTGGTTTGAAGCTGGTGGAGATGGATCGAATAAAGGAATATGCCTGGTGTTGCGGTGCGGGAGGTGGAGTAATCGAGTCCAATCCGGCCTTTGCAGAATGGACAGCTCTGGAAAGGATAAAAGAGGCTGAAACTACGGGAACAAAAGCCATTGTTACAGCCTGTCCCTGGTGTATCAAGAATTTCACCGAAACGATTTCCCGCAATGGTAGCGAAATGAAGGTTTACGATATTGTTGAATTGCTGGCACAGGCGATTTAAAAGGAGGTCATGAGCCATGACTTTGAATAAAGATTTCTTAAAGGCACTTGAAGATGTCCTGGGACCCGAATATGTCTCTGCTGATCCGGAGATCACTGAGACTTATGCCAATCCGGTCAGGCATGGGCTACCGGTACCGCCCAGGTTTGAAGCAATTACGCTGCCTGATAGCACGGAAGAGGTTCAGGCAATTGTCAGGTTATGTAATAAGTATAAGGTTCAGTACAAGGCATCCAGCACTGGCTGGCTGTACAGCGACCCTGCCGGTCCCAACTGCATAAAAATCGATTTGAGGCGGATGAACCGCATCATTGAGATCAATGAAAAAAGCATGTATGCAGTGGTAGAACCCTATGTGGTCGGGGGACAGCTTCAGGCGGAATGTATGAAGCGGGGGCTCAACTGTAATCTTACGGGCGCGGGAGCGAATTGTTCGGCCTTACCCATGGCAGCGCATGTTAATCTGGGGCACCTCAGCCAGAGTGGCTCTTACGGAGAAAGAAACCTGTTGGCTCTGGAATGGGTGACCCCTGATGGAGAAATCGTCAGGCTGGGTTCGCTGGGTTCTCTGAATGAGTGGTTTTGTGGTGATGGCCCTGGTCCATCCCTGCGGGGGATTGTCAGGGGCAATACCACTCCACTAGGTGGATTGGGGGTCTATACCAAGGCAGCCCAGAAGCTTTTCCACTGGCCGGGTCCCACCACGTTTCCCATGGAAGGAGTTTCTCCAAAGTATAAACCGGCTTACATTCCACCCAATTTTCTAATGCGCTATTTCTCTTTTAAAGATCTGGATGCTATGGTTGATGCTGTGCTCAAAATAGGGGAAGCGGAAATTGCCACAGAGTTAATGTGCTTCAATGCCGCCATGATGGCTGCCAACCTGGCAACCAAGAATGTGGAAGAAGAAAGGGAGATTTATAACAGGTTCTCAAAGGAGGTACAGGGACCTGGTTTCATGGTGCTGATAGCCGCTAACTCTGCGGGTGATTTTGAGTATAAAAAGCGCGTTCTGGAGACGATTGTTGATGAAACGGGAGGCAAACCACTTAAAGAAGTTGAAGACCCGGAAAATCAGGGAGGCTATATCTGGCGCTATTTCAGAGAGGTAGGCTCGATTAAGGAAACCGGAAGAGTCCTGGGACCGCAGGCAGGCATGGTTGGCGGAGGAGACTGCTTCCCTCTGATGACCAACTTTATCAAGGAGTGTTCGAAAGTCAAGGAGAGGCTGATCAAAGAAGGCTTGTTATTCGATGATGGTACCGCTCCATTCCTGCAGTCGATTGAACATGGGCATATGGGGCATGGAGAAGTGCTCGCTCGTGTCTCACTGCAAGCTAAAGATCAGATGGCGGTAGCCAGGGAAATTAATCGCCAATCCAACGAGATCTCCATCAAGAAGCACTTCGGGGTGCCTCAACATGTCTGGGGAGATTCCCTGCATGATATGTATGGACCAAATGCCACCAATTATCATCGTTGGTTGAGAAAGATTAAAAAGACGTTTGATCCCAATGGCGCATCCGAATCATCTACCTATATCACTGCTAAAGAATGAATGATGATTATACTTGATTGAAGGGCGTTTTGAATCCATGTTTGCAAAATAAGTCCGAAAGTCAGGGGTGACTTTCTGTAGGAGTCATTTCAGGAGGCTGGTACATAAACACCAGCCTCCTTTTATTTCGGATTTAAGGTGAAAACATAGATTACTTTGTAGCATGGGTAGCTGTTAGTTTGGATGGGCTTGTTCCCGAATTACACCAGAGCCCACAAAAAGCTATTCAAACATAAAAATCCTGAAAAAGGATTTTTAATATTTGACTCTGACGTTACGTCATAGATTATATTGTACTCAAGATGTTTTATCAGGTTAAACAACTGGCTAAAATAGCGGGAGTAAGTGTTCGGACTCTGCACTATTACGATTCAATGGGTATCCTGAAACCGGCTTTCCGCAATGAGAACGGATACCGTTATTATGATGAAAACTCAGTGATCAGGCTGCAGCAAATTCTGTTTTTCCGGCATCTTGGCTTTAGCCTGAAGGAGACCGGCAGGATAGTCTCCAGACCTGACTTTAACGTGATTGAAGCGCTTCAATCACACCGGGAGATTTTAAAAAAGAAAGCGGAACAGATCAACGAATTGCTGAAGACCATTGATAATACGGTCAAACGGTTAAAAGGAGAGATTGAAATGGAGATAAGGGAATACTACCAGGGTTTCAGTGAAGAACAGGTTGAGAGGTATCGCAGGGAAGTCCGTGAGCGCTGGGGGGAGAAAACTTTACAGGAGAGTGAACAAAGGATTCTCAGGATGGGGAAACAAAAATTCGCCGAGTTACAGGCTGAAGGTGGGAAAATTTTCCAGGCTATAGCCGATAAAATGTCCGAAGGATATGATAGCAAAGCAGTGCAGGAACAGGTTGCCAGATGGAGAACCTGGCTGGAAAATTTTCATCACTATTCAGAAGAAGCTGTACTGGGACTGGGCAGGGCATACAGCCAGAATCCAGAGTTTGCGGAGTTTTTCCGGAAGATTTATCAGGATTTGCCAGAATTTCTTACTCAGGCTATTGAGTATTATTGCGCTCACAGAGAATAGAGCAGACGCCCTTTACTCCTGTTCCGGCTGCTGTTAGACTGTCCTAAAGAGTTTTTTGAGGAGGATTAAACATGATCAAGACGATTGCGGTGGCCTATAGAAAGCCGGGATTGACCAGGCAGGAATATAATCAATACTGGCTCGAGCAGCATGCCCCTCTGGCGGCAAAGTTGATTCCCGGCGTCAGAAAATATGTTCAGAATCACTTTATAGAATTGCCAGGCAGGCAATATGAAGGTGATGGCATTGTGGAAATGTGGTATGACGATTTTGCATCCTTTGAGAAATCCATGCAGTTTATTCATTCACCTGAGGGTAGAGAACTTGTAGAAGATGGGAAAAAGTTTGCAGAAATGCGCGGAAACTTATTCTGGATTGTCGAAGAACACGTAATTAAAGATGAAATAAATTCCTGAACTCAAGAACCGGTAAAGTCCAATTTCATAGCAAAATGGTAAAAAAAATAAGTATAAAGCAAGGTCGGGATATCCCGACCTTGCTTTAAAAAATGAGGCAATTTTGCAAGCTGGCAGGTTAACTGATCTGGGTAGAAAGGAAGACCTGTACGCCCATGTGTCCGATTTCATCCTGTACAGCTTCAATATCATCAATATGAGTATCTTCTTCGTTCAGGATATGCTCCAATATTTCACGAGTGGCAAAATCCCTGGCTTCACCACAGAGAAGGATCGCTGAGTTATAATTTTTTATCGCATCGGCTTCAGCCTGATGGTCGTTGGCAAACATCTTGACCACATCCGAGCCAATATGGATTTCATTTAATTTGCTGACAATCGGAATTCCCTCAAGGAATAGGATCCGTGCAATCAGCTTTTCAGCATGTTTCATTTCATCAATCGCCCTTTTTTCGATGGCTTTGTGTAGTTTTTCGTAACCCCAGTTGTCGCACATTTCTGAATGAACCATGTATTGATTGATAGCGGTTAATTCATCGGCAAGTAGAGAATTTAATGCCTCAATTACTTTCGTATCACCTTTCATAATCTCCTCCTTTTGAATTCTAAACTTAAGCTATAACGGCATTATAAGGTATAAATCCTGTTAAGTAAATAAGAGTTTTATTCATCCTGAGCTTTTTTCATTATATCATCAAAATTTGCTCAAAAACGGGCAAGAGGTTAAAATATATTCATTAAAAATATATCCCATAAGATAAAAATGACTTTCAAACGACCTGAGATAATACGTCCACCCAGCGAGGCGCAGAGTTACTTTTTACCTTTAACCAGAGGATGTTCTAATAATTCATGCACCTTTTGCAATTATTTCGGCTGTAAATTAAGCATACGGGAGATCTCAGAGGTCAAAAAAGAAATAGATGCACTGGTTTTGTATTTAAAGCATGGAGTACGTGTCCCGGATATTCCGTGGATCGTATATGCTCTTGCCAGTGAGTGGGATGGTAGAAGGATTTTTTTACAGGATGGTGATGCACTGGTTTATCCTTACCCCTGGTTGAAAGAGGTACTCCAGTATTTAAATCAGAAATTCCCAGGCTTAGAGAGAATCGGTTGTTATGCTACTGCTCAGGATATTCTCCGTTTGAGCATTGATGAACTAAGAGATTTAAAAAATCTTAAACTCGGGATCATTTATATGGGACTGGAAACCGGCGATGATGAAATCCTCAAAGAGATTTGCAAAGGGGTGGATTCTTCCCAGATGGTTGAAGCAGGGATACAGATTAAATCTGCGGGTATTCTCAGTTCCATTACAGTGATCCTCGGCTTGGGCGGTATCGAGAAGAGCAGTGAACACGCACTGACAACTGCCAGAGTTTTGAGTAAAATGGATCCCGATTATGTCGGTGCGTTAACTTTAACATTGATACCAAATACTCCGCTTTATGAAAAATATCTCAAAGGTGAATTTTCCCTGATTTCACCGATGCAATCGCTACAGGAATTGAAATTGCTCATTGAAAATGTGAACTTCACCAGTTGCTTTTTTAGCTCCATGCATGCATCCAATTATCTTTCGATACGCGGTAGATTACCCCAGGATAGAGAGAGGATGTTGTCTCAGCTTGATTATGTGATTTCCCGAAACGATCCGGCTATGTTAAGGCCAGAATTTATGAGAGGCTTGTAAAATGGATTCTGTCAAAACTGAAACTAAAAAACGCTCATTTTTCCTGACTTCGCTACCCTTTTTTATCCTTGCTCATGCCACACACCATTTATTGACCGCTCTACCCCAACCTATGCTTCCATTTATCCAGCAAGAGTTTAACCTGAATTATGCCAGATCAGCGGCAGTGACCTCAGCTTTTTCGCTCTCCAGCGCTGCTGCACAGCTTCCAGCAGGGTGGCTGGCTGACCGCATAGGCCCAACTATTTTGATTACCATCGGGGTACTTGGAGTGGCTGTCGGCGGAATGTTTGTTGGTCTTTCTCACACCTACATTGTGCTGCTTATTGCCATGGTATTTATGGGGCTGATGGCGGGTGGTTACCATCCTGCTTCAACTCCTCTGATTTCACTTTCTGTACCTCCCAACCAGCGGGGGAGGGCTCTTGGATTACATCTGATCGGGGGTAATTCAAGCTTTTTCCTGGCGCCTCTGATTGCCGGCGGTATCGCGGCAGCTTGGGGTTGGCGGGGATCTTATATTGCTCTGGCAATTCCAACTGCGATATTGGGAGTGTTCTTTTTCATTTATCTCAGTCGGAGATATGGCAAAGCGCATGTAGAAGAAATGAAACGTAAGCAGGTGGAAGAGAATCCACCGCAGCCGGGGTATAAACGCCGGCTGATAGCATTTCTGACCATGATGGTTATCGGTGGAGGGGCTGGAGCATCGGTTAATTCCTTCCTCAGTTTGTACATGGTCAATGAACTGGGAGCTTCGAAAGAAGTTGCTGCCATGGCTCTATCCATTGTTTTCTCCTCGGGGGTGTGGGCTGGACCGATCGGAGGGTTTATATCTGATCGTTTCGGTAGTACAAGGGTGATTATTGTTACCGGTATTTTGAGCGGCTTGATGATATTCGCTCTAAAGGAAGTGAGTGGAGTCGGCATTGGTCTGTGGGCGGTTCTCTGGGCAATGGGCTTTATACAGGCAATCAGATTCCCGGTTACTGAGGTATTTATTATGAGCCAATCTCCGGCCAGACACCGTTCGACTGTTTATGGAGTTTATTATTCCACAATGCAGTATACCGGAGCTATTTTCGCTCCGATCATGGGTGGCTTCATTGATAAATTTGGTTTTCCAACCATGTTTACATTCTCTGCGTATGCAGTCACAGCAGTAGCGATTGTAACGTCTCTTTTCATCTGGGATGCTAGAGGTTGATGCCAATAGACTTTTAAAATCCCAGGTCGACTGGCTTGTATTTAAATGATCCGAACTCGAAAGCAGGCTTGAAACGGTACAGGTTGAAGGGAAGAGTTTCAAGCCTGCTTTTAACAAGAGCCATAAGAAGCTGCAAGCCAATCCTGAAAAAATAAAAGCACTGGTTTATTTTCTTATCGCTTTCCTGATTTTTTCCTTCGTATCGGCAGGAATTTCGTTCATTTTATGCGTATTTTTAGCATGTAGTTCAACAATTTTCATCAGCTCATCTTCATCCTCATCCTTGACCTCGAACCCGCATTTCATCCCGATATCTGCACATTTAAAAGATGCCATGAATGCCTCCTTTATGAATACTCTAATAATGTGATTAATGCATAATCGGGATTTATTCAATCAACCATCCTGCTGAGCTACACACGTGTGATTTAATCAGCACATTATACACAAAAGGAGCAACCAGATGTTTGTACTCACATTGGTTTGCTATTCCTGGGAATAGGCCATCACCTTTATCCCACGAATACTTCAATTTTGGCTGGATTTGCCATCTGGATAAGATCGCTTGTAAAGGCTGTCCAGTTCAAATCTCCTTTACGCCGGTATTGGTAGTTGAGGCTTACCCTTTCATCCAGAACAGACATGCTTTCCAGTCTGACTCCCTGCAGTCTTTCTTTTAAAAAATTATTCAACCGGGTTTCAAGTTCTTTAAAAGAAGTTTGGTCCACTGAAATCATCAGGGTGCCTCTGCCAAACAATGAAAAGCGGTTTCTTACCATCCATTGAATCCCCAGGACAGCGAAAACAATCACGAGTAAAATTCCGGTTATCACATAATTGTTGGTTGCAGCTCCTATGGAAGTGGCAATTAATAGCAGAATAAAACCGATTTCGGCCGGATCTTTTACTGGAGTTCTGAAACGGACAAAAGAAAGAGCTCCCAGGAGACCCAGAGAAAGGGGAATTGAGACCTGTATCCCCAGAAACAGGGCAGTAATCGCCGGTCCACCGATAATGAAAGTACGGTGTACTCCTGCCCCTATATAGCGCGAGCCGTAGAAAAATTGATACAGCAGATATACAATTATCGAAGCAAGAAGAGAGAACCCGATAGCAGTTAGCGCCCTGTCAAGTTCCATCGGAGATTGCAAACTCCGGAAAAATTCGATAATTTTTTCCATAATGTAAACTCCTTTCTTTTAAAGTGTATTCAATCTGCCAGGAGGCAGGTATCTATGCATATCTCGCGATCCAGAAAGACAGGCGTCAATGCAATTGCTGTACTTTGAGAAACGGCTCCAATCGGTATCCAGTAATTTAATGCGGCGGAGTGGAGCCGGTAATTCCAATTTTTGACCTTTAATTTCGATCACGCCGCCTGCAAGTTTTACTATTCTATCTTTATTCCCTAATTCAGGCACTAATGGCAAGGCAGTGATTTCCTGGTCAAAGGAAACACGGGTTCCAGTTGATATTTCGTTAAAACGATAGCGGCGATAGGAGATAAAAATAACTGGTCTGAGCGGCTTATTCGGGAAAAAGCCAAACCCAGCCAGAGTAGCCAGGAGAAAAGACTTCGCTACTACTCCATTTGCCAGATTTTTGGGCAAAATATGCTCCGAAGGAACGAGCAAACGTACACGCTGTTTTTTGCTGGCAAAACCCTCTCGTGATTTTAGCTCCAGGAACACTGGAGTGTAATCAGGAGCGGGTTCATCGTACCATCGGATGCGGACCTTGTTTTTATAAAAATCACCAGCATCAGAGCGGTTATATTCATCAAGGTCGGAAGTGTCGAAATAGAGGCTATTGACCTGGCATTCAGGATATGCTTTGTCTGCCCGGCATGTCTGGCGAAGAATTGCCAGTGCCATGAATTGTTTTCCAGGTAATATAAAGAATTTTCTTTCAAATCTGCGATCTGTTATTTTAGCCTGATTGGTTGAATTTGTTGTGAGCCCATTGTTTCGATTCCATATATCCATCATATCTCCCGAAAAAATACTCAGCGGGTTTCCTCACCTCATCATCCAATCCACCATCCAGAGGCTACCCCCGTTTCCTGCCCCTGTACCAGAACTGCGGGGTAATTGTCCTGCCAGTTGCTTTTTAACTGAATCGATACGTGCCAGAATAAAGGGTTTTAACCCTGGTGAATTTGGTCCAAATCCAGGTTGGCCGGGCGGTTGGGGTGATTCCAGAGGACCGTACATGTTCTGTAGAAAGATTTTATATTTTTCCGGTGGTAAGCAGGATCTGATGCGATTGAGATCTTCCTGAGTCAGATTCATATTGAAAAAATCCCAGAGGGCATTGATCTGGAAAAACTGCCGCAGTCTAGCCAGCTCTTCACTGGTAAGCCAGGGTAGCATTGGGGAAGGTCCACCCGCCATCCATCCTTCAAACGCATCCGGTGGCCTGAGGTCTTCGTTCAAACACCGTGCCCAATCACCCCGGGAATAAAAATATTCGGAGTCTTTTGCAGCATATGGAGCTACCAGATTGGCGTAATGATCTATGCGGGCTTCAATATTTTCTTTTGAGCAAGGACCATTAACAAGCTGTTCCAGGTAAAAGTGATATTTTTCAAGATAAGGGGGATAGGATAATAACCTTTTGACCAGCGGATAGCGATATACAGGGCCGGCTGTCGGCTCATCAATATAAAAATTTATCAATCCATTTTTTCTGATCCCATTATTGAAAGTACCGAATGCCATGTTTAAATCCCAGGGGATAAGGTGAAATTTCCCATTTTCTTCATATAAATAGTTGTTGTGACCGATACCAATATAATTATCCAGATGAATGATCAAAGCCGATACTGCCAGAAAACGTAAAGTCTCATCAACATCCAGCACGCTCTCTATTTTTTGTGGAAAAGTCTGATCTGGTTCCCTGTTTAGAATTTCGAGAAAGCGAAACAGGGCGGAATGATCGGGATTAGATTCGTTGGTTTTAAGTGCCATCGCCTCCAGATAATCAGCGGGAAGTTTGACCGGAGGGATACCACGCGGATTATTTTCCGGTGTGGGAGATGGAACATATCCGGCTACCGTATTTTCCTGGTTCAGTGATTCCAGAATATCAATTAGTCTGCCGCCTCCGAGGTTCACTTCCAGAGCCTGGTTTGTTTCTGGTACGGGAGTCTTAGTTCTATTCAAAATCGCAAGTCTTCTCCTCTGATTCATGAGGTCTTCCTCGGTCCAGTCCAGCCGGGCAGACATCAATTCCGGTTTGTACAGATTTCCGGTAGCATCTGAATAATGCCTGCTCAGGAAAGCGGTATCCACTGCTTCAACCATTGTATAAACGCCCAGATGGATATCATTTACCCATAAATCTACCAGAGAAGCCCGTGGTGAAGGGACTCCAATGCTGGCAAAAATCTCATACCCCAGGCAATCCCGTATCATGGTCGGATCACTCCAGCCGTTATTTAAAAATATTTTTTTAACGCCATGGAAAGAGCGAGCTTTGTTGAAGAGATTAAAATCAATTGCCAGCGGTATTCGTGGACTACCCCAGACTACTGCCTGTCCAAGAGAGGAATTGCCTTTCGGTCTTACACCTACACTGGGCACCAGTTCATTATTAAACCAGAAGTCGGCCTGTACATATTTTTCTGCGTAAGCATTTTTCAGAGTCTTTTGCCAGTCTTCATTTTTCATAAGCAGACGGATGGTTGAAACGCGGTCGGGATTGAAAGGATCTGATTTTTGCTTGCTCCGAACCAATTGGGTGGAACATCCTGAGAGAGCAATCATCATGAGAATCATGCTCAGCAACACTACTGCCAGCAGAAATCTTGTGGCTTTTATTTTGGGTGGACTGATCATGCCTAGCTCAAAATAAAATTGAATTTTTCCGGTTAGAAGAAGCAAAAATGGAACAATTACAAAAACATCCAAAGCTGTTCAGCTTCGCTGGATTCATGCGAGTATCAACGCATGCGTTGATAATCACGATGATATTACGGTTGGTGGTCTGATGTCAAGCATCAAAAGGGAACACAGAGTAGAGATAAAAAGAGATTCTGGAAAATTCTGTTTTTAAACCCGCGATCATTTTTAGCTTGCTATGTATGTCTTTGAAATCGAAGTATTATTTTCAGAGGAGTTATTTCCGTTTTTCCGGTTTTCCTCTGCCCTGCGTTTCTTAAATTTTTCTACCTGTTCGTCCATATTCTGAGAGGAAACATCTTTCAGGGTACCGAATTTAGCGCAATAATCCATGACTTTCTGAGGATAATGGGTATGAATATGCACCCTGACAAGCTGTTCGTCTCCCACCACGAGAACAGATTCTCCCATGGTTTCAACTTTGCTGCGCATTTCGGCAACAGGCAGGTCAGTGCCTTCAACCAGAAATTGCAAATCATATCCGTAACTACCGGTACGGGATGCGATGGTAACTTTTCCCCGTCTTGTCGATTCTTTGGTTTGTTCAGGTAGCTGACTGGTAAAGAAATTCTTCATTCCCTGGAAAATATAGAAAAGTCCTTTGCCCCCTGCATCTACTACGCCAGCTTCTTTGAGCCTGGGCAATAGCTCGGGTGTTCTGGCAACAGCATCCTTCGCCTGTTTAACAATTGAACTCATGGTTTGCTTCAGATTAGCACCCTTCTTTGCCTGTTCAACCGCTGCTTCGGAAGCTTCACGGATTACGGTGAGAATTGTCCCTTCAACTGGTTGCGCCAGGGCTTTGTAAGCAGTTTCTGAGGCATGGCGCATAGCCTGGGCAAAATCAAATGTAGTAAACTTCTCCTTCATTTCCAGCCCTTTTGCCAAGCCGCGCAGGATTTGTGAAAGGATGACTCCGGAATTACCGCGGGCTCCAAGCAGCGCTCCTCGAGCTGCTCTGGCAGATATTTCGGCTGCAGATGAGGTATCCAGATTTTCTACTGCGGAGGTAGCTGATTGCAGAGTTAGATACATGTTAATACCAGTATCTCCATCCGGGACAGGGAAAACATTCAATGAGTTCAATTCTTCTATTCTCTTCTCAAGGAGAATTTCTGCTGATTTGAGGGCTTGCTTGAGCACCTGTCCATCATACTGCTGATTATCAGCCATTTTATTCCTCCGTCCTCAATATAAATAAGACTGTTTTTCGAGTACCAAAATTTGAGTTCTCTGCCTGATTCAGGACTATCAAATCCGGATGAAAACAAACTTATTGATTACTAATAATTAAAAGAATTAATACAGTACCTAGTTGTTCTAGGTATTTCACTGCAAGAATATATCACCATTTCCTACCTCTGTCAATTGCGAGGCTATTTGATGGTTTACGGGATAGGGATTTTCCGAAAACCTGATTAAAAACGTCGGTAAAATATTAAGGCCGGCATTTTTTGATACCGGCCTTAATACATCCACCACACCTGATTGCTGTCGATTAGCCTTTTCCAATACGAAACATCTTGGTGCCACAGGTTGGGCAAGTACCCTGAGTGGCTGGCTTGCCGTTCTTCATCGTAATGCTCTTAGCATTCTTCATTTCCTTCTTGGCACGGCATTTTACACAGTATCCTTGCATGGCTTCACCTCCTTTTTGTAGCTAAGATAAACTATTTATCTGAGATTGTCAATAGGTTTTTATAGAAATTTAATAAAAATCTCAAGAAATTTCACCAATTCAGTACTTTTGTAAGATATATATCCTGCCGATTTTTGCTGCCAACAGGTTTAAACTAACTTTGACAGTTTTAAAATACTGATTTCTTTTTGCGAGAATTATGTTTAAAAATCGATTGAATATTCTAGGGAAGATCGTACAGTCTTTTTACGAGCTAGAAGTGATAAGCTAATTAAAAATGGACTTATTATATCGGACCTGGAATCTCATATTCACTTAACAGCTTGAGCAATTTCAGAAGTCGCTTATCGCGTTCATGGCATAGTTCAGCCTCGGATTTACCCTGATAATCATAAAATCCTTTCCCTGATTTTACTCCCAGAGCTCCCTGCTGCACAAGCTCAAGCAGTTTCTGAGGCTTATAATCCAGGGGTGTGCACTGTTCGGGAGCTAAAAGGGCAGCCTTTGCACTGATATCGAGACCGCCAAAATCAATCCGCTGGCAGATGCCCAGTACGACCATGCGCACGGCCAATCCCCAGATAGCTGCCTCGTCCAGATCCCTTGGAGAGATGAAATCATTATCCAGCAGCCAATAGACCTCTCTCTGGAAGGCAATCTGTAGCCGGCTTACCACATATCCTGTACATGGTTTCTGAAAAATAACAGGTTTTTTGCCAATTGACTTAAGAAGGGAAACAACCTTCTGAATATTCTCTTCTGCGGTCAAAGGACCTTTTACCACATCCACAAGCGGTATTATCTGTGGAGGAGAATACCAGTGTGTCATTAAAATTTTGTCCGGTCGCGAGGTTTCTACAAACTCAAAAATATTCAGAAACGTCGAATTGCTGGCTAGAAGTGTTCTCTGCGGACATAAAATGTCGAGTTGTTTAAAGAGGTCTTTTTTGGCTTCTTTGTTTTCAGTGATGCATTCTATTGCCAGGTCCGCGTCCTCAGCAGCTTCTTTCAGGTTGATGGAAGGGGTAATACGTTTCAGAATTGGCCTTATCTGGTTCTTTTTTAAAAGTCCAGCTTCCACCATGGTTGCCAGGCTACTGCGTATTAGAGCCTCTGCTCTTGCCAGTGCCGGTTCAACCTGATCGACCAGTGCAACCTGGAATCCGCTTTGCGCAAAAGTTTGCGCAATTCCGTGTCCCATGGTGCCTGCCCCAACTACCAGAATCTTCGTGAATTCGCTCATCAAACCTTCCTTTCCTGGATCGGGCAGGCAGGATAGCCGACCCTCTCCATCTTCAGGCAATTGCAGTCAGTCCGCCATCCAGATAAATAATCTGTCCGGTCATAAAATCAGAGGCTTTAGAAGCCAGGAAAATGCATGCACCGACAATGTCGGATGGCTGTCCGACCCTGCCCAGCGGACAATTGGAGAGGAATTTTTTCAATCGCTCAGGGTTTTGAATTGTTTTTTCTGAAAACCTGGTTGCGATTGTAGCCGGCGCAATGGCATTTACGTTGATTTTATATTGAGCCCATTCGGAAGCCAGAGTACGCGTCATCATATCTACAGCGGCTTTAGTGGCGGCATAACCTTCATTGCCGACCCAGGTGGTTGCCCGGATGCCCCGCACGGAGGAAAGGTTGATAATTTTTCCTTTCCTTTTTTCAATCATGACTTTGCCGAATTCTCTGCAGGTTAACATCGTCCCGCGTACATTAACGTCAAACAGTAAATCCCAATCCTGCACTGAAAAGCTGTTTGCAGGTTGTTTGATATTTACTCCGTGGGCGTTAACCAGAATATCAACCGTCCCAAACTCGGCAATTACCCTGTCTTTAAGGTCGATAACGCTTTTTTCATCTCTGAGATCGAATTGCATTGCGGTTGCTTCTGAATTTCGATAGTATGAAAGTATTTCTTCTGCAACCTGCTTGGCTCTGGTAAAATCCAGATCGGCTACTACAACTTTAGCACCGTATTCAGCCAGCCCATGTGAAAGCGTTTCACCGATTGCGCCGGCTCCTCCGCTGACCACAGCAACCTGATCATCAACTCTGAAAAGATTTTCCATTTCAACGCCTCTTGGTTTGAGGTGAGCCCTCAGATTTTTTAATTGGTTTAAGTCCCAATATCTTTCTTGCTTCATCGGGTGTACAGGGTTCTTTCCCAAGTTCACGGGCAATTCTGACAATGCGGGCGACGAGTTGTGCGTTGCTTTTTGCAAGTTCACCCTTGCGATAATAGATATTATCTTCCAATCCGACTCTGACATTTCCGCCCAGAATCATGCCCATCACAGCCAGGTTTAATTGAGCCCTGCCGACTCCCAGGGTGGTAAAGTAGGTATCATCTGTTATATAGTGCAGGTACGTGGGGAGAAACATCATATTAGCTTCCTGCGCACCCTGGTAAGCCATTCCCAGAATCAGGGTCATGCAATACGGTTTTTGTAACAATCCTTTTTCAATCAGGTGGTTGGCTTCTGATATCATGGCTACGTTATAAATTTCCATTTCAGGCTTGACGCCGTACTGGTTCATGCGTTTCACGAAGAATTCGATTTCGCTTCTGGTATTCATAAAAGGTGTACCTGCTCCGTCACCAATCGTGCGCACCATCGTACCCATATTCAGGGAAGCCATTTCAGGATAAGCCTCCAGACATTCTGTGCGCTCTTCTAATGATAAGTTGGAACCGCCTCCGGTTGAATCTTGCAATATAAGATCGCACTTACTTCTGATTTTCTCGTGGATTTCACGGAAAATCCTGGCACTACCGGTAGTTGTGCCATCCGGATTTCGGGCGTGCAGGTGCACGATTGCGGCTCCTTCATTGTAACATTCATATGCAGATTGGGCTATCTCATCCGGCTGCTCTGGTATATTGGGGTTCATTTTTTTAGTGACCAGTGCTCCGGTAAGTGCTGCCGTGATAATAACCTTATCTTCCGGCATCTTTAAATAGTGGATAGACAAGTTTTCCCCCTTTACAAAAAAGTTACCTACTTTTCTTCTACAATTGCAACCAGACGCACAAGAGAAGCTTCGCCCCCCTGGTAACGGATCGGAAAACATGCCAGTGTGCAACGCATGCCGGTGACCTCATCTATCTGTCCACCGGCTATTTCAATACCCGGTATGTTGTGTTCCGCAAGTGCTTTATGACATGGTTCATAAATTGTGAAGATTTTATCTGGATCTTCTCCCCGTTCCCGCATGTACTCGTCCCGGAGCCAGGGAGCATATTTCCAAAGGGGAGTGTGAGCAAGTGGACTATCCAGGGCTGCCCCGTCTATCGCTACTGCCTTCACTTCATGTTCCACAAACCATTCGGCGGCTTCGGTATAAAAACCGGGAAAATAATTCATAAAATCATAGGGTTTAGTCAGAAAATATTTGTGCCAGCCAGTGTTGATAACGACAAAATCTCCCTTTTTAATCTCAGGTTTGGCATTATCCAGGTCTTTTGCGCCAATTATATCCCACTTCCCTTTATGGCGCATATCAACCACTACTCCCTCGCCAAAGCAGGATGACAGCGGAATTTGATCAACCGGTGTTCCACCCTGAAGTACGTGCAAAGGTGCATCCATGTGTGTGGATGCGTGGAATTTTGTTCTGATAACCGTGGTGGTTTTATTAACGCCACCCGGGAAGCGGTCGCGCTCGGGAAAGGATACACGTTCAATTGTTGTATCTACCATTGATGGCCAGGGCCATAGAGAAATCCCGGCGAAAAATGGTTG
>Ga0101944_10004417_pt1 | contig 17509 bp, 12 predicted proteins | sample DewCreD2012metaG_FD_75245 | JGI IMG/M metagenome (GOLD analysis project Ga0101944, IMG submission 75245) | Hot spring sediment bacterial and archeal communities from British Columbia, Canada, to study Microbial Dark Matter (Phase II) - Dewar... ... | reverse complement strand
TTCTTTTGCTAAATCAATACCAAAAAGAGTTTCTCTTTTATGATAAATTGGTGTTTCTGGCGTATTGACATATTTTGCCTCCTTTTGCTTTTCATCTATTGTTCTGCCGGAGAAGGCAATGATATTGCCACGCGGGTCCTTAATCGGAAAAATTATTCTACCACGAAACCTATCATAAAAATTACCTTTCTCTCCTTTAACTAAAAGCCCATTTTCAAATATCTCCTCCTCCTCAAATTTTTTTCTTTTCAAAAACTTATACAATGAATTCCATGATGATGGAGCATAGCCTAATTGAAATTTCTTAATCGTTGGTAATTTTATCTGGCGAGAAAAAAGATAATCTAAAGCTTTTTTCCCATAATGACTTTTATGTAAAAGATAATCAAAAAAATCAGTTGCTAATTGATTCATCGCTATATATCTTTCCTTTTTTTTCCAAACACCATCTTCAAAAGCTATTTTTTTTAACTGGATCCCGGTTTTTCTTGCTAGCTCTTTTAATGCCTCAAAAAAAGTAATATTTTCCCACTTCATTAAAAACTTAATCACATCACCCCCCTCATTGCAAGCACCAAAACAATGCCAAATTTGCCTTTCGGCAGATATAATAAATGAGGGAGTTTTTTCTTGATGAAAAGGACATAAAGCCTTAAAATTCCTGCCAGTTTTTTTCAAAGAAATAAAGGAACCAATAAAATCAACGATGTCTATCCGCCTTTTTATTTCTTCAACTGGATTATCCATAGTGCTTTTATTTTATCATGTTTTTATTAATTGGTTTAAATTAAGATTTTAAGGATAACTTTGAAGTAACGGCGTAAGAAAAGGATGCCTCTAAGTCAAGCCAAGCTAAAATCATTTTTTAAATACTAATTCAATTTCCGCAGGAATATAGGGAATTCTATAAAAAATTACAACAGGACAAAAATATTTTTTACTGAAAAGAGTTAATTTATTATTATTAGCAATCTCCTTTATTTTATTTTCCTTTAAAATCAAAGTGTGTGTTTTATCTTTATCTAAAAAACCAAAAATTTTTCTTGGCCATGAATCTATCGGTACAGAAATTATCAAATAACCATTATTTTTTAATTTTGCCACTATCTTCTTAAAGTTATCCTCAAAATTTTTAGTATGTTCCAAAAAATCTAAAGCAGCAATACAATCAAAAAATTTATCAGGGTACGGCAACTCATCTACCGAATCCAAATCTATAACTTTTAGATTTGCTTTTGGAATTTTTTTCCGTGCTTTTTTGATTGCAAATTGTGAAATATCACAGCCATATATTTCATCAAAAATGGAAGATACCTCTTTCAACAACAAACCGAAAGCGCAACCAATATCTAAAAATCTACCTTTAAGTTTATGATTTTTTATAAAAGAGATAACATCTTTAAATTGTTTATGAGGATTTAATTTATCATAATCTAAATAATTTGATTCTTTCCCTCCATAAAAATAATCTTTCCCAAATTTTTTCATTATATTATTTAAATTTGTCAGGCTTCTAATTTTTTAGACTGCTGGTTTGATTTTTTATTAAAATCGGTTGGATAGCGACTTTTTTAATTTATGTGAATTCTATAATTATTTTAATTAAATTGTAATAATAGATCATTTTGTATGTTTTTTCAACCACTTATATAAGTTATATATATTTTATAGTCAAATTAACTCTTTCATTAATGAACTTTTGTCTACTTCATAGTCTGGGTTAAAGATTATCGTGAAGTAAATTGAAGATTACTACATGACCATAAAGTGATCGCGCAGCGATCTAGTTCATGGTCCAGGGGGGAGGATTCCCTCCTACGCATAAAGCTTCGGAGAGCAGGTTATCCACTAGAATTATCCTTCGCCAAAGCTACTGATTCTGATTTGAAAAATCGTTTTTTCATAAAAGCTATTCCACTTCCGCTTTTTAAATATTTTTCAAAGGCAACAGCTTGTTTTTCAGTTTTAAAAGCGCAGTACCATTCAAGTTGATAATTAAGATTTGATTTTGTAGATTGGACTTTGCCAGATAGATGTTCTTTAAGGCGATTTTTCAAATCATTTGTATAGCCCACGTAATATCTACCAGTCTCGTAGTTTCGTAAAATATATGTATAATACATATTGCTTTAGAGAATTACGGACTGCTATCTTTCGTTAAAACTTTAAATAGCCGGCTATCCGTAGCTTTAGCGAAGGATAGTCCAGGGGGGAGGATTCGAACCTCCGCAGGGCAAAGCCCGACAGTTTTACAGACTGTTCCGATTGTCCACTCCGGCACCCCTGGTTGATATTAACTTTTATATCAAAAATTATAGCAAAAAAATTACCAACAGCATAATTTAGTGAAAGAGATAGAGTGTGATAAAAATTAATCAAAAAAGCCCACCACCCAAACCAAAAATTTTAGCAATTAAAGAAACAATTAAGTAAGAAAAAATTAATAAAAAAAGCCCAATTAAACCGGTAGTAATTTTTGCCTGTGCGTTTTTTATTTTTTCTGCATTACCTTGAGACATAATTAAATCATAACCGGCCAATATTAAAACAAAAAGAAGAATAATTCCGGCTAAACCTAAAATAAAGGGAAGAATCTTATTAATCAAATCACCAATTGTTTCTATCCCTTGTAATGGCCCGGTAATCTTTTGACCGCCAACTGATAAATTTTGCGATAAAAAATTTTTATTCATTGCCTATATTTAGATTAGAACTACCTGTTGTGGGTAAAACTTTTTCTTCCATTGGCGTTTCTAATTGAGGAGAAGGAGAAGATTGCTCATTAGTTTCTAAAGTCGGGGATAATTCTGGCGTTTCAGTTGGTATCTCTTCAGGCATTATGGTTGGCGACACCATCACCGGAGAAGGAGTTAAAAAATTATCTGAGTTATTTTTTTTAATCTGTTTTTGAATTAAAAAAAATACTAAAACAACTAAAACTGCTAAAGTAATTGTTATAATAATTAATAAGACTGTAATTATTTTATTATCTTCTTTTTTAAATTTTTCAATATTAATTGGCGTATAGTTTATTGTCATAGGAGAAATTGTCTGATGAACTTAAAACATCTTTTGTCTTAGGCTCTTTGTTTTCTTTGGAGGAGCTTTTCTCAAGAGTTTCTTCTTTCTCCTCCATTATTTCCTGTACTTTTTTTGAAGCGCATTTTGGACATATAATAGTTGCATTTTTTACCACTTCTGTCTTAAATTTATTGCTGCAATTTTCACAAAGATAAAAACTAAAGGATTGTTTTTTTAATTTATCCTCAGAAACCAACTCTATTTTCTCTATATTAAAAACAAAATTCTCTCCATCAAAATCAACTAATATCTGATCGCCTTCCTTAACTTTCCTTTCAATAATCAAAGAGGAGATTGGGTTTTCAATCAATTTTTGAATTGCTCGACGTAAAGGCCTGGCACCATAAATAGGATCAAAACCGGAATGAACTATTTCTTTAACAGCTGAATCAGTATATAAAAATCCTATCCCCTGATCTTCTAATAATTTACTTACTGATTTCAACTGTAATTTAACAATTTCTACCATATGATAAAATTTTAATGGCTCAAAAATTATCACTTCATCAAAACGATTAATTAATTCCGGTTTAAAAAATTTTCGCAACTCATCCATTACTTTTTCCTTTATAACTTCATATTTTTTACTATCCGCTTCTTCCTCTATTTTCTTTTTTTCTTCAATTTCTTTTTCTAAAGGAAAATTATTTCCAAAAAATTCTTTTAAAGATAAAGTATGCCATTTATCTTCACCATAATTTCTTTGCCAAACTTTATCGCCTACAACAATTATCTCTTCTCCTTTTGGAGAAAAAGTATGAATATCCCAATAAGTTAAGGGAAAATTATCTTTTCCTTCCTTGATTTTAGTTTTACCAAAATAATTCGAGAGTGTCATTGTTTCCCATTCTTTAGTTTCACTTTTTCTTCGCCATAATCTATCTTTGTAGGTAATAATTTCCCATTCATCTGGAGTAAAAGCATGGGTTTTAATTTTAACGGTTGGCAATTGTTCATCAGGCGCATCAGGCAAAGCATTAATAACAATTTGATCTTTAAAATAATTTATTAGATTAGTTTTTTTCCATGTTTTTGCTGTGGTTGATAATCTTAAATAAATATTTTCTCCTTTAGTTATTATTTCTACACCTTTAGGAGAAATGGTGTGAGTATCAAAACCATGAATAGGAAAATCTTTTTTCGTTTTTTCCCCGTCTTTTTTTTCTTCCTCAAGTTCTTGCCCGGCAAAATAATCTAAAAGTACTCCCTCTTTCCAATCTTTATCCTCGCCTAACCTCTCAAAATATTTATTATTAATTGTTAAAATCTCCCGACCGCGAGGAGAAAAAGTATAGGTTGAAACCATTGGTGGTTCTTCAATCTCCATCTTGCCGCTTTTTAAAATTTCATTTTGAATGATTAAAGTGCCTATATTTGAAGTGCAGATAACTACCGTATTTTTAAAAGATATTACATGACCTTTGTTATCAGTTAATCGGCCATCGTCTAAAATTTGAAGTAAAATATTAAAAATATCAGGATGGGCTTTCTCTACCTCATCAAATAAAACTACACTATAAGGGCGACGCCTTACTGCTTCAGTTAATTTTCCTCCCTCTTCATAACCCACATAGCCGGGAGGAGCGCCTAAAAGCTTAGCCACCTCATGTTTTTCCATATACTCTGTCATATCAAAACGTATCATTGCCTCCTCCTGTCCAAATAAAACATCAGCCAATGTCTTGGCTAATTCAGTTTTTCCAACCCCGGTTGGACCCAAAAAAACAAAACTACCAATTGGCCGTTGCGTTGATTTTAAACCAGCCCGACCACGACGGACAGCCGCTGCTACGGAAGAAACTGCTTTTTCTTGATTAATCAATCTCTCATGCATTATTTTCTCTAAATTAGCTAAACGCTCAATTTCTGAAGCAGTAATTTTGGAAACTGGAATACCAGTCCAGCGAGAAACAATATCTTTAATAATCTCTACAGTTATACTGGTAGTAGTTTGACCTTTTTTAAAATTATATTCCTCTTGTTTTTCTTTTAAAGAAGCATCCAAATCATCAATTTTTGAGCGCAAAATCCTTGTTTTTACCCGATCAGCTCTTTTTTCTGCCTCCTGTAATTCTTGATTCAATTGAGATAATCTCTCTTGCAAAGATCTAATCTCCTCAGGTAAAGAGATTAAAGGCAGGCGGACAGCTGAAGCTGCCTCATCAATTAAATCAACTGCCTTATCTGGTAAAAATCTATCGCCCACATATCTTTTGGAAAATTTTACCGCTGCCTCAATCGCCTCCGGCGGAATATTCACCCGATGAAAAGCTTCATACTTATCTTTTATTGCCTGAAGCATCTTCATTGCTTGCTCCTCATTTGGCTCAGGCACTAATACTGGTTGAAACCGGCGCTCTAAGGCTGGATCTTTTTCAATATATTTTCTATATTCAGTTAAGGTCGTGGCTCCAATCATCTGTAGTTCGCCCCGCGCTAAAGCCGGTTTTAGAAAATTGGAGGCGTCAAGCGAGCCTTCTCCTGATGAGCCAGCTCCAACAATATTGTGAATCTCATCGATAAAAAGAATAATTTGACCTTGGGAAGTTTTAATCTGTTCAATGATATCCTTCATCCTTTCTTCAAATTCACCCCGATGAGAAGCGCCGGCTAAAACACTCATTAAATCCAATTGTAAAATCTTTTTATTCAATAAAGGCTCCGGCACTTGCTTGGCGACAATCTTCTGGGCCAACCCTTCAACAATAGCTGTTTTACCAACACCAGCCTCACCCACTAAAGCTGGATTATTTTTAGTCCTTCTAGATAAGATATGAATCACTCGCTCAATAATATCTGATCGCTCAACCACCGGATCCAAAAGCCCCTGTGTTGCTTTAGTAGTTAAATCAATTGTAAATTTTTCTAATGTATTTTTGTTTTTTTCTTCTTGTTTCTCTTTTTCTTCCAATCCTTCTTTTTTTCCAATAATTTTTTTATTTAAGTCTTCTTTTTTTAATCCCAATTTTGCTAAAATTCTTGCCCCGGCTCCCTCTCCTTCCTCATATAAAGCCAAAAGCAGATGTTCAGGTGAAATAAATTCAAAGCCTAATTTTCTGGCCGTCACTAATGAATTATCTAAAATTCTTTTTAATCGCGGTGACAATTGAGGTATTTTATCATAACTGCCGTGTTTATAAATCTTACTTAACTCTTCCTCAATTACTTGAGGTTGAATTTTTAAATCAATAAAAAGATTATAAATTTCTGAATCTGATAAAAGACCATGGAGTAAATGCTCACTATCCAATAAATCATTCTTTAATTCTTTAGCTTTAGTCTGGGCTGATAAAAAAACCCGGTTAGAACGCTGGGTCAAATGAGTCATTAAATCAAGTTGTTGGTGTTTTTTCTCATCTGTACCTACCTCAGGTTTAGCGGTGATTTTTCCAGTGGTTGATGGAGTTGTTGGTGATTTACCTGTTAATTTATGGCTGGTGAAATCATCTTTTTTTGACAAAGCAGAAGAATTATTATCTTGAGACGAAGAATTAACTTGAGTTTGGGAATTAAGGGTTTGGGGGTTATTTAAAGGTGGTTGGCCAATGCCGGAATAAGGCTGTCCGCCATTTGGCGTTGGTCCTATGCCTGAATATGATTGCGGCTTACTTGATGATGATAAGCTAATGTTTGACTGTGGCTGATTAGCATTGCTTTGTCTCACTTGATTTCCGCTACTGCCTTGTTTTAAAAAATCAAAAAAGCCTGCCATAAGTTTATTATGGAGAAGAAAAAATCATTTGTCAATATATCTTGACATTTCTTTTGAAATTTTGGTTAAAATAAAAATATGCTTAACTTTTATATAGTTGGTTTTAAAAAAATTTTAAGTCTGGTTAAAAAAATTTTTTTGGTAATTGCAGTTTATTTTATTGTCATTTCCCTTTTTCTTTATTTTTTAAACAAAGATAAACCAAAACTCACTTACGACCCTATCCAAAAAAATCGGGAGGAGATTTATAAGGTAATTAATGACCCAAAGTTTAAAAATACTCAAGAAGGAAAAATCACTATTGCTTTATACCGGGGAATGCTTTGTGGTTTGATTGGTGAAGCTTGTACTGATAATCCAAAAGATGGTGATAAAAACTTTAATTACTCACTTTTTGGTTTTATGACTAATCTTATCGTTCTTCCCTATGCTAATCCACCAGCTTCTGGTGTTTACTGGGCTTATTCAGGTCTTCAAAATGCCGGCTTTGTCCCAAAAACCTATGCGGCCGAAGGAATAGGCTTTGCCGCCATAAAGCCATTTATGAATATTTGGATAGTTTTCCGTAATATTTCTTATATGCTTTTAGTTTTGGTTTTAATCACCATCGGTTTTATGATTATGTTTCGCGCCAAGCTCAATCCACAAACAGTTATTTCCATTGAAAACTCTTTACCTAAAATCGTTGTTTCTTTGCTTTTAATTACCTTTTCTTTTGCGCTTGCTGGGCTTTTAATTGATTTAATGTATGTGGTTATATTAATTGCTATTTCTATTTTATCTAATTTAAATATTGGCGATTTAACACCTACTAATCAATCTAATCTTTTTTTAAATTATACAAATAATGGTTTTAATCAACTTTGGCCGCCAGGAACTTCTTTCATAAGTTATAGTATAGGCGCGGGTTTATTAGATTTACTTGGAGAAAGTGTTAAGTTATGGTTATATGGAGGTATTGGGATAATCTTAACAATGTTATTTTCAAATTTACTAATTAAAATTACACCATTTGCTCATTTATTAAAAGCCATAGGTTTAGTAAATATTCAAGGAGGAGTTGCCACTTTGAATGTAGGATTAGGAGAATTTTTTTACGGCATTATTGCGGCCATTTTCTTTACTATTATTTCTCTCATCATCTCTCCTTTTGTTCTTCCTTTTGTCGTTAGTCTTTTAATAGGATTTACGATTATTTTTTTAATGTTTCGAATTTTTTTTATTTTACTTATTTCATATATGAAAATAATTTTTTATATTATTCTTTCACCTCTTTTATTAATTCTTGAGACGATTCCTGGTAAAAATGCGTTTTCTTCCTGGTTTAAAAATCTATTTAGTGAGATTTTTACATTTCCTTTAGTTATTATTATTTTTCTTATTGGTTATGCTGTAATGAAACAATCAACGGATAAAGGCGTGTGGGCGCCTCCTTTTTTATATAGTATAGACCCATCTTTTTTTTCAACTTTTATTGGTTTGGGTATAGTTTTAATTACTCCTGATTTAATCAAAATATTTAAAGAATCACTTGGAGCGAAAGGCGTCGGTGTTGAAATTGGCTTAGGCACCTTCTTTGGTGGAGTTGGAGCGGCTTGGGGTGGGGCTCAAGCTGGAATGGGTATGTTTAGCTCATTTGCCCAAGCTCCTTTTATTGGTACTTGGCTACATCAAAGAGCTGGTAAAGAGGATACATTAGGAAAAATGTTAAAAGGAATGTTGGGACCATCTCAAGCTGAAATGTTTGCCAAAGAATTAGAAAAAAGAGGAATAGGTAAACCTTAAAAAAAAATTATCTCCCAAAACCCGGAATCCGCAAAATATCAACTCCAATAAGTCTTAAAATAAACACTGAAAAAATAATTAACATTAATCCCATAATACAAGAGGTTAAAAGCTCTTGGGCTTTTTTAATTTTTTCGGCATTACCGGCTGAAGTTTGAATCTGAAAAGCTGAATAAATAATACATAATAAAGCAATTATGCCCGCCAATCCCACTCCCCAACCAAAAATTTTTTCTTTTATAAATGAAGACAAATCTCCGGTAATACAACCAATAGCGGTCCATACGCCTTTAACCTCTAATTCTGAATTGCCGCCGCCAACACAAGTTAAGCATTGTTTTCGCTCATCTTCATTTGAAATATTTGAACATAAATTGCTTAAAACTCTATTTTTTCCCTGACAATAACATTTCTCTCGATCAGACGAGGAGGGAGTTCCTGTCTGACAGTAAGTTTTTTGTTGAACTCCAAAAATTGACATTAAAAAATTTTCAAATTCACCTGAAACTTTATTTATTGTTAAATCTAATAAAGAATTAACTGCTCCCGTACCAAAATTAACAACTAAATCAAAAGGAGGAGGTAAAGAGGGAGGATTAATATGAAGATTTATTCCCTCAATAGAGCAACACTTATCTCCTATTTTACATTCTGTCTGCTGTGTCGATAAGTTTCCAATATCCATTAACGTCCGCTGAATATCACCTCCGTCAGTTGCTATCGAAGTAGGAGTTTCATTTATTTTAAAAAAAGAAACAGTAGGATTATCTTTATTAGATTGTAAGGCTTGGTTAAGCTCAAATATTATATTATCACTTGAGCAAAAATATTCATTTTCCATTTCTTTTTCTTTCCATTGACCTTGTTCATTACATACAAAGTATGTTCTGTTGAGATTTCTATTATTTTCATCTGAAGATTCACGGCTAATAATTAACTTATTATCATTTTCTTTTTTAAAAACCCAAACATCAAAAATTTGCGCTTCTATATATTTACACACACTACTTTCTGATTCAATATAAAATATTTTACCGGGTTCAAAATAAATATTGCCATTACTATATCCACCTCCATCTATTTGACATTTATTATTTGATTGAGCATAGGTGGATGAAAAATTTTTTATTGATGTTTTAAATAAAAAAAGAAAGATAGCTAAAATAAGAATTAAAAAAAGACCAATTTTTTTCATATTATTTATTACACTAAAAAATAAAAATAAATTCAATTGATATCTTTTACTTTTTCTTTCCTTGCGCTTCTTCCAGTGCTTTTTTAATATAAGAAAACAACAAAAACAAGGCAAAAAACCACAAAAATTTGGGAACAAAATCACCGACAAAAAATTGCTCTTTAGTGGCATCAAAAACTCTTTCAATATGTTCTTTTGACCAAGCCCCATCAGCTGGAATAACATTTAAATCATGAGCTAATTTCATAAAATAAGTCCGGACCGCATTGGTATCCATTGTATGGGCATGAAAATTATTGGTAGCAATTTTTGAAAGAGAAATGTTTTTTCCTAAACCTAAGCGGGTAATTAAACTTAAAGGAAAAACTAAATTAAGTTTTGGGTCCCGGGCTAAACTATGCTCTAAAAAAAATTTACTGACAATTTGGGCTAAAACATAATTGGCTCTTTGGGCGTATTCTTGACCCATCGCCCCACTTAAAGCTTCATAAATATTTTTATGCAGCGCATATACTTTTTCCATATTACCGGTATTTGCCACATCCAAAAGCAAATCATTAAGGCCAGCTAATTCCTTAATGCATTTTTGAAAGACAGTTAAGGTATCACCATGAAGGCGGGTAAATACATCTTCTCCGCCTTTACCAATATGTTTAAAAACAGCATAATGGTTGACGTCAGCCGAAAAAGGATTAATATCAAATTCTTTGATAAACCAAGCATTAGCCATCCGATAAAAAAAATTGTCTTTACCAAAATTGTTGAAATCACCAAAATTTTGATAAAAATCATCAAGCTTATCCTGTGATAAACCGGTAGTTAATCCGATTAAACCCTCCTTATCCTTACCACCAAAAATAAACTCTTTTATTGCCGCATCACTAAAATCGCTTTCGGAAACAAACGTCTCTCCTTTTTTTATCGCTTTCTGAAGGGCGACATTTGATTGATTAACTAAAAGGTCAATAAAATCTTCAGTATTTTTAAAACCATTTGTCTTTTCTTTTAAAAAATTTCTTATCTCTCCTAATTTAAAAACAAAATCACCCCATTTACTGTATAAATTATTAAACTCTGCCAATAATTTTTCTTTTTTTACTTGATCTACTCCTTGCAAATTTTTTATTGTCTGAGTAACTACTTGACTTGTTTTTTCACCTTTAATCTCGGCAATTATTTCATCAAATAATTGATTTTCTTTAGCAATTAACTGAGGTGCCATTTGAGTTAAAATCAAAAAGAAGTTGCCTGGGTCACGGCGAAGATAACGGAAAAATAACTCGCCTCTTAACTGATTCATCCTTATTTGCCTTATCTCAAAAAGACTCATTTTTTTATTTTCATCACCGACTCGAAAAGTAAAAGTTTCTTCCAACATTTTATTGGTAACCCGATAAACGCCGGGCTGCCATTCAACAAAGTTAGTATTTACCTCCTCTTCTCCTTTTTGTTTTGCCACTAATCGCCTCATTTCTTGAGATAATCTTGAAGGTCCAGCAGCCAAAAACCACCATAAAGAAGCGGTTCCATATTGTTTTATTGCCTCATCCCAAAGACACTGCCAGTTTTCTTGACTCCAAGCACTATCTTTTTTCCAAAAATCACCAAGAGCCACATCTCCTCTTATTTTTTTAACCACATCAAAACCCGAAAACTCATCATAAATCCCCTGCATTCGCCATCCATGGCGACTGATTAAACTTGGCGCAATGGTTAACATATTCAAAAGCTCTTGATATAAACCACCCGCTGAAAAAAGCTGACCCATCACCTCATCACCATATCGTCTTACCTCCCGGTCAATTAAATCAGCAAACTGCTTAGGTACCCATTTTTTCTTTCGCCAAAAACGAACAATCCCTTCTTTTTTGGGAAAAAGATTTACCTCCATCCCCAAAAGATAACGAGCGATTTTTGTCGCGTAAATATCACCCCTTCCTAATCCCCAGTTAAATTTGGCTGAAATAACCTGAAGCAAAGGATGAATTCCTCTAAAATCACCCCATTTAGGATCAGCAGTTGCCATTGTCTCAATATCAATTAAAGTGTCAATCCCAATGGCTGGTGAATAAACCAAAGCCCGCTCAATTTTCCATCCATCTTCCTCTAAGTCCATCCCAATTTCTTTAGCCACTTTTTCCAGTTCTTCTCTAATTAAACTCTCAAAATTTTGACTCCATCTTACTCCTTCTTGATTATATAGACCAGAAATTAAGCCAGAAGGATATTGATTGCCATTTTTGGCTATTTCTCTTCTTATAACCGTGGTCACTACCCTTCTTGCCATATCCATAAAACCACCATCGTCAAAAACTTCAGCTAATTCTGAATGAAATAAATTTCCCATAAACTGCGACCATTTTTCAAAAGTACCCGGGCCACCACGCGCCCATAAAGGAAGATTATGCATAATATTAGCGTAAGTCATAATGCTTGACTGAAAGCGAGTTTTCGCATCAGTAAGGAAAAAAATAAAATCTCTTCTTTTTTCTTCTTCGCTTTCAAAAATTTTTTTTGGTAAAGACCTTTCCAATTCATCACAGGCTTGAAAAACAATTTGTGATAAACCACTAAAAAAATAAGAATATGATTGATTCTCTTGCATTGCATGATGAAATTCAGCGGTTTTATTGCTATGAATTTCTTGTAAAACCTTAAAATAATATTTTGTAATTAATTCCTTAAGCTTTTTTCTTGCTTGAGTGTTAGAAGGGTTAATTTTTCCCGTTTCATCAACAAACATTTGAACTAAATTTTTAACATTAAAATCCCTTTCAGCTCGTTCTAAAATATTGCGATAAACGCCAGCGTAATTTTTAAGTAACTCTAAAGGAAGATTGGTAAATTTTTGCCGTAAAAAAAGATAACGATCAGCTTCATCTCTTCTTATGTCTAATTTACTAATTGCGCTTTCAAAAGCTTTTTTTTCTTCTGGAGTCGCCCCTAAACTTCCCCCCCATTGAAAAAGAAAAATCGCTTTTCTTTCATTTTCACTTAACTGATCTATATTTTTATTAATTGAATCGCCAATTCTTTTAAATAACAAATTCCATTCATCTTCTTCTTCAATGGTAATATAATGATCTTTGTCTCTTTTTTTAAACTCGTCGATTTTTTCAACTTTTAACTTCTTCTCCATCTCCTCCACCGTTAAACCGGCAAGCTTTCCTTCCTCCGCCGCTTTTTTTATCGCCACAGCAATTTTTTCAGCAGCGATGGGATTGATTTGTCTAAGCTTGGAAAACTCTGCCTCAAAATCAGAGGTTATCTGTCCTGAAGGATCAACCAATTTTTTATCGCCAAACAAATAATCGCCTAAATAATATTCAATCGCTGAGGCAGTTGAGGAAGTAAAATCAACTTTTTCTTGAGCAATTTTTTGCAAAACGGCTGCTCCCTCGGCTGTTTTTGAAATATAGCTTGGGTCAACCCCTTGGCGAACTGCCTCAACCGCTTTAGTTAAAGCCCTAAGGACCTTTTTTGCCTCCTCTTTTTTATGCATTTCTCTTCCTCTCATCCTTGCTTCCACTTCATCAGAAACTGCTTCTTGTGCGGCTAATTTTGTTTTTTCTAACTCCTCCCTGATTTTTTCTCCCAGTTTTCTTTTTTCTTGATTAGGATTGGAAGAATTATTAGCCGCCTCAACTTCTTTTTTTACCTCCTCTTTTGCCGCCTCAACTACCTGAGTTACTTCATCCATCCCTCCTTTTCTTGATTCATTAGGATCTGCCATAAATTTATTTTAACTTAAATAAAATAAGAAAACAAATTAATGAATTAATTCTAATTTTAATTCTAATTTATTTATAAGAAAGAATTGTTTATTTATTAAAATCAATTACTAGTCGCCTATCTTTCCCTTCCCCTATTGAATAAGTAGTTAATAAAGGGTAATTTTCACTTATATATTCATGGACTAATTTTCTTTCATAAGAAGATAAATTTTGGATAAAATTAGTTTTTTTCTCCTCAATTGTCTTTTGAGCCATTTCTTGGGCTATTTTCTCTATTTTTTGTTTTTGCTTTTCCCGGAAATCATTGACATTAACTAAAATATCAACTGATTTTTTAAATTTCTTAAATAAAATCACCTCTAAAATTTTTTGTAATGAGCGAATAGTTTCTCCATGGCGGCCTATGATGGTTGAAGCTTCGTCTTCAGCTTTAATTTTTATTTGATAAACTTCCTCTTCTTTTTTTACTTCAACTTCAAATTTATCAATCATCTTTTTTAATAATTCCTCCGTTTCTGTCTTAATTATTTTTAGCTTGTCCATTTTTTTAAGTTTATTTAATTTTTTATTTTCTTATATTGAATTATACTAAAAATTGAAAAAACATTCCAATATAAAGATAAGCCAACCGGCAAAGTATAGGAAAACCACGCAATCATCAAAGGAAATATAAATTTCATCTGGGTATTCATCGCCCGCTGAAATTCTGACATACTATCTTGGTTTTGCTCTTTTTTGACTAAAGAATCTTTTTTTTGAAAATCCGATGTTAATTGAGGATTTACCTGAGCAGATTGAGTGGAAAAATGAACCTGAAGATATTGTAAAAAGCCAGTTAAAATAGGAATTGCCAAATAATACCAAACTTTGGCTTTATCTGGACTTATCGCTAAATTAAATCCAAAAAACCAAGGATTAATTGATGAAATTTTAAGAAAAGAAAAATATAAAACTTTATTTATCTCATTAATAATTTTTTCTCCGCCACCATTGTTAAGGAATAAAGATAAAGTATTATATAAGGCAATAAAAATCGGTATTTGAATAATCATAAATAGGCAGCCGGAGGCCGGATTAATCCCCTCTTGTTGATATAGTTTTAATTGTTCTTGCTGTAGTCTTTTTGGATCATTTTTGTGTTTTTTGTTTAAATGATCTAAATGAGGTTTAAGTTTTTGCATTTTTTTAGCTGTTTCCATCTGTTGTCTGAAAAAAGGGTCAAGAATTAATCTGATTAAAACAACCAATCCAATAATCGCCCAACCAAAAGCACCAGGAATAGATAAATTAGCTAATCCTTTATAAAGAAATACCAAAATATTTAAAATTGGGATAACCAAAATGTTGTTAAATAAATTATCGCTAATCATATTTTTATATAGCCAAACGTTTTCTTCCCTTTAATCTTCTTCTTTTAATTACCTTTCTTCCTCCCTTAGTTGACATTCTTTTCAAAAAGCCGTGTTTTTTTTGCCTTTTTTTCTTTTTTGGCTGCCAAGTTCTTTTCATAAATATGATGTTAATTTATGAATAAATGTAAATTTATTAATTCGTATTATTTTTTTTATATTTTAACTTTTAATATTGTTTCTTTTTCTCCCATAAATTTTTTCCAAATTACCTCGGTGACAAAAGGAGCAAATGGATGCAACATTTTTAGATTTTCTAAATAAACTTTCTTTAATTCATCAAGAACATTAATATTACCATTTTTTATCTCTTCTTTCAATTGCTCAAGATAAAAATCAGCTAAACGATGCCATAAAAATTTATGAATTAAAGTCAAGGCTAAGGAAAGTTTATAATTTTTCATTAATTTTTGATAATGTTTTTTTTCTTTTTCAAATTCATTTTTTAAATTTTCTAAAATTTTTAAAGCTTGTGGCCGGTTTTTATTTTTAATATTTGATTTTTGTTCTGTAAGATTAAGATAGATAAACCGACCGATATTCCAAACTTTGTTAACAAAATTTCTCATTCCAATAATTTTTTCCTCAGCGATGCTTTGATCATTGCCTTCTTTTACCTCAAAAACCAAAGCTAACCGCAATGCATCGGCGCCATATTTATCAATCATTGCCATCGGATTAATAACATTGCCTTTACTTTTACTCATTTTCTGCCCGTATTTATCTCGGACCAATCCATGAAGAAAAACGGTTTTAAAAGGTTCTTTGCCTGTGGCAAAAATACCAATCATAATCATTCGGGCCACCCACCAAGGCAAAATGTCATAACCTGTCTCCATAACAGATGTTGGATAAAAATAATTAAAAAAATCATTATTTTTAGGATTTGGAATTTCGAATTTTGAATTTCCGCTTTGCGTCAACAAAACAGCATAGGGCCATTGAGCCGAAGAAAACCAGGTATCAAAAGTGTCATTTTCTTGAACAAATTTTTTTTGATGACAATTTGGGCATTCTTTTGGTTCATCAACCCAAACAAACCATTTGTGACAAACTTTACAATAAAAGGCAGGAATTTGAATCCCCCAGACAACTTGTCGACTGATATTCCAATCATGAAAGTGATTAAACCACCAGATTAAAGTTTTTTCAAAGCGCTTGGGAATAATTTCTATTTTTCTCTTTTTAATAAACTCTTTAGCTTTTTCTGCTAATGGTTTTATTTTTACAAACCATTGATCCATCGGCAATGGCTCAATTATCCCCCCACATTTATAACAATGGCCAACGCGATTAATATAATCTTCTTCTTTAATAAGAAGTTTTTTTTCTTTAAGAAGTTTTAAGATTTTTTCTCGGGCCTCACTTACTTTTAATCCTTCAAAATCTTTGCCTGCTTCTTTGGTCATTTTTCCATCAAAACCAATCACTTGTTTAAAAAGATTAGTATTGATCTTTTGTCTTTTAGCAATTTCAAAATCAGTTGGGTCATGGTAGGGAGTAACTTTTACGGCGCCAGTGCCAAATTTAGGATCAACAGCCAAATCGGCAACAATTTTAATTTTAAAGTTAACTAAAGGAAGAGCAACATTTCTGCCAACCAAATTTTTATAACGCTTATCTTTAGGATTAATTGCCACCGCCACATCCCCAAGTATGGTTTCAGGTCTAGTGGTAACGACGGTAATCCCGCCATTTTGTGGATGATTAATATCAAAAGGATATAGAATATACCAGAGTTTTCCTTGTTTTTCTTTGTAGAAAACTTCCAAATCTGAAAAAGAAGTACCGCAATAGATACAATAATTAACAATGGCTTTTTCCTTATAAATTAATTGGGCATCGTATAGTTTTTTAAAAGTTTCTTTGACAATCCCAACAACATCAGGATCTAAGGTAAATTTTTTCTTTGACCAATCCAAAGCAAAGCCTAAACGGCGCAGTTGCTTTTCCATATTACCTCGATTTTTCATTACAAACTCCCAAATCATCTGATATAAAATTTTTGCCTCAAAATCAAAACGACTTTTTCCTTGTTTTTTTAGTTCTTTTTCAAAAACATATTGCGTCTCAAAACCGGCATGATCGGCGCCTGGAAGCCATAAAACTTCATCACCTAAAAGTTTATGATAACGGATTAGGATATCCTCATAAACATACATCGCATGACCTAAATGAAGGTCAGCATTGGCATTAGGAGGAGGAAGAATAATAGAAAATGATTTTCTTTTTTCATCAACTTTTGCCTCAAAAAGTTTTTTTTCTTCCCAAAATTGATAAATTTTCTCTTCAAAAATTTTTGGCTCGTATTTTGGCTCCATAAAAAAAATTAAAGATTAACTTTTATCATCTTTAAGATTTTCTTATTATATAATATTCTTTTATGGATTGGCTTTTTATTTCTTTTCATTGGTATTTATTTTTACTTATTCTGGGCCTAATTTTTTTTCCTTTAACTTACAAAATATTTCGCCCTTTTTCCTTTGATTTAGGTTATGCTTTCAGTAAAGTTTTAGCTATTCTTTTTTTAAGCTATAGTATTTTTATTTTAGGGACAATTATAATTTTATCTTTTATTCAATTAAATTTATTT
>Ga0101944_10004413_pt1 | contig 17526 bp, 13 predicted proteins | sample DewCreD2012metaG_FD_75245 | JGI IMG/M metagenome (GOLD analysis project Ga0101944, IMG submission 75245) | Hot spring sediment bacterial and archeal communities from British Columbia, Canada, to study Microbial Dark Matter (Phase II) - Dewar... ... | reverse complement strand
CAGCCCGCCCACCAGGGCCACCAGGCCGGCCAGCGCCTCGGCCGGCAACAGCCATTGCTTCAGCCCCGGTGAAGGCGCCGGCGGCAGATAGCTTTCGATGACCAGGGGCGGGTCGTCGTCGGCCAGGACCGCGCCCGCCGGGATTGGGCGGCTCAAGCGACCGGGCATCCCGGACGGCGCAGGTCGGGCGCGGGCCGCCGGGGGCGGCGTGGCCGCGGTCATCGAGCGCTGGATGGCCAGGTGCAGGGCCGCGGCCAGGGATTGCGCCGATTGGTAGCGCTCGACAGGTTCCTTGGCCAGGGTCCGCATCACCACCGCCTCGACGTTCGGGTGCAGCTTCCGTCCGAAGACGCGCGGCGCGGGCGGCAGCTCAGAAATGTGCTTGACGACGACCCCCAGCGTGCCCCCCTGGAACGGCGTCTGACCGGTCAGCATCTCGTACAGGATCACGCCCAGCGAGTACACGTCGCTGCGCCGGTCGCCGGCCTGGCCGCGCGCCTGCTCCGGCGAAATGTAGGCCGGCGTGCCGGTCAGCGAGCCGGTGCCGGACAGGCGCGGTTGATCCACCCAGTACGCCAGCCCGAAGTCGGTGAGGACCGGCGCATCGTCGTCGCGAAACATGATGTTGGCCGGCTTGAGATCCCGGTGGACGAGCCCGTGCCGGTGCGCGTAATCGACGGCGGCGCAGATGGTCGTCATCCAGCGGTCTATCTGCTCGAGGGGGAGGCCGCCGTGCTTCAGGGAAGCCTCCGCCAGGCGTTCTTCCAGGGTCCCGCCGGCCAGGTATTCCATGACGATGTAGGCCGTCTCCGCCTCCGCCACGCAATCGTAGATCTGGGCAATATGGGGGTGACGGACTTTGAGCATCACCTCCGCCTCGCGCCGGAAGCGCCGGAGCGCGCTGGGCTGCTGGATCAGGTGAGGGTGCATCAATTTGACGGCGACCCGTTCGCCGGTGTCCACATGCCGGGCCTGGTACACGTCCGCCATGCTGCCGCGCCCGGCCAGCTGCTCAAGACGGTACTGTCCCAATCGTTCGCCGATGGAGGGCTTCATGGCGCTGCCTTTCGTCGCGATGTGCTGCGGCGCGCCTGAACACAGGCGCTTCGACCGCCACACATCGGTTATCGGCCACACGCCAGTCAGGCTTGACGGGGAAAGCGCGGCCGGAGCCGCTCAGGGATGAAGATTTACGGGGGCTTTACGGCCGGGGGTGGACAGGGACCTTCAGAGGGGAGTCGGCCCTACCACTCGGTCAGTTTCCAGATCTCGGGCTGGCCGCCGGGCTGGCCGGTCTCCAGGCTGGCGCCGATCTCGGCGAAGCGCTGGACGGCCTGAGCCAGGTGTTGCAGGGCGGCCTCGTCCTGCCCGAGGGCGTGGTGCAGGTCGGCCAGGTTGTTGTGCAGCGCGGCCTCACGATGCCGATCACCCTGAGCCGTGCACAGCGCCAGGGCCTGTTGGGTCAGCTCGATGGCGCGGGCGAAATCGCCGGCCTCCCGGCGGGCCAGGGCCAGGTTGTTGAGGGCAGCGACGCGGGCGTCGGGATCGTCGAGCGTCTTGGAGAGTTGAAGACTGTGCTCCAGGTGAGCGCTGGCCTGAGCGGAATCGCCCCGGCGGCCGGCCAGGATGCCGAGCACATTGTGGGCGCGCGCCAACGAACGCGGGTCGGCGGCAGACTCGGCGTGCGTGAGCGCCCGCTGGGCCAGCGCCTCCGCCGCCTCCGCGCGGCCGGCGTGGTGGGCGCTCCGGCTCCAGTCTGCGTATAGCCGGGCCTGCGCCGCCGCCGGCCCGGTCTCGCCCAAAGCCGAGGCCGAGGCGCAGAAGTGCTTTTCAGCCAGGTCCCATTCACCACGCCGGTCGTAGACGTTGGCCAGTTTGTGCTCCAGCCGGGCCAGGGCTTCAGGCTGACCGGAAGCGGCCGTCTCATAGCTGGTCAGGGCCGCCGTGTAATCGCCGGCCAGGGTCTGGAGGTCGCCAATGGCCTCATGCAGGTCGGCGGCCTGCGGATAGCCGAGCGACAGCGCCGCGCGGTAATAGGCCAGGGCGTCGGCGTTGGCGTAAAGCGAGCGGGCGTGGTCGCCGGCGCGCCGGAAGTAGTCGGCGGCCTGGGCCTCCTGTCCGCCGAGCTGGTAGTGCCGGGCGATCTCGGCGACGGGCGGCGGCGCGGCGCGGCCCTGGCCGGGGTCGAGCCGGGAGCGGGCGACCAGCGCCTCGGCGGCGCGGCGGTGCAACAGCCGACGCCGGGCCAGGCTGATCTGGTCATACGCCAGGCCGCGCAGCTTATCGTGGCCGAAATCGTAGGCCGCCGATTCAGGCGACGACGCCACCTCGACGATCAGCCCGCGCGCCACCAACTCCTCCAACGCCAGGACCGTCTCATCCTCGCTGCGCCCGCCGACGGCCTGGAGCAGATCGGCGTCAAATGCGCGGCCGATAACGGCCGCCGCCCCAAGCACCTGTTGCCCGGTTTCGCCGGGCTGGGCCAGGCGGGCGGCCAGCAGGGCCCGGACGCCGGCCGGCAGCGTCCACGCCCGGCTCGGGTCGGCCTGGCCGGAGAGCGCCGCCAGATACTCCACCAGGAACAGCGGCGCGCCCTCGGTCTCGCGCGCCAACCGGTCGAGCACGTCGCCGGTGAGCGCCGCGGCCGGCAGCGCGGCCCCGGCCAGCTCGCGCACCTCGGCCGGGCTGAGCCGGCGCAGCCGGATCAGGCGGCCTGCCCCGGCCCGTTGCAACTCGGACAACAACCGGCGCAGGCGGTGCTGGGCGGGCACATCCTCGCCGCGCCAGGTCGCCAGGAGGAGCAGCGGCGGCTGCGCGATCCGGCGCGCCAGGTAAGCCAACAACTCGGCGGTCGCGTCGTCGGCCCATTGCAGGTCGTCGGCGAAGACGAGGCCGGGGCCGGCGTCGGCGCATAACGCCAGGATCAACTGACGCACACCTTCAAAGAATCGGCTCTGGGCGCCCGGCCCTTCCAGAGGCGCCAGCGTCGCGCCGTCCGCGTTCAGTTCGGGCAGCAGGCGCGCCGCCTCCAGGCGCTGGTGCGCGGGCAGGCGGGCCAGACGGGCTTCCGCCTCCGGCTGTGCCAGCGCCTGGCGCAGCGCCTCAATCAGGGGGCCATAAGCGAGTCCGGCCTGGCCGGCATAACACCGCACCGCCAGCGGCGCGGGCGCGCCGGGCGCTTGCCGGGACGCCAGAAACTCCTCGGCCAGGCGCGTCTTGCCGATGCCGGCCTCGCCCTCCAGCACCACCATCTGTCCCACGGTCCGGGCGAGGGCGTGAGCCTCGGCCAACTGCTGCCACTCCTGCGACCGGCCGACGAGCGGCAACCGGGAGAGTGGACGGTGGGAGGCAGACGCCGCCGCGTGCGGCTGGTCCTGGGCCTGAAGGGTCACGGCCTGAGCCGGAGGGGGCAGGCGATTGGCGCGGATCGCTTCGTCGAGGCGCGTGGTCTCCTCCAGCGGCCGCACGCCGAGCTCGGCCTGCAAGATGCGTTCACATTCCTGATACTGGCGCAGGGCCGCCGCGCGCTGGCCGGTCCAGGCATAGAGCTGCATCAGGTGCCGGTGCACGGGCTCGTGCAGGGCGTCCAGGTCCAGCCAGCGGCGGGCATAGCGGAGGGCGAGCGTGAAATCGCCGGAGGTCGTGCAGGCGCGCACCAGGCGCTCGAGGAGAGCAGCCAGCTCGCGCTTGAGGGCCTCGGCCTGGAAGAACTGCCAGTCATCGAAGGCGGGGCTGTCGCGCAGGGTGAAGCCGGCCATGAAGTCGTCGCGGTACAGGCGGACGGCCTCATCCTGGGCGTGACGGTCCCCGGTCTGCCCGGCCAGGCGCCGGAACTCGGCCACATCCAGCCACAGCGCCGGGGTGGCGGCCACGGCCTCGCGTTCAATCGCCAGCCCGGCGCCGTCGAGGGCCGTGTTCAATACGGACAGAGTCCGGCGCAACGCGCCGTGCGCGCGGGCCTCGTCGGCGTCCGGCCAGAAGAGGGCGGCCAGTTTGTGACGCGTGTGGGTCCCGGGCGAGAGCGCCAGATAGGCCAGGAGCGCCAACGCCTTGCGCGTGTCCAGGTCGGCGGGCTTGCCGCCGACTTCGAGGCGCGGTGCGCCCAGCAACAGCAAGCGCACCGTTTTAGGCCGGAGGGGCATCACCCGGATTCTACTCCAATTCTCAGGTCGAAGCCGGCCGTAACGCGCCCCGTAACGATCCCGGGATGCCGGCGAGGTAAATTGCAGACAAGATTATTCAACATTGGAGCGCGCATGGCAAACCCCATTGGCTCAGGCCAGATGCAGACAACTTTGCGCAGCGCCGCCGTCGATGGCCTGCTGGCCGGGGCGGGCGCGGGTCTGGCCATGGCCGCTTATCTCGTGGCGGCCGGGATGATGCTGGGTGAAGGCCCCGGGACCATGCTGGGCCGTTTCGACCCGAACGGAGCGGCGTCGCCGCTGACCGGCGGCCTGGCGCACCTGGCTGTGGCCGCCGTGTACGGAGCGTTCTTCGGCGGAGCCTGGCGCGTGATCCCCCTGCGCCGCCGCGATTTGGTTTGGGGTCTAGCCTGCGGGCTGATCTACGGCTTGCTGCTGTGGGCGGTGGCCGCCGGCGCCCTGCTACCTCTGGCCGGGGCCGGCGTCGGCCTGGCCGACGTGCCCGGCCTGCACCTGGCGACCGCGCACGTCGTCTACGGGTTGACGCTGGGCGCATTGTTTCATCGACACAAGTAATCCTCCACAACACAGGAGATGGCCATGGACGCCTACCTGAGCAACCTGCCTCCGAAAGCTGGCCCGGCCCGGTAGCCGCGCCGGCCAGGGCAACGACACGAGCGCGCGGACGCGCCAGGGCGGCCGTCCGGGCACTGCACCCCGTGGGCGGCTGGGTTCCGGTCAGCAGACCGGCCCCAGCCGTCCGCGGCGGTCAGGGGGTTGCCTGCGCCCGGTTGAGCCGCGCCCTTTCCTTTTTTACGCTATCATCGACCTGCCAGCTTCACGTTGGTTCGCAACCGCATCCAGCCAGCCGGAAAACGGCGACAGGACATCGGCCGACGCCGCCGAGTCAGGAGGTCTACATGGACGTCGTGATCACATTGCTCCGGATCGTGCACATCTTCGCGGCCATCTTCTGGGCCGGCGTCACCTTCTTCACTCTCGGAATCCTGGAGCCGACGGTGAAGAGCGCCGGGCCGGAGGGCGCCCGCTTCATGCAGCGCCTGGCGGCGGTCGGCGGCATGAGCCGGGCGATGGGCATCGCCGGCGCGGTGGTGGTCCTCTCCGGCCTGCTCCTGTACGGCCCCATCACCGGCAACCTGAACCCGGCCGTGGTCTTTGGCGGCCGGCTGGGGCTGACCCTCGGCGCTATCGCCGGCCTGGCGGCCGGCGTCTCCGGCTTCGTCATCCAGGGGCGCACCTCCGGGCAACTGGCCAGGCTGGGCGCGCAGATTGCGGGCCAGGGCCAGCCGCCCTCGCCCGAGCAGGCGGCCCAACTCGGCGCGATGCAGGCGCGCCTCAGCCAGGGCACCATGATCAGCGCGGTCCTGATGGCCATCGCCGTCATCGGCATGTCGGTCTAAACGGGCCAGGCCGTCCGCCCTCCGCCACGGGTGCATTTCACTTTGGGGGCAAGTATCATTCTGAGCCGCGTAGCGGCGAAGAATCCCCCCGCCCAGCGGCGCGAGACTCTTCGCCTTCGGCTTACACTGATTTCCAGTTCGATTGATACCAGTCATTCCGGCGAAAGCCGGAATCCAGCCGATTTTGACAGGGTCTGGACCCCGGCCTCCGCCGGGGTGACGGCAGAGCAAACGGAACGTGCTATACGGTGACAAACTCGCCCCCGGCGGGAAATGCACCCCTCCGCCACAAGACCGATGACGGCGCCCGCGAGCGGCGCTATAGTGGCCGCGCAGAGTGGCAGCCAGGAGACCTCCGCATGCAGAAAGCCCTCCGCTGGATCGGGATCGCGCTCGGCGTCGCGGCCGGGCTGCTGGCCGCCGGCGCCGGTCTGATCTACTTTGTGACGGAGACGCGCCTGAACCGGGTCTATCAGATTCCGCCCGAGCCCCTGATCATCCCGGCTGAGGCGGACCTCGCCCGCCGCGATTGGCCGCTGACCTTAATCGCCTTCTGCAAAGATTGCCACGGCGACGACCTCGGCGGGCAGGTCCTGGAAAGCGACGCGCTGTTCGGCGTCTTCTCAGCGAGCAACCTCACCCCGGGCCAGGGCGGCGTCGGCCGGACCTACTCGGATGTGGATTGGGTCCGCGCGCTGCGGCACGGCGTCCGCCCAAACGGCAAGCCCCTGGTCGGGATGCCGTCGAACGTGTTCAACCGCCTGAGCGACTCCGACCTGGGCCTGCTGATCGCCTATGTGAAGGCCCTGCCGCCGGTGGATCGCGAAGTGCCGCCCACGCGCGTCGGGCCCCTGGCCCGGCTGATGGTCGTCACCGGCGGGATCGCGCCGGATGTGCTGCCGGCGGAGGTGATCGACCATGCCGCGGCCCGCCCGGACGCGCCCACGCCGGGGCTTACGGTGGAGTACGGCCGCTACGTGGCCGTGGTGTGCGGCACCTGCCACGGCGAAGACATGTCCGGCGGCCCGGAGGCCGGGGAGGGCATGAACCTGACGCCGGGCGGCGCCCTGGGCGGCTGGACCGAAGAACAGTTCGTGCAGACCCTGCGCACCGGCGTCGCCCCGGACGGCAAGCGGCTGGACCCGGAGCAGATGCCCTGGAACGACATTCAGGAAATGACGGACGAGCAATTGCGCGCCATCTGGCTCTACCTGCGCTCGCTGCCGGCTATCGAGACGGAGCACCGCTGACCGCGCGGCAAACCGCATGGAAACAGATACGCCTTCACCCTCCCGGCCGCGATCCCGGGCACGCTGGCTGCCGCTGGCCCGGATCATCTGGGCCGGCCTGGCGCTGGTCACTCTGAGCCTGGTGGCGGCCGGCCTGCCGACCCGGCTGGACCAACTGCTTGACCTGGCGCAACAGAACCGCCGCGCCCTGACCGACCTCGGCCTCTCCGTCGGGGTTTATGCCGGGTATCTGCTGGCGCTGGACGTGATCGTGGTCGTCGCGCACCTCGGCATCGCGGCAGCCGTTGTGGGCTGGTGCCGGTCTCACGCCTGGATGGCGCTGTACGTCGCCACGGCCCTGGTCACCAACGGCGCGCTGGTGCCGCTGGCCGCCAGCTACGCCGACGCGCCCTTCCCGGCCGTGTGGCGACTGGCCGCGGACCTGGTGATCTTCGTCGGCCTGGCCTCCGGCCCGCTCCTGCTGTTCGCCTTCCCGGATGGCCGCTTTGTCCCGCGCTGGACCGGCCTGCTGGCCCCTGCCTGGGTGCTCTGGACGCTGGCCGGGGCCGTCCTGCCGCCCGGGCCTTGGAGCTACCGGACCTGGCCGGCCTGGCTCCTGATCCCGACCGTGCTGCTGCTGGTGGGCGCCGGCGTGTACGCCCAAATCCACCGCTATCAGAACGTGTCCAGGGCCGTCGAGCGCCAGCAGACCAAGTGGGCGGTAGCGGGCCTGACGGCGGCGGTCGCCGGCCCCTTCGCCTACTTCATCCCCTTCGTGCTCTTCCCGTCGCTCCGCCAAGCGGCCGTGCCCAACTTCTTCCACCAGTTCATCGGCCCGCAGTTCTTCACGACCTTCGCGCTCACCCGCCTGGCCGGCGCCACCGCGCTGACTCTGGCGCTGCTGGCCTTCCCCCTGTCCTTCGCCATCGCGGTCCTGCGCTACCGCCTGTGGGATATCGACATCATCATCCGGCGCACGCTGGTCTACTCGGCGCTGACCGCGGTGCTGGCGCTGGCGTACTTCGGCCTGGTCATCAGCCTGCAGAGCGGGCTGCGCGTCGTCGCCGGCGAAGAGTCGCCCCTGGTGATCGTCGTCTCCACCCTGGCCATCGCGGCCCTGGCCGCGCCGCTCCGGCGGCGCGTTCAGAACGCCATCGACCGGCGCTTCTATCGGCGCAAGTATGACTCGGCCAAGACGCTGGCCGGCTTCGCGGCGACGGTCCGGGACGAGACCGACCTGGACGAGATGACGGCCCGGCTGGTGGCCGTAGTCTCCGAGACCATGCAGCCGGAGCACGTGTCGTTGTGGCTCAAGCCCCTCTCCGAGCTGCGCCCGATCCGCCCGCGCTCGCCCCTCCCGGAGCCGGACCTTCCGAGGCGGCGCGCGGTGGGCCGGCCTCCGACTTAAGGCCGATTTCGCCGGCCGTAACGCCCGTCGTAACAGGCCCGGAACGCCGGCTGAGTAAAGTCAGGGCAATCCAGACAGGAGATCGCCCATGATCGCCTCGACCCAGGCCCACATCACCTGCGTCCAGGGGGCGGCATCTAACGACCGTCCATCCGCAGGCATGATTGGCTTTACCCTATGACCATCCACAAGTCCGCTCCCTCCACCTGGCTCACCGTGTTCCTCGCCAGCGCCCTGGCCCTCGCCGCCTGCAGCGGGCCGGCCGCCGACCCGGCAGAGCCGGCCACGGCCGCGCCCGTTACCGGGGCGGCCCCCATTGCCACCAGCGCCGTCGCACCGGCTGCGACCTCCGCGCCGGCCGCCACGCCCACACCCGCCGGCCGGTCGGCCCTGCTCTCCGAACTGCGCCGCCAGGTGGAGGCCCAGCCGCAAGACCAGGCCGGCTGGATCGCGGCCTCGGAGGGCACGCAGATCCGCGCCGGCGGCGGCGCGCGCACCGGCCGGGCCTCGTTTGTGCGCCTGGATATCTCCGACGGCAGCCGGGTGCGCCTGGCCGGCGACTCGGTCTTTCGCCTGGCCGAGCTCTCGCCCTCCGCCGATGACCCCGTGACCCGGCTGAAGCTGGAGGCCGGCAAGGTCTGGATCATGGTCACCAAGCTGCTCGGCGTCGGTTCGTTCGAGGTCGAGACGCCGAACGGCGTGGCGACGGTGCGCGGCTCGATGATGAGCACGCAATACGACCCGGCCTCCGGCCAGGTGGTGGTCGCCTGCCTGGAGGGCGCCTGCCGGCTGACCGGGGCCGGCGGCCAGAGCACCGACCTCGTCCCCGGCCAGCAGACCGAGATCCTGGGCGCGGGCCAGGACCCGACGCCCGCGCACCCGATGGACGCCGAGCAGTTGGCGGACTGGGCCGGCTACTTCCCCGAAGGCGCCGAGCTGGTGAAAGGCATCGAGCCCGGCCCGGCCGTGACGGGCCTGGTGACGCCCACCCTCACCACGCCGGCCGGCCAGGTGATCAGCGGCTACTGGCTGGACACCTACGGCGGCACCAGCGTGGAGGGCGACTGTATCCAGGGCGCCGTGGGCGGCGGCGGGGGCGAGGGCCTGGGGCCGGACGAACGGCCGTTGACGCCCGTGCGCCAGGTGGAGGACGGCTCCGCCATCCTGATCTACAACCCCGGGCAGAGCTTCGCCCAGACCGGGGTCGGCGTGTACGCGCGCGAGGACACCTACGAGACCACGAGCTTCGACCGGCAGTTCCAGCCGATCACGGTCACGCTCACCTTCCGCGACGAGCTGCGCGTCCTGGCCCCGGACCGGATCGAGTGGCTGACGACCAACATCGAAAAGGGCGGCTGCACCACCCGCTATTCACGGACACTCGACCTGGTCCGCGCCGAGCCGCTGGTGTTGCTGCCCGGCCGGCCGCCGTTCCGGGGCGAGTACGCGGTGACGTGGCGCACCGACGCCTGCCCGGCCGAGCTGGCCGAGGCGGTGCCGGCCTTCACCCAGATCAGGCTGACGCCGGCCTACGACGGCGGCCTGGTCCTGTACGGGCCGGGTTTCTATCAACACCTGGAGGCGGACGAGCAGGGGACGTATGCCTGGGAGCAGGAGGCCGAGAACGGCGCCCGCTTCCGGCTCTCCCTGCGCGTGGACGATCCCCGGCGCCTCTACCCGACCTGGAACGTCTTCAAGGGGCCGGGCGAGAGTTGTAGCGGGACAGGCGAGATGATTTTGCGGAAATCCCCGGCCCCCTGACCGGGCCTGAGGACGCTCCGCTCACGTCGAACGGTCCACCGAAATTTGTCCCGGCGGGCCGTTCAACCCGTTAAGCCGCGGGCCGATTTGGTAACGTTCACCGTAACGCTGGGCGGACGGCCCGGCGTTACTCTAAACATAGCCTGGCGGCCAGCCGGCGCCCGGCGGGATGGATTCCATCAATGACCTCTGACTTCGCATACGACCTCATCGTGATCGGCGGCGGGCCGGCCGGGGTGACCGCCGCTCTGCGCGCCCGCGAGCTGGGCGCCTCCGTGGCCCTGGTGGAGCGCGGGCGGCTGGGCGGCACCTGCACCAACGACGGCTGCGCGCCGACGCGCGTGCTGGCCAAGGCCGCGCGCCTGGTGCGCGACGCCGAGCAGTTCGACGAATACGGCCTGACGCCGCACGCCCCGGCCGTGGACCTGCCGCGCCTGCTGGCCCGCACCCAGCAGGTGGTCTACCGCCTGCAGGAGAAGAAACAGCTCATCGACCACCTTTCCGGAACGGGCGTGGCCGTTTATGCCGACGCCGGCCCGGCCCGCTTCGCGGACGCCCACACCCTGGCCCTGCCGGACGGGCGCGCGCTCACGGCCGAGAAATTCATCCTGGCCGCCGGCGGCCACGCCCGGCGTCTGCCTTTCCCGGGCGCGGAGCTGGCGCTGACGCACAGCGACGTGTGGACGCTCACGCGTCTGCCGCGCTCGCTGGCCGTGGTCGGCGCGGCGGCCACCGGCTGCCAGCTGGCCTCCATCTTCGCGGCCTTCGGGACCGAAGTCCATCTGCTGGAAGTGTTGCCGCGCATCGTGCCGGCCGAGGACGAGGCCGTGTCGGCGGCGCTCACGGCCGCCTTCCAGGCGCGCGGCCTGGACGTGGTGACGGGCATCGCGGGCGTGGACCGGATCGAGAAGGCCGGGGCCGGCCTGATCCTGCACTATCGGCGCGGCGCGGCGGCGCAGGCGCTGGCCGTCGAGGCCGTCGTGCTCTCGGTGGGCTGGATCGGCAACCTGGAGGCGCTCAACCTGGAGGCGGCCGGCGTGGCGACCGGGCGCGGCTACGTGACCGTGGACGACACCCTGCAGACCTCGGCCGCCAACATCTGGGCGGCCGGCGACATCACCGGGCGCATGATGCTGGTGCAGAGCGCCGGCCATGACGCGCGCGTGGCGGCAGAAAATGCCCTGCTCGGGAGCGAGCGCAAATACCGCCACACCGTCGTCCCGCACGGCGGCTTCACCGACCCGGAGTACGGGAGCGTGGGCCTGACCGAGGCCCAGGCGCGGGCGCAGGCGCCGGACTGCGCCGTGGCGCTGGTGCCGTACGGCGACATCGACCGGGCCGTGATCGACGACCGGACGGAGGGCTTCTGCAAACTGATTGTGTCGCGCCAGAGCCGCGAGATCCTGGGCGCGCACGTCGTGGGCGAGCAGGCCGTGGAGATCGTGCAGATCGCGGCGGCCGGCATGGCGGCCGGGATGAGGATCGAGAAACTGGCCGAGCTGGAGCTGGCCTACCCGACCTTCACCGCCATCCTCGGCCTGGCCGCGCGCCAGATCGTGCGCGCGCTGGGCCTGACGCCGGTGGCCGAGGAGTGGCGCACGCTCAAGCGGCTGGCCGTGGCGGAGTGGGAGCGCGGGGACAGGGAGTGAGGACGAAGCTCCGCCATCGTCTCGGTGAACCATGACCCCTGAAAAAGCCCGCCCTAAAGCGCAGAAGCGATGGGGAGCGGAACGGGAGGCGGAAATCCAGCGGGTTTGGGCAGGATCTGGACCCCGGCCTACGCCGGGGTGACATCAACGCAAGCTGAAATCGGAATGCGTTGACGTCGTCCCGGCGAAAGCCGGGACCCAGTGACCATCCACCTGAGGATGGGATCCAGTGCGGGCAGTGACAGGAATACTTGCGAGGAGGCGGCATGGACACAGCCAGCAAAGTGCTCGTCGTCGGGGGGGTGCTCAACCTGGCCTTCGGCCTGCTCGTGGGCGCGCTGCTGGCCGGGCTGCGGACCCGGAACCCGGAGGCCGAGCACCGCTACCTGCTCACGGCACACAAGGCCGGCCTCCAGCAGGGCCTGATGCTGCTGGGGCTGACCTGGGCCGCCGCGCTTTCGCCGCTGGCCGCCGGCGCCGAGACATTAGCCGCCGGCCTGCTGGCGGCCTCCACCCTCTTCCTGAACCTGGCGGCCGTGGTCAATTGGGCGCTGGGCGTGCGGGATGAGTTCAAGGCCCGCTCGCCGGGGCTGGCCGTGGGCGGGGTCTCCGCCGCGCTCTCGGTGCCGGGGCTGGCGATCCTGGCCTGGGGCGTCTTTCAGGGGCTGTGAAGCAGCATGAACCCGACCGCCTCCCCCCGCTCTCTTCTCTGGCTGGCCTGGGGCCTGTGCGCCCTGGCCGGCCTGACCCTGGCGGCCGATGTCCGGCTGACACTGGCGTCAGGATTGACGTCGCAGGCCGCTGTCACCGAAGCGCTCTTCGTCCTGCCCATCTTCGCCTACAGCCTGCTCGGCGCGCTGATCATCACCTATCGGTCCGAGAACCGCATTGGCTGGCTGCTCCTGGCCGGCGGCCCCCTGCTGGCGGTAAGTCTTTTGGCGGGCGACGCGCTGAAGTATGGCTACACGGTCATGGCCGCCCCGCCCGCCGGCCTGGACGTCATGGCCGCGATCTACGAATCGTTTAGCTGGATCGCCGCGTTCCTCTTGTATGTCCTGCTGCCTTTGTGGTTCCCCACCGGGCGGTTCCTGTCCGCCGGCTGGCGGCGTCTGGCCGAGGCCACGGCCGGCCTGCTGTTCATCATCAGCCTGGCCCAGCTATTTCTGCGGGCCACGATCGACCTGTACTCTACCCACGGGATCCAGGCCATGGTGGCCAACCCGCTGGCGCTCCCGATTGCCCCCCCTGCCCTGGCGCGGGCGGACTGGTTTGCCGTCACCACGCCGATCTTCGCGGCCAGCATCCTGGCCGCGGTGCTCTCGCAGATCGCGCGCTACCGGCGCGCCCGCGGCGACGAGCGCCAGCAAATCAAGTGGTTCGTGTTCCTGGTCAGCCTGGTGCTCATCCCGTACATGCTCCTGCTCACGGCGCAGGCCCTCGTCACCTCTGAAATCGGCGGTTTCGGCCTCAACCTCGCCTTCCAGCTCCTGGGCCTGCTGGTCATCCCGGCCGGGATCGGGGTCGCGGTCTTCAAGTACCAGCTGTATCACATCGACGTCATCATCCGCCGGACCCTGATCTATTCGACCCTCACCGGCCTGCTGGCGCTGACTTACTTCGGCCTGGTCGTCAGCCTGCAGGGCGCGGTCACGGCGTTGGGCGGCGCGCGCTCGGAGTGGATCACGGTCGCCTCCACGCTGGCGGTAGCCGCGCTGGTCGCGCCGTTGCGCGGCCGGGTGCAGGCGTTCATCGACCGGCGCTTCTTCCGGCGCAAGTATTACGCGCAGAAAGTGCTGGCCGCCTTCGCCGCCGCCGCCCGCGACGAGACCGATCTGCACGCGCTTACTCGCCGGCTGGCCAGCGTGGTGCGCGAGACCATGGAGCCGGAGAGCGTGGGGGTGTGGCTGCGGCCGGCCGAGGGCCGCTGACACGATGAAGATCCTTATCACGACCTTCGGCGTGCGCGGCGATGCGCAGCCCTATCTGGCGCGGGCGGCGCAGCCTGGTGGCCGGGACCGATCACGCCAGCCTGCTCGTGGCGCGCCCGGACGCCGTTGCCGACGCGGTGCGGCGCATCCGGGCGAGCCGTCTGGCATGACCAGACGCCAACCCCTGCGCGGCCGGTTGCAGCGATTCATTGACCAGCGCTTCTACCGCCGCAAGTACAATGCGGCCCAATCCCTGGCCGCCTTCGCGGCCCTGGCGCGGGATGAGACCAAATCAGACGCGTTGACGAGCAGACGGGCCGGCGTGGTGCAGGACATCCCGGCGCCCGAATGCGTGACCGTATGGCTGAAACTTCGATAGGCGAACGCCGCTGGACGCGCGGCGCCTGGCTGACGGTGCTGGCGGCCGGGATATTTATCGCCCTCAACCTGGCGCATGTGGCCTACCGGTTCAGTCTGCCCAGCCTGGGCTGGGTGGTCTGGGACCCTGACTTAGACGAAGGCCGGGGCCAGTTCTGGCTGGCCGCCAATGCGGTCGGGGCGCCTTCCGCACTTCAGCCAGGCGATGTGGTGACGCACCTGGGCGAGGTGAATTTGGGGGCCTATAACGCGCTGGAGTCCGAACTCCTGCCGCGCCCGGCTCGGTGGCGCGCCGGCGAGCGCATCACGGTGACGGTCGAGCGGCAGGGACAGGCGCTGGTCATCGAGGCGCCGGTTGTGCGATGGACCTGGGCGGCGTGGTGGCGCACCAATCTGCTCGATCCCCGCCGCCTCTGGGAATGGGTGGTGACGGCGCTTCTGCTGGGTCTCGTGGGCTATACACTTGCCCACCGGCCGGGCAACCTGGCCGCGCGCTTTCTCTTTGCCTTTGGCGTCGCTCAGTTCTCGATCACGCTGAGCGACACCTTGCCGGATTATCTTGCCCTGGCGACGGACCCGCCCGGCGCGACCAGCAAAGCTCTATTTGGCAACATCATCTTCGCTTATCTGCTTGGGCCATCCTTTCTGGGATTTGCCCTCACTTTTCCCAGACCCAAAGCCTGGATCCAACGCCAGCCGCGCTGGCTGCTGGCGCCCTTTCTCCTCGGCGCTTCCACCATTGTGCTCCTGGCCCTCCTGCCGGCGTACGCGAGTATTGGCTTTGGGCTGACCTTTGCGATGCTGGTGGGCGGCCTCGGGGCGCTCCTCCACTCCGGCGTCACCCAGCATGATGCGATCAGCCGCGCCCAATTGCGCTGGGCCATCGGGGGGGTCTCGGTTGGAGTGAGCCTGTTCCTTTTGAACATCCTCCTGTTTCCTGGCCAACCCCTGTACCGTGAATGGCTGGGCGCCCTGGCGAGCCTCGGTTTCCCCGTCATGGTGCTCTCGCTGGCCATGGCCATCCTGCGCTACCGGCTGTTTGATATTGACCTCATCATCCGGCGCACGCTGATCTACTCCGCGCTGACGGCGCTGCTGGCCTTGACCTACTTCGGCCTGGTGATCGTGCTGCAGGGCGTGGTAACGGGCGTGGGCGGCGCGCGCGCGGAGTGGGTGACCGTGGCCTCGACCCTCGCCGTCGCCGCCTTGTTCGCGCCGCTGCGCGCGCGCGTCCAGACCTTTATCGACCGGCGCTTCTTCCGGACGAAGTACAATGCCGCCCAGGCCCTGGCTGAGTTCGCGGCCGCGGCGCGCGACGAGACGGATCTGCATGCGCTGACCGGGCACTTGATCCGCATCGTCCAGGCGACCATGCAGCCGGAGCACGCCACGGTGTGGCTGGCCCGGCGGCCGGCCGACGCCGTCTATCCTCTAGAAGATCGGAGACCTACCCAATGACCCAGACTTCCACCCAGGAACGCTTCAAGCGCGGCGCCGCCGACGCGGGCCGGTTCTTTCACTATATCGCCGGGTTCGTGGACTTCACGGCCGACGACGCGGCCGCCATCCGCGAAAGCCGCTTCATCATCGAGAAACACATCCCGTCCATCGTGGGCGATTTCTACGCGCAGTTGCTGCGCTTCCCGGCCACCCGCCGACACTTCCTGAAAAAGGACGGGACGGTCGATCAGGACTATCTCCAGATGCGCATGCAGCACCAGGGCAATTTCTGGCGGCGCGCCGCGTCGGGCGAGTACGACGACGACTTCGCCCGCTACGTGGATTACGTCGGGCGGGCCCACACCTCGCACGGGGCCGATCCCAAGATCTATATCCCTGAGCAGTACGTGATCGGGATGGTGGGCTTCGTGCAGCAGCGGGTGTCGGAGGCGCTGGCCGCCGAACTGCGCGCGATCGATCCCGACCTCGAACGGCGCGCGGCCAAGGCCTGGAATGCGCTCCTGATGGTCGTCCTGGAACTGCTCGCGCGCAGTTACCGCTCGGAGACGGAGGCCGAGGCCTTTGAGCCGGGCCAGGCCGTGGACGACGAGGCGGTGCGGCAACTGTCGGTGGACGCCTACGAGCGCGCGCTGGGCATCGCCCGCGCCATCCACTACCGGGAAGTCCTGGTCGCCCAGGCCGGCGACATCCCCGACGGGGGACGCAAAATCATCCGCGTCGACAAGCTCTCGATCGGGGTCTTCCATCAGCAGGGCGAATGGGTGGCGCTCCACAACAGCTGCCTGCACCGCGGCGGCCCGGTCTGCGAGGGCAAGCTGGAGGCCGGCACCCTGACCTGCCCGTGGCACGGTTACGAGTACGAACTGACCAGCGGTGAGCTGCTCCTGGACCGCAGCGCGGCCCTGCCCAAGTATCCCGTCCAGGTGCGCGACGGCGCGGTGTATGTGCGCGTGCCGATCCTGGTGCGCGATGAGGTGTCCGTCTCGCTGGACGCGTTTGCGCCGCCGGCCGAGGCGGCGCCGGCGCTGAAGGCAAACGAATTCCGCCCGGCGCAGCTCAAGCCGGGCCAGGTCACGCGCCTGCACGTGGACGGCGAGCCGGTCGCGGTTTACAACGTGGACGGTGTCTTCTTTGCCACCCACGACCACTGCACTCACGCCCGCGGCCCGTTGAGCGAGGGTCGCCTGGACGGGAAGAAGATCATCTGCCCGTGGCACGACTCGTGTTTCGACGTGACCGACGGCAGCGTCCTGTGCGGCCCGGCCAGGAAACCCGTGAAGACGTATCAGGTGACGGTCGCCGGGGAGATCGCCCGCGTCGAATGAACGTCGTGAGCGGACAGACCCCGATGACGCCCGCACCCGACCGACGCCCCCTGCCGGCGCGGCTTGCCTGGTCCTGGTTGCTCCTGACGGCCGGCCTGGGGCTGGCCAGCCTGCTCCTCTTTGTCCGCAACTCCGGCACGCCGGTGCCCGCCTCCTGGGGGGTGAGAGACGGCGTTCGCGACCGGGCGACCGATTGGTTCAATGCGATCCAGCAAAGCCTGATCTCGCCTCTGACGATGGGCGCGCTGGGGACGCTGATCCTGCGGCGGCACCCCGGCCATCGCATCGGGCGCCTGCTCATCGCCCTGGGCTGTGTCAGCGCCCTGGCTCAGCTCGCCCAGGAGTGGGCCGTGTACGGCTACTACACCGCGCGGGATGAGCCGGCCGGGGTCGGGCTGGCCGCCTGGGTCACCAATTGGATTTGGATAGTCCTTTTCGCGCTTTTGCTGTTGACGGCCGCCCTGTTCCCGGACGGGCGCTTCCCGTCTCGCCGCTGGGGCTGGCTGGTCGGCGTCCCCCTGTCCCTGTTTGCGCTGCCCTTGCTGATCGGGGCCATGGCCGAGACGTCGATGTCCTCGGCCTTTCAGATCTCCAACCCGTTCGTCCCGGCTTTCCCCGAGACCGCCTACGCGGTGTTGTTCGGCTTTGGCGTCGTGTTCATGCCGGTCACGGCTGTCGCCGTGCTCATCTCGGCCGTCGCCCGGTTTCGCGCCAGCCGGGCGCGGGAACGGCAGCAGATGAAATGGCTGTTGGCCGGCGTGGCGCTGATGGCGGCGTTCACCCTGGCCGGCCTGGGCCTCTATTTCGGTCTGGGTTTGGCCATC
>Ga0101944_10004410_pt1 | contig 17531 bp, 18 predicted proteins | sample DewCreD2012metaG_FD_75245 | JGI IMG/M metagenome (GOLD analysis project Ga0101944, IMG submission 75245) | Hot spring sediment bacterial and archeal communities from British Columbia, Canada, to study Microbial Dark Matter (Phase II) - Dewar... ... | reverse complement strand
TTCGTGCGTGTTTTGGGTTAGTCGTCCGAAGTTTCACGTGGAACAGCGAGTGCTGTAAGCATAAGTGCTGTCCAGACGTAGATAAGCGCGGCTGCAGCTGCGACGATGCCGGAGTCATTTAGAAGTAATGCCGCTATGGCTCCTACTCCTGCGGCGATGATGCCGATGGTTACATCTGGCGATTTGCGCAGTCTGTTTATAACGTCTAGCCGGTTTATTTTAAGTACTACATACGAAGATGCGGCAAGCACAAAAAATAGTCTGCTCCAAGGGCTGTTTTGTATAAGGATCATGTTCATCTCCAGCTTGCGCACCATTATAGTGAAGAGTTCGCCAATCCCGCCAGAAGTAATGAGCCCAACCGCGCGTCCCACATGAGACTGAACTTCGCCTGATCTAAGTTGGTCTGCAAGCGCAATTAGTCCAAATGCTGCTGGAATGGCTAATATGGCGGCGATGGTGGCTGTTTTACCAACACGGCGTCCTCGCCATAATACGAACCCGACAATAGAAGCAGCCGCAGCAGACATAGCTCCGCCTGCGTTTGCCCCTTTTGAAGGAAGACCAATTGCAAGAACTACTATCGCAAGCAGCAGTGCTGTTATCCAGATGCGTAGATTTTTTATTCTTACAAGGGCGCTGACAGTGAAACCAATTGTTATCATTGCGCTTCCTATGAGGCAGCCCATCAGTTCGTTTCCTACTCCGTAGTAGCGGGAGCCATCAACTATCGAATAGCTGAGCACGGTTTCGCGGACTAGAGTGCCGCCCCGTGCTAAATCAAGCAGCATTGTAACTGCTGTCCAGAAACATATCAGAGCGAAAGACGCGCCTGGTGATCGTGTTATCAGCCAGCAAACAACTATGAGAAAGACAGTTAGCGCTGAAAGCAGGGTGATGAATTGCACTGCTGGTAAAGGGTTTGCTATTATCGGCATCCAGAGCGCTGCAAGCGGTATAGCTGGCGGGATCAAAGCTATCCAAGACATTATCGTCAGGGTACTATTTCGCCGCCAGAGCACGTATATGCTTACTATTATAGTGAAGAATATTAGGAACAAGGCAGTACCCCGCATAATAGGCTGCCTTTCTATTTGTCTGCTGATTGAGTTGCTTATTGATATAAGATCTTCAATATCGCCATTGGTCACGGTAAATGGTCTGCCAACGAATGAAATTGGCTGATTTATATTAAAATAATCTGTTATACTAGCCGATATATCGCAATTTGTGATTATTCCTTGATTTCTGGTTGAGCCAGACGTAAGTATACCGTGCCTGATCCCCGCGCCGGCAGCTACAACCGGTGGAAGAAAGTCGTATCTTTCTATTGATCTTTTGGAAGGATGGGTTGAGATAATTAGAATACGATCTTTTCTCAGGTCTAGCGTTGAGATAATTCTGCCTATGATCTGGTCCGCATTTCGCATTGACTGCTCTATCATAATATACTGCTGTTTTTCAGAGCATTCTGATATATATTCTGCTGCGCGGCTGGTATCGCCTATATCAACGACTATAAGATCGGCTTTTCTGATTGCTCTAATTGTCTGCTCGGTCAGCTTGGGTATGTTGCTGCGTATTCCGTAAGGGTAATCAGGGTCGTGTGTGGATATATCATCTTTTTTTATATAACCAAAGTCTATAATGCCGTTGTCGTCCGCCACAATCAAAGCAGCTTCGCGGTGTGGTTGGTTCGGCATATCGCTGTTACCTACCGCAGCCGTCTTAAAACCGTTTTGGCGGAGAGCCTTGCCCAATGCGCCGACTTCTACTGGGTAGTCGGCACTCTCATTTGCGTGCCGAATCTGGTTAATTCCAAGATGAACAACCTCAGCTTTTACTATGGCTTTGCCAAATAGGCTTGTGTAGAGTTCTTTAGCTGATCGTCCCAGGGTTTTTTCGCTAGTGTTGAAAGCATTTCCGGCGTCTGATGTTACTACAACGCGCGTACCGGCGCCGATTGTGGCACAGCAGCTTCCCATAGAGTAGCCGGTTATTATCTCTTCGTCCGAGACTCCGCGCACAGCAGCGGGTCGGATGTTCATTATTCCAACAGCGCCAGCGTCAATGAGCTTGTAGATATTTGGGAGATTTGGCGAGGTTAGCTGTTCGAGCGATAACCCCCCGATCGTTACTATGACTAATTTGCCAGACGCATGCGCATGGAGTGGGCTGAGAATAATAATCAGTAATAAGATCAGGATACGGCGCAATGGTACACCTCTTTCGTTCGCTCAACCATACGCTCGATGGTGAAATCATTTTCTACCAGCCTGCGTGCTGCTTCCCCTAATTTAGCCGATAGCTCAGGAGAAGATAGCACACGTTCAATACCCAATGCAAGAGCCTCTGCATCCGCAGGCACGACAAGAATGCCATTCTTACCGTCTTCTAGAACATCGGGTATGCCTCCTACCGATGATGCGACAACAGCTTTGCCAGCAGCCATTGATTCGAGTAAAAACATTGGGAGACCCTCTGAGAGCGATGGTATTACCGCAGCATCAGCTGCCGCCAGCAGGGTTGGGATGTCATCACGGTGTCCGATAAATGCGATTCTGTCTCCGCAGAGTTCTCGCGCTTTATCTTCGAGCTTTGTGCGGTCTGGACCTTCTCCGGCGATTATTATTTGTAGGGTAGTCCTTGATTTTGTCAGCTGTGAAGCGGCTTCGATCAAGTATTCGATGCCTTTTACTTTTGTAAGTCTCGAAGCGCAGAATACGATTTCTGCTGAAGGGCTAATGTTAAGGAGTTTTCGAGCCTCCTGCCTGCATATTTTCTGAAAATAGGAGGGATTTATTCCATTGGGGACGATTTTTATTTGATCGAGCGGCACGCCTGCTGAGAGCAAACTTTCTTTTACAGCATCGGACACAGCAATGATTTGAGAGGCTTTTTTGAGAATAAATTGAGCAGTAGTTTTTGGCGGATTTGTAGAGCTGAGAGGAAATAGATTATGAGCTGTAATAATAAGCGCTGCGCTGGAAACTCTTGCCGCAGCGAGACCTACAACAGAGGCCATATATCCATGGCAGTGAATTATCCTGACGTTCCTTTTTCGCGCTGTCCAGCCCAGTCGAATTCCGGATAATATATCGGCTATTCCCGCTCGGTCGCCGATGCTGAGCGGAACAGAGGATACTTGCTGTTTGGCTTCCATTGGGAGCATTTGGTAAATGTCTTCTGAAGACGCCAGTATCTGGCTATGATTAGTGCTTAGGGCGCCTACCAAGCTGACGACGTGCTTTTTTATACCTCCGGAGGATTGTCTGACTATATGCAAGATGGTCAACTTGATCCCTCGACGACCAAAATCCGCCAATAAATAATTTTAGCAGCCCCTATTTTCCATTCATGCCTGCAATTTGCGAATGCTTCAATCAAGTATCCGACATAGTCTGTTTTATTATATGGGGCTTTGTTTCAAAACCATTTGTTAGGGATTTATGGCTATAGTTTTTTCAGGATTCCACCACTGTTTTGTAGACGGATCCCAGACGAGCGCAGTATCTGGGGGCATTGAACTGGTTGAGAATTTTTTGACGTGTCCGTCAGCGAAAACTACATTTGATCCGTTGCTGTGAAGTATTGGATTGGTGGCTATCGTCTGTCCTGCAGCCGCGTCAGTATTGGTCAGAAATGCGAACTGTGGGCGTACGGTGTCTGTTGAACAGGGTGAGATAGGTCTGCATACAGCACCATACCAACGATCCATTTCTCTAATCATCATAGTGGTAGCAGGATTTCTTGTTGCAGATTCTGTTGCCTCGACAAGATTTATATTGAACGCGTAGGTGGTTGCGCTGGTTGGACCATTTGCTAAGGACATTGATGCTTTGGGACATCCCCAAACTGACGAATCATCGCCAGCATTGCCTACAGGTTCGATATGGTTGTAAAGTCCTTCCACCCAATTTACGCCGTTTACAAACCTGAGGCGCTGTCCGTTGGCGTCTTTGCCGGAAAGAGGTATCTCGGGCACGATGGTGTTACTCTGCGGAGAACGATTGGTTGGGTATGTGTCATCATAGTCTGAGCAGTAGGCTTTCAGAGCCTTTGCGATCTGGGTCATGTTGTTTTGGCAGGTAGTGTTTCGCGCAGAATCTTTTGCTCTGGAAACTGCAGGGAACAGCAGACCTGCCAATATCGCTATAATGGCAATTACTGTGAGCAGTTCGATTAATGTAAAACCTTTTTTGGTCACCGTAGTATCCTCCTAACATTCATTACAAAGAGTATATCAAGCGAGAAGCGTTGTCAACAACATAGTCCATCTGCAGTGGTTTTTATTCAGTGTTCAGATGAAACCTGAGCATCAAATCCAGCCGCACGGAGCTTTTCCGCCATCGCTTCGGCTTTTGCTTTATCGTTAAAAGCTCCAACTTGCACTATGAATAATTTTGAATCTCCTTCGGAGCGAGAATATATTGATGTTTGGAATCCTGATGCGCGTAACTTATTGCTGAGGTTGTCGGCGTCGGTTTTATCTGAAAACACTCCAGCTTGCACTCTCCAAAGCTCTTTTATTGATGATTCTATGCTTGGCTCGACTATCTTAGGCGTAGATGGCTGGAATGGGGTTTCCGATGCGGTTGTAGATGGTTTCGTAGATAATCCGGTATTGCCGACACTCTGATTTAAATTTGTTTTTGTTGTAGTGGATGTGACTGCACTCGAAGCCGGTTTTGTGGTTTCGACTATTGATATATCCGGTTTTACAATTGCCTTGGCTGGCGATTTTTCACGATATACCCTGTTTTTCTGTGAATTTAAGCGTGTTTTTGTCAGGGCAGGACCTACTACAAAGTATCCGATCGAGAAAAATATAGCTATTCCTATTATCAGTAGCACCGCAGCGGCCGCTTTACCAGAACGCTCACATAGTCTCGCGGGAAATTGCTGATTCATTTTGTTCTCAAACAGCGCCAAGAAGCCCGAGGATTCGATTCAGGTCGTCCTCGTTGTAGAATTCGATCTCGATTTTTCCTCGATCTTTGCCTATATTAATTGTTACGCGGGTTCCGAACAGTCGTCGAAGATGCTCTTCGATTTCTGCCATATTGGGGTCCAATTCAGCTCTCTGATCTCTGCGAGCTGCTGATGTTTCACGTGAAACATTTCCACTTGCGGCTTCTCTGCATAGGTGCTCTGTGTCTCTTACGGATAAATGCGAGTCAACAACAAGGCGCCAAATTGCTCGCTGGTCATTTCTATCTGGGACACCCAGCAGTGCGCGCGCATGTCCTTCGGTAATTTCTCCTGATGCCAAGCTTGACTGAATTTCTTCCGGAAGGTTCAAAAGTCTCAGTGTGTTTGCCACTGCGGAGCGGCTTTTTCCTATTCTAAAGGCTATTTCGTCTTGTGTAAGACCAAACTCTTCGGCAAGCCTGTGATATGCGTGTGCTGCTTCTAATGGACCGATGTCTTCTCTCTGCAGGTTTTCTACAAGCGCGGCTTCTAAGCTTTGTTCGTTGGTCATGTCCCTTATTGTCGCTGGTATTCTGGTAAGCCCCGCAGCTGCAGCAGCTCTGCATCTGCGTTCACCAGCAACAAGCTCATATTTATTAGGGCCGATGACTCTTACAACAACAGGCTGTAGTATTCCGTGCATCCTGACAGACTTCACGAGTTCTTGAAACTTCTCGTCATCAGTCTTTTTTCTCGGCTGATAAGGGTTGAATGATATCTGGTCCAGCGGTATCTCTGTCGGCGCATGTTCTTCTCTGTCAGCTCCAGGTATCAGCGCCCCTAGCCCTTTACCTAACCCTCTCTTTTCCAAATGACACTACCTCCTGAGCAAATCTGCGATACGCTTCAGCCCCTTTGGATTTGGGATCATACGAAATTATCGGCAGTCCATGGCTTGGAGCCTCGGAAAGCCTAACATTTCTTGGCACAAGCACTTCGGATACTTTGTCGGAAAAGAATGTTCTTACCTCGCTTACCACCTGCTGTGAAAGGTTTGTTCTATAATCATACATTGTGAGCAGAACTTTTGCTACTTCAAGATTGGGATTTAGATGCTGTCTGACCAGCTCAACCGTTCGCAGAAGCTGGCTTATACCTTCAAGCGCATAGTATTCGCATTGTATCGGCAGGATTACATAGTCTGCTGCAGTTAGTACATTTATGGTGAGAAGTCCAAGCGATGGAGGACAGTCTATGATAATAAGCGAATAGCGATCGCGCACTTGTTCTAACGCGCTCTTGAGTTTTGTCTCTCTGGACATAACAGACATAAGCTCTATATCTGCGCCGGCAAGATCAATCCTGGCTGGCACAAGATCAAGCCTCGGTGTGCAAGTTGGTATAATAACATTTTCGATAGATTCTTCGTTTATCAGCACGTCGTAAAGACAGGATTCAAGTTCCGACTTTATGACTCCAACTCCACTGGTTGCGTTTCCCTGCGGATCGGTGTCTACAAGTAAAACCCTTTCACCTTCTTCTGCTGCGCATGCTGCAACATTGACGGCGGTTGTGGTCTTCCCAACCCCACCTTTCTGATTGACTACTGCGTAGATTATGCCCATAACAGTCTCCCTGCTTATTATTCAGGCTGATTGTTAATTCTACATGAATGCGTTAGATTCCTTCAAAAAACCGTAAAAACAAAGAGAGGACGATTTCCGGCCTCTCTGAGATATTTTGTCCTTGCTATATACATAATGCATCTGTTGTTTTATCTGATTCGGTCAGCCGCACGGCGTCTCATCATCATTTCTGCTATTTCTTCGCCGCTTACCTTATACTCACCGTTTTCTATCCGTTTCTTGAGTTCTTCAACGATGTCTTCCCTGATATCGGGTATGTTCTTGAGCGCCTCTTCGGCTACAGCCATTCCGTGCTCAAGTGGAGTAAGGTTTGCGGAAGGTTTTTCCGAGCTTTTGCGCGCAGGCATTTTCTCTGGCAGGATTTTTTCTTCAGCCGTGGTTTTTGCTGCTGCCGCCGCTTTTGTGCATTCTCCAATTGATATCTTCACGTCCGTCCTCCTCTAGTTGTCGCCTTCTCTATCTGTACAATAAAAGAAGGCAAACTTATCGTTTTGGTAGAACGGCAGCCTGGCCAGCACCTCGCGGATTATCCGGAGTAAGCCCCTGCGGCTTTGCGTCCCCTTCTTTCGAAGAGTTTGCCTTTTTCGATCTCACCTATTCAGTTCAATCTTTATTATCGGGCCGCGAAGAATATATCTTCAGGGTCTTTCAAAAGATTTTTTGCAATTTTTTCTGATTCTATCGCAATCAGTTAGAAGGAGTGTATCATGCAGGGGTAAAATCGTCAACATGTATAAATCGCAAAGGCTGCCTGCCTTGACGTTATTTCTGTGGTGCGATATACATTAGGTTAGCTGAGGGCGTTAAATATGAGTGGGGATTATAGCAACTAATGACTATTGATAGGGCAGAAAATTTAATCAGGGATATTATGATGGCGGTGCGGGACGCAATTGAGGGCGATAAGTCTGCTGCCGAAAGGCTTAATGCTATTGCCAGCCGTATAATGGAAGCAGACAGCAGCGATTCGCTGGGCGTTCTGGCAAAATCTATTGCAGAGCTTGTGGCATTCTATCATGAGAAAAATATTCAATCTGACAATGTTGCCCCATGCGCCAGAGAGCCGTATGAGAGCGATCTTGCCAGCCTTTACGAGGTTGCCCATGCGATAACATCAAAGATTGACTTTGAAGAGCTTGTAATTTTATTGGAGGAGAAAGCGATTTCTTTTCTTGACGCTGATGTCTGCATTCTTGCCGTTAAGGATGAATTGTCAGGCGGGCTGAAAGTTATAGGTCCGGGGCTTCAGATAATTCGCCGTCACCAAATTCCGGATCACCTGGATGTTTGCGAACATGCCGCAATAAGAGCGGCTTCCAATGACGAGCCTCAGTTTATTTCGAATGTTCCTAACACGCCAAAATGCAGATTCTCTATGCTCGCCGGCTCATCAGGAGTTCATCATGCGCTTTCGGTGCCAATGCGCACTAAAGATGGACTAGTAGGCGCGATATCTGTATTTAGGCTAAACAAACATCCGTTCGATCACGAAGATGAGAGGAAGCTTTCGATAATTGCTGGGGCTGCCGCAGTGGCGCTTGAGAATGCAGAGGCGTATCGTCGAGAACGCGAGATTGCAGAAAAGCTGCAGAGTGCCATTCAGTCTAAGCGCACGTTCTTGCTGCCGGGATTCGAAGTTGGCTGCGATTATTTATCTGCTGGAACACTTTCGAAGGTAGGCGGTGATTTTTACGACATAGTGGATCGCGGCGATGGGACTTATGGGATTGTTATGGCGGATATATCTGGAAAGGGACTGGATGCTGCTGTTCATACGGCGATGGTTAGGTTTACGCTTAGAGGGCTTATGCTGGCGGATCCTGAGCCCAGTCATGTTTTAAGCAGACTGAATTTGGCTGTGCAGCCTGTTCTTCCTGACCACGTTTTTGTTACGGTGTTTTATGGATTTCTTGACACACGGTCAAGAGTATTGGTTTATGCTAATGCGGGACACGACCAACCGCTTATGGTAAGTTCGTCTGCTTGTATTGATTTTGAGGTTACAGGTCGTGCGATCGGCGCGTTTGCTGACGACTACGAGTCTCGCGAAGTTTCTTTCAAAGACGGCGATATTTTGGTTCTTTTTACGGATGGGATTACTGAGGCAAGGCGCGACGGTGAGTTTTTCGGCAGAGAGAGGTTGTGCAAAATTGTTTTGGAAAATAGGGATTCCAGCGTAAGCGAGATAGTAAACAGAGTAGTTTCTGACGTGAAAAGTTTTACGGGTTCGGTGCCTGCCGACGATGTTGGTTTGTTGGTGATAAGGGCGAATAATCGCGGCTGATTTCGTTTGAGCTTGTTAGTCTTTCTCTTCGCCGTTTATCCATGTGTGCCAATCAGTGTCTATATCGCCTCTTTTTTTGTAGCGTTCCATAATTCTGCCGCACATACAGCCGCGCGGTTTTTCAGAGATTGATATTATAGCCGACAGCGCTATTTCTCCTACCATCTGCGCCGCTTTTTCGACTTCTTCAGCTTCTTCTGCATCGAGCAGTCCTTCAAAAAGGACGCCTGGCGCAAATTCTCTTTTTCTTACCCCTTCTGCATAGTTTGTTACATAGCATATCGGTGCGTAACACATCTCCAGCTCTTTGGCTAAGAATACTTCAGGTGCGAGTGTCATTCCAACAAGCGTGCCGCCGAGTATATACGCTTTTCTTATCTCTGCTGGTGTTTCGAGCCGTGGACCCTCTGTGCACACATAAACGTCTTCTCTGCGGCATGCACCAGTCAGCCTTATGGTTTCAATCGCCAAAATATCTGAAAGCTCAGGGCAAAAAACGGGATTTTGTCTTACAAAGCCCAATCCGGTGCCGGCAAAGAAAGTGGAAGGTCTGCTGCGCGTCTCATCTATGATATCGCCGGGTACCAGCACTGCGCCAATGGGTATGTTATGATCAATAGCGGCAGGTCCAGACCATGAAATTATTCGTTCAACCCCCATTTCTTTTAGCGCCCAGATGTTTGCTCTGTAGTTGACAAATGGTGCGCTGGTTTCATAGCCTTTTTCGCCGTGCCTGGACATATAAAGAAACTGCACTTCTTCTTTGGTTCCTGCATAAATTGCAGCGGATGTACCGAATGGCGTTGACATTGTGCCGAGTCTTGTTAGATTTTTTTCTTTCAGGAATCGGAATCCTGTGCTGCCGCCTATTATCGCAATTTTGCACTTGATGTTTTCATGCATATCCAATAGCTCCTATTAGTAGTTTATGGCGATAGGGCTTGGCAGGTCAACACCAATCTGCTTGACGCGATACAAGCGGTCTTTGTAGCATGCTTAATTGGCGGTTTGACTTGGTTATATAATGCGAGGAATTGCTTTATGCCTACTGCGGCTTACGCTACTATTGGCTGCAAAGTAAATCAATATGAAACGGAGAAGATCAGAGAGCGGCTTGAAGCTATTGGCTTTCGGACTGTAGGCTTTGCGTCTCGGGCTGATCTATATGTTATCAACACTTGCACGGTAACCAGCGCTGCGGATGCGAAGTCAAGACGGGCTATTCGACAGGCTGTGAACCGTTCGCCTGGCGCGCTTGTTGTGGCTGCGGGCTGCTTTGTGGAGATTAATCCATCTTCTGCGTCTGAGATAAACGGTGTTGATGTATGGGTAGGAAACGAAGACAAGGATACTATTCCGGATATTGTTGCGGCTAGATTTCCTTCTCTTCGTTCTGATGAACAACATCCGGCGAAACCTCGACTTAGGACTCGAGCTGTCGTAAAAGTTCAGGATGGCTGCAGGCAGTTCTGCAGTTACTGCGCGGTGCCTCTGGCTAGAAGCAGGGTATGGAGCAGGAGTATTGATGATGTTTTGGAAGAACTTCGCATGCTTGCGACGTTCGGCTATAAGGAAGTTGTGCTTACGGGGATAAGGTTGGGTAGTTTTGAATCGGGGCTGCACAATTTGCTTAGTAGGGCTGTCGCTTTGCAGGGGATTGAGAGGGTGCGATTGAGTTCGATAGAGGTTTGGGAGATAACTGATGAGCTGATTGATGTTATGTGCTCGAGCGAAAAGGTATGCAGGCATCTGCATGTGCCTCTTCAAAGCGCTGATGATCTTGTGCTCAAGTTGATGAATAGGCCTTATACTGCGGCGGAATATGCGGAAGTTATAGACAGAGTAAGGAACAAGCTGAAGGGACTTGGGCTGACGACCGATGTGATGGTAGGGTTTCCAGGCGAAACGGAAGATGCTTTCCAGAATACGCTTCGGTTTATTGAAGATATGGAATTCTCAAGACTGCACGTGTTTCGTTATTCGCCAAGACCCGGAACTCGAGCAGCCAGCATGGGCGGCAGGGTGCCGGAGGCTGAGAAGACTCGGCGAAGCGAGAATGCGCAGGAATTAGGGGTCAGGCTTATGCGCAGGTTTGCAGAGAAGTTGGTTGGTTCTACGATGCCAGTGTTGGTTGAGATGCGCAGATGCGGTGATCTGGTTGGATTTACCGATAATTATGTTGAGGTTAGAATCGCTGGCAGTGATACGCTGCGGGGGATGGTTGTTCCCGTCAAGATAGAGCGAGTTGATGAGGATGGAAGAGCCTGGGGAAGGATCGTTTAGGAAAGAAAGGAGAGGCTTAGGATGGAGGACTGCATTTTTTGCAAAATTGCGGCTGGCGAGATTGGCCAGCTAATCTATGAGGATGAGCAGTCTGCCGCGTTTCATGACGTTAATCCGCAGGCACCAGTGCATATATTGGTGGTGCCGAAGGAGCATATCGAGAGGCTTGATCAGACGAATGAAAGCCATAAAATGATTTTGGGACATTTATTGATTGTTGCAAATAGGGTTGCGAAAGAAAAAGGAATTGCCGATAACGGTTATAGAGTAGTTTTGAATAACGGCGTCTCGGCTGGGCAGTCGGTTTGGCATATTCATGTCCATGTGCTGGGCGGCAGAGATATGCGCTGGCCGCCTGGATAAAGGTTGACATGAGATTGAGTATTTGTTTATAATCAATCTAGAGAAATACAGCGAACGGCTGAGGATAACTGAGCATTAGGAGTTGGCTTAAGGCAATGTGAGATCGTTGCCAATCCCCCCTGCCCACGGATCGTGCTTGGCCGTACGCGTTGAAGGAGGAGGGATATGATTGGCACAGGTGCAGGTGCGGCCAAATGAGCCGCTGGACAGCGCGCTTAAGCGGTTCAAAAAGGCGCTGCAGCAGACTGGCATTCTAAAAGAAGCCAGAGCTCACGAGCATTACGAAAAGCCTAGCGACAAGAAGCGCAAGGCTGAAGCTGCCAGAAAGCGCAAGATGCGCACAGGCAGGTAGAATAATGTCTCTAAGAGACGATCTTCGGAACAATTTGCAGTCCGCAATGAAGGCGAGGGATGAGTTGACAGTGTCAACGATTCGCCTCGCCCTCTCGGCGGTGCGCAACAGCGAAATAGAAAAAGGGCGCGAGCTCACGGACGAAGAGGTCGTTGAAGTACTGTCGCGAGAGGTAAAGAAGCGCCGTGAAGCCATAGAAGGCGCGGAGAAGGCCGGCAGACCAGAGATTGCGGAAAAAGAATCTAAGGAACTTGAGGTGCTATCTTCTTATCTGCCGGAACAGCTTTGCGAGGAGGAGATCGTCAGTATTGTCAGTCAGGTAGTTGCTGAGCTTGGGGCTTCGAGCATTAAAGACCGCGGTCGAGTGATGAGCGTGCTTATGCAGAGGATCAAAGGTCGAGCGGACGGCAGAACAGCAAGCCGAATTGTTGAACAAATACTACAGAATTAGTTCCACTTATGAAACCTCATTTATCCCTCTCTCGGAGAGGGCGCAAAAAAGATTCTGACAAGAAAAAATCCCGTCGTATAAGGCTGGATTGGAAGCGAGTCAGCTTAGCTTTCATCACAATTGTCATCTTGTCGATAATTCTTTCTATACACATTCTTCCGGATCGGCTTACGCTCTCGCCAGGCGATACAGCGCCTGAGGATGTGCGCGCTCATATGTCTGTTCGATATCTGCAGGCGGCAGACTATGAAAGGCGGCAGACGGAAGCCGCTTCATCGGTGCCGAATATGTATGATCCCGTGCCTTACGCAGTTGATCAATCGCTTCATGGGTTGGGGCTTGTGTTTGATGCTGTCAGAAGGTCGAGGGCGGATAATACTTTGAGGACGGTGGACGAAAAGACCATTTAGGTATAGAAGTGCCGCTTTCTTCACTTAAGGTGCTGGTTGAGGCGCCTGAGAGCATTGTTTCGGATATGCGGAGCGTTACCGAGAATATTCTTCGCAGGGCTATGAAGAATGAGATTAAGGATGACGATCCGGCGGCTTTGAAAAATGCTCAGAAGCAGATAGAGGATGCGGCGCGTGAGGATTTTGGGCAGACTGTTTATGCTAAAGCGGCGGCTGAAGTTGCAAAATCGGTGCTTAGACCAAACATGGTGTTTAACGCGGAGCGCACTGCCGCCGCGCGCAAGGCGGCGATAGCGGCAGTGAATCCGTCTTATGGTTATATTCGAAGCGGTGAGCTTATTATTGCTAAAGGGCAGGTGGTTACGCGCGAGCATTTGGAGAAGTTTGCCGCGCTTGGGTTCAAGCAGAGAGGAACAGATTTTAGGACGGTTGTTTCGCTTGTAGGTCTTGTGGCTTTTCTTGTTGTGATTGTCATAATATATCTTGCTCGCTACCAGCCGGCTATTTATTCGAAGAACAATCAGCTTACTATGCTGGCGCTGGTTGTGATAGTTAGTGTGCTTTGTTTGAAACTGGGCGGCGCGATGCTGGGGATAAAGCTGTCGGGCATCCAGCTTGCTTACATGGGATTGGTTTTTACAACAGCAGCAGGTATGACGCTGGCGGCGCTGCTTAATCCACAGGTGGCAGTTCTTATAGTGGCACTGCTTTCCGTGCTAAGCGGGGTAGTGATGAATTACGAGCTGAGATATGCAACATCTACGCTTGTTTCAGGGTTGGTTGCTATATATTCGGTTGCTAATATAAGAGGACGCGGCGACCTTGTCAGGGCTATAGGGGCGATTGCGGTAACGAATGTGGCTTTGGTTTGGATTATGGGCGGGTTGTTCGGCGACTCGATTGCTGATATGGCTTTTGGTTCGGTGTGGGCAGTGTTGGTGATAGCGGTTCCGGCAGCGGCTATAATTTTCTGGTATGGCACGTGGCTGCTTGAGAGGATTTTCAATGTAACTACACACATATCGCTGCTGGAGCTTGCCGATACGAATAAGCCTATACTGCGTCGACTGGTGGTCGAGGCGCCAGGCACTTATACGCATAGTATGGCGGTTGGACATTTGGCTGAGGCTGCCGCCGAAGCTATTGGGGCGGATGGGCTTTATGCGAGAGTCGGTGCGTATTACCACGATATCGGTAAAATTAGAAGGCCTCATTTCTTTGTCGAGAACCAGCAGGCGGAGAATGCGCATGATAGGTTGAATCCAAGTCTATCGGCTTTGGTTATTACATCGCATGTGGCGGAAGGATTGGAGGTCGCGAAGGAATTCGGCCTGCCGCCAAAGATTCAGGAGATTATTCAGCAGCACCATGGGACGTCGTTGGTTTATTACTTTTACGCTCAGGCGTCTGAGAAAGGCGAGACTTCGGCGGTGCTTGAACAGCAGTTTAGGTATGAGGGGCCGAAACCGAAGTCTAGAGAAGCGGCTATTGTGATGCTTGCGGATTCTGTTGAGGCTGCTTCTAGAGGGATGGCGAAGCCTTCTATTCCAGCACTTGAGGCTATGGTGCGCAGCATAATAACAGATAAAGTGCAGGATGGACAGCTGGATGAGTCCGATCTTACATTTAGAGATATTGGGATTATAGAAAAGACGTTTGTAAATACTCTTACGGCGGCGCTGCATGCGCGTATAGAGTATAATGAGTCACTTTCGGCTGAGAATGGGAAGTCGGAGGATAAGAATGGAGGTTCAGATAAGGAACGAGCAGAGTCTAACGGTGAACGAACAAAGACTGGTGCAGACAGCTGAGAAAGTTCTTAGAGCTGAGCAGTGTTCGGAGAGCTGTGAGCTGAGCGTTCTTTTAGTTGACGACGAGACTATACAGGGGCTTAATCGCGCATATTTGGGCAAGGATGCTCCTACGGATGTTATTTCGTTTTATCAGAACGAGCCGGGAGAGACTGGGGATGTTTTGGGTGATGTGGTAATCTCTGTGGAGACGGCGGAGCGGCAGTCTAGGGAGTATGGGGAGACTTTGGACGAAGAGTTGGAAGTTCTGCTTGGGCATGGGATACTGCATTTGCTCGGTTATACCGATTATACAGAAGAGATGGCAAGCAGAATGGCAGAGCGATTGGAGGAGATACTCGGCAGGCCAATTGGTAGATAGCATGAGCCGAGGAGCGTGAATATAATGAGACTTAAAAACCCTCTAAATGGTTTTAAATACGCGATGGAGGGAGTAGCGCATACTTACAGAACACAGCGCCATATGAGATTTCAATTTCTGATGCTGGTGCTTGTTCTGTTGGCAGGGCTGCTTTTTCGACTCAATCACACAGAGATTCTAATCCTGCTTTTCACTGTCACACTTGTGCTGGTAGCGGAGATGATGAATACTGCTGTTGAGGCTGTTGTTGATTTGGTTACGCAGTCCTATCATCCGCTGGCGAAATTTGCCAAAGATATAGCTGCCGGCGCAGTTTTGATTACAGTTATAAACGCTTTTGCTGTTGCTATATTGATATTCTTCGGCGGGGCGCAGTGGGAAGAGATTGGTTCAAGCGTTGCTATTAGGACGCCTACTTGGCAGTCTATCGCGCTTGTTACCATTCTGCTGCTCGGCACGCTGCTTGTGATGTGGAAGGTGCGTGGAAGGAAAGGCAAGCTTTGGAAGGGAGGAGTGGTTAGCGCACACACGGCGCTGGGGTTCTTTTTGTGTGTTACGATATTTTGGGTATCCAAGAATGTGGCAGCGGCTGCACTGGCGCTTGGGATGGCGATACTTATTGCACAGAGCAGGGTTGAGGCAAGGATTCATACGGTTAAAGAGGTTATAGCCGGCGCGCTGATAGGAACGATAATTACTGGATTGGTATATTGGTTTATAGTGCCAGGAAAGTAAAAGTGATACAGGGGGTAGGATTCATTGGGGGCTGAGACAGACAGTATAGCGCCCAGGCTTCTATTAATTTTAGCGTTCATACTGATAAACGGATTTTTTGCGATGGTCGAGATCGCTTTTGTGTCCGTCAGGAGGACGCGGATAAAACAGCTTGTAGAGGAGGGAAGTCGAGCGGCTCAGAATGTGCAGAAGCTGCTTGAAAGCCCAACCCTATTTATCGCCACAGTGCAGATATGCATTACACTGGTTGGTTTCTTGGCTTCTGCCGCCGCAGCCGTTACCGTTGCCAATAAGCTGGCTGAGCCTTTATCAAAAATAGATTTGAAGTTTGTATCGGACAACGCGCTGAGCATTTCTGTTTTGATTGTTACGCTGGCAGTAGGGTTTGTCACGCTGGTGTTTGGAGAAGTTGCGCCTAAGAGCATTGCGATGAGGTATGCGGAGCAAATTTCGCTTAGGTTTGCAGGTGTGATGAAATTGCTTTCATTTTTGATGCTGCCGGCGGTTAAAGTGGTGAGCTTTTCTGCAGATTTGGTAGTAAAGCCGTTTGGAACTCACGTGCGGTTCTCTACGCCTATGCTGACGGAGGAAGAACTCAAGCTGCTTGTCGAGGCTGGCGAGGAAGAAGGCGTGCTCGAAGAAGAAGAAAAAGAGATGATACACTCTATCTTCGAGTTTACAGATACGGTGGCGAGGCAGGTGATGGTGCCGAGGATAGATATGAAGTGCGTGGAGGTAACCGCAGAGCTGGACGAGCTTTTGGAGACTATAATGAAGTACGGCCACTCAAGGATACCGGTTTATGAAGAGAATGTTGACAATATACTTGGAGTGGTTCATGCAAAAGACCTGCTGCCAGTACTGAAAGAGGATCTGCGCGAGGTTGATATAAGGGATGTGATGCGGCCTGCGTATTTTATCCCTGAGACCAAGAAGATTGATGAGCTTTTGGCGGAGTTCAAGAGAAGTAAGATACAGATGGCGATAGTGCGGGATGAGTACGGAGGCACCGCGGGACTTGTAACGCTTGAAGATCTGCTTGAAGAGATCGTCGGCGATATTATGGACGAATATGACTTCGAGGAGCCGCTCATAGAAATAGTGGACAGCGACCATGCTGTTGTAAGCGCTAGAATAAGCGTGGACGATTTAAACGAACAGATGGGGTTGGATATTCCGGAGAGCGAAGATTACGAGACTATTGGCGGGTTCATTTTTGGTCTTTTTGGCAGACAGCCTGAGGAAGGCGAATCGGTAACCTACGGAAATGTTGTTTTCACTGTGAAGTCTTTGGATGGAAACAGGCTGCATAAGATTGCCGTCGAGCGCATTGCCGAGCCGGAGTTGGAAAATGGCGAAGCTAAGGGTTTTCGTAACGGCGGCAATAACAGGGCGGACGTTGGGTAGTTTTTTGGTCTGCTCTCTGCACACCACATAAAAAATCTGCTAATTTTTTTCGATTTTCATGTTGACTTGTGATCTTGTCTTGGGTATAATCTTGACTAATACAATCGGTTCAGTATGTTTTCGTCGGAGGTGGTGTTCGGATGATGGCAGGCGCTGCCGCTCCGGTTGGGATGAATCAGTTTATACATTGAAATAGCTTTTGTGGTTTAGGTGATTCTTAGAAATCTTCTATCGGGATGCAGTTACTTGCTTCTGGATGTAAAGATTAGCATTTAAGCTGAAAGAATTCGCTTTTAGGAGGCTGTTAGGATGTCAGTAGAAAACGAGAAAAAGATGGGGTTGGAGACTGCGGCGCTGCATGGGGGGCAAGAGGTTGATCCTACAACGGGCGCTCGCGCGGTGCCTATATATCAGACTACTTCGTATGTGTTCAAGTCGGTTGAGCACGCCGCCGATTTGTTTGCGTTGAAAGAGATTGGCAACATTTACACCCGAATCATGAACCCGACCACGGATG
>Ga0101944_10004409_pt1 | contig 17532 bp, 14 predicted proteins | sample DewCreD2012metaG_FD_75245 | JGI IMG/M metagenome (GOLD analysis project Ga0101944, IMG submission 75245) | Hot spring sediment bacterial and archeal communities from British Columbia, Canada, to study Microbial Dark Matter (Phase II) - Dewar... ... | reverse complement strand
AAACTGCTGGGAAAGGCGTGAACCCAATGAGTACAGCTTTTCTAAATGCTTGATAATGTTTGCACCGGTAGTATCAAATGACAGTAAATCAAACCAGTATGGTGTTAGCCCCATAGAATGTGCAGCAGATGCTACAGCCATAGCAATACGATAATGCCCATATCCCATACGTATAGTGCCAATTATAACAGATTTTGATTTTGCAATTTCAGCTCCTTTATCTTGTGTAATGGTTTGGAGATTAAAATATTTTTTTAACACTGGATTAGGTTGGGCAAAAAGGGAATATGTATCATCTGGATTATATCCAAATTGTTTTGCAAAGCGTTCTTTCTGCTTTACTGCTTTGTTATACACATGTGTTGGAACAGGATTGCCAAAAATTGACTGCGATTTATCGCTACTCATACATACCTCCACTGATTATACATTAAGCCATATTTCACAAAAAAAAACTATTATGCAGTAACTATCGCCCAAACATTTTTTGGCGATAGTTACTGGTAATAAATTCACCGAAATCAACAAAATATTGCAAGTTTTAATTTAAAAATTTAAAAAAATTTTTAAAATTGTTGACAGGTTTGCTATCTTTAGCACTATGACCGACCATATTTAGTGGTTTTCTTCCTCTATTTTATAAAGAAAGCGAATATTAATTCCACTATAGTATTTAGCGGTCAGCCTAAGCATTATGCTGATAATGAAATTATTGTATTGTAAGGAGTAAAAACTATGCCATTACGCAAACTGAGAAACATTGGTATAGCTGCACATATAGATGCAGGCAAAACAACAGTAACCGAGCGTATTTTATTTTTTACCGGAGTTACAAGAAAATTGGGCGAGGTCCACGATGGCCAGGCAGTCATGGACTTTATGAAACAGGAACAGGAGAGGGGTATAACCATTTCTTCTGCTGCCATATCGTGCCAGTGGAAAGACCACAGCATTAATATTATTGATACACCAGGCCACGTTGATTTCACTGTTGAAGTGGAGCGTTCATTGCGCGTTATTGATGGGTTAATTGCAGTATTCTGCGCAGTTGGTGGTGTTGAGCCTCAGAGTGAAACTGTATGGAATCAGGCAGACAGGTATAAAGTGCCTCGTATTGCTTTTATTAATAAAATAGACCGTGTGGGTGCTGATTTTTACGAAGTTGTTTCACAGATGGATAAATATTTAGATGCAAACCCAGTGCCATTTCAGATTCCCATTGGTGCTGAGGACGATTTTGAAGGCTGTATTGATCTTATTGAACAAAAGGCAATAGTGTTTAAAGACAATGAAAGGCTTGTTGTGGATATTCCTGAAGATTATAAAGAAAGAGCTAAAGAAGCTCGTAAACACATTATTGAAAAGTTAGCTGATTTTGATGATGAAATAATGGAATTATACCTGGGTGAACAGGAAGTACCGGCTGAGCTTTTGAAAAAAGCCGGGCGTGAAGCAACATTAAAAATGCTGGTAACCCCGGTATTATGTGGAGCTGCATATAAGAATAAAGGAATTCAGCTTCTTTTAGATGCAGTGGTTGATTATCTGCCTTCGCCTGTTGATATTGGCGCAGTTGTAGGTACAGACTTAAATGACCCGGAAAAAACCCATACGCGCCATCCTTCGGCAAATGAGCCATTTGCTGCTTTAGCTTTTAAATTAATTAACGATCTATATGTTGGGCAGCAGACTTTCATACGCATATATTCAGGAAAGCTTGAAAGCGGGATGCAGGTATTTAATTCTACAAAAGGGAAATATGAGCGTATAGGCCGAATTATGCGAATCCGTGCCAAAGACAGGGAAGAGATTTCAGAAGCAGGCCCAGGTGACATAGTGGCATTAATAGGTATGAAATATACCAAAACAGGTGATACATTATGTGACCAAAATCATCCATTGTTGCTTGAGTCAATTTTTGTGCCACCTTCAGTCATTGATTTGCAGATTACGCCCACTTCCAAGAAAGAAGAAGAAAAACTGGGTATAGCACTGCACAAACTTGCTTCCGAAGACCCGTCGTTCAACGTTCGTGTTGACGAAGAAACAGGTGAAACCATAATTTCCGGCATGGGTGAGCTTCACCTGGAGATTATGGTGGACAGGTTAAAAGAGGAATTTGGCCTGAACGTACAGGTTGGTGAACCATCGGTTGCATTCAGAGAAACTATCACTACCGAAGCACAACAGGAAACCAAATTTGTTAAGCAGACTGGTGGTAAAGGCCAGTATGCACATTGTGTAATCCGAATTGAACCAAATCCAGCCAAGGGGTTTGAGTTTGTGGACCATATCAAAGGTGGAGCCATACCTAATGAATATATACCTTCTATACAGAAGGGGATTCATGCTGCTATGGAAGAAGGTATTTTAGCTGGATTCCCTGTAGTGGATGTGAGAGTAGTTCTGCTTGATGGCAGTTTCCATCCTGTCGACTCATCGGATATGGCATTCAGAACCTGTGCATCAATATGTTTCAAAGATGCTTTCATGAAGGCAAAGCCAATACTGTTAGAACCGCAGATGAAGATTGAAGTCAATACTCCTGATGAATATATTGGTGATGTTATTGGCGATTTAAATAAAAGGCGTGGCAAAGTTGAATCAATGCGCCGCTTTAGAAAGGGAGCACAAAAGGTAAATGGGTTTGTTCCGCTTATGGAAATGTTTGGGTATGCAACAACATTACGAAGCCTTTCAAGTGGAAGGGCAAACTATGCCATGGAATTTGATAAGTATGTACCACTACCACGTGAGATGCAGGAAAAAGTGCTGGCAAAAATAAAAGAAAAGAAGCGCAAACAATCAGCATAAAAGCAATAAGGGGCATGTTTGAATGCCCCTTATTTATTTATAATGTTCATATCCTTTAATTAAAAAATAGGTAATCTTATCGTAAAATAAAATAATCCTGTTGTTGATTTCCAATGCTGTGTATATTTCCAGTGGTGAATGCAGTATATTTTTTTCAATGACCTGTATCCATATAGATTTTCTGCTTAGAGCTATCGCACTCAATATATCTTTTAGAGGAACTCTATCTTTCTTTAGCTGCATACCTATAGTGCTAAATTCCCTGAAATTTTTCCATACACTATTGCCGGTTAACCATAATTTTATTGTTTCTAACGCTTTTTGGTGAATGGAAAGAAGGATTGAATAATCCCTATCATTATATTTTGGGATTTCATTTTTCCATCGGGAATTAAATAATTCAATATCTGAGTCAATCATGCTGGCAATCATACCGGCTATTAATTGAAATTGTTTGGTTTTTTCTTTGGGTATATCATGATGGGTTGTTATATCGGGTTGTACTAATTTTATGGAATCCAACATTGCCCACACATCTTTGTATGTTTCAATAAACTTTTGTAAGGCTTTTTCATTTGATTCCCATGCTAATGGTGGATAATTGGCAAGTGGAAAAAATTTTGCATCCAGTGCATCATCTCCCGCTTTTACGGTAGGAGATAGTTGCTTTACTTCAAATGTAATAATTGCAAGGTCACCATAAAAATAGTTTGAAACAGTGTCAACATCTATGATTCGGACAATTTCACCTGTAACACCTGCTTCTTCTTTTAATTCACGCAACGCTGCCTGTTCAACTGATTCTCCGGTTTCGGCAAAACCAATGGGAAGGCACCACATATTTTTGTATGGGTCATTTTTTCGTTGAACTAATAATACTTCACGATTATCATTAATGACAATGCATGATGCAACCGGAAGCGGGTTTTCATAAAATGTAGTATTGCAATTATCACAGTGGTCGCGATATTTTTCATCAATAAATCGAACTGTAATTGGAGCACCACAGTAGCTGCAATATATGCGCTTCTTTTTCATTGCGTTCCATTGTCCTTTAGTTTTGGATTGCGGGCAATAAATATTGCATCATCTTTATTAACTACAAATTCCTTATATGAGGCAGCATGCCATCGCAACCGGTTATAAAAGTCCTCTATGAGTGCATTGTATTCTTCTTTGTCAAAAGAAGCAATATCTTTAAAAAAGAGATACTGTTTTTTCTGTATGTAATGTATGCAATGATCAATATCGTTGGATTTGAATACCAGGTTGTTAGGATATCGTATATATGTGATATAATCAAAATATGGTTGCAGCTTTAAAAAGCCATTTTCAGCAGAGAATGCTTGAAACAGTTTGATTATATGTAATGAACTATCGCCCATTGATAATATGTGCTGGATGCTTTCCATAAACAGCGCTGTGATTTGTGTAAGTGTATTTTCACTGTGCGTAAGAGCAATGAAAATTCCGTCGCTGGTAAGTATGCGGGCAATATGTTCAATAAGGTGTGGGAAAAAATACAGTGAGTAGCTTGCAATAACACAGTCATACGAGGCATCAGGGAATTCAGTAATGATGTTTGCTGAGTCTTCAATAAATGTTGCCGCATATCCACTTTGCGCGCAGGTTGAAAGAAACATCTTTTTATTATCACCGCCAATAACATCAATGCCTGTAATGTGTGCCTGGGAGGCAATTTTATTACTCAGAGCTTCAGTAAAGAATCCATAACCGCATCCTAAATCCAGAATGTTTTTACAGTACGTCAGGTCACATTGTTCTAATGTGAGCGCACGAATATCATTTTTGTTTTCTGAAAAGCGTCGTATAATTTGTCGCGTTGAAAGATGGTCATCAATATTTTCATAGGTTTTGTATATTTCTTCTAATGTATAAATGTTTACATGCATAGCTTTATCACAGTAAATACTGTTGCAATAATTATACATTATAACAATAAAAGTGTCAATGTATTAATTATCATAGTGTAAGGGCAATTAAAGATTATGATTTGTGCGATAGTAACTAGGGAAGAGTTTAAGCATTTTTTTCACATGTTATAAAAGATAGCGGAGACAGGATGTCGGAGCGTATTGGGGTTGCGTGCCATTTTTTGGCAAAGCTCAGGACAGGCATAGCCATGATGGCGTTCGCAGCTATTATAATTAGCAGATGGTAGTTTTATAGATTGACTTTGAACGTTATTTAATATTAATGTTAAAGACTTGGTATCAAATTATTTTGGAACTTAGAGTAACAAATAATGTTTAAAATACTGTTAAAGCACTGTTAATTCCTAAATGTATTTATGTGTACAAAAAAAAATGTACAAGTATTTATGTTAAATTGTTTTTAAGGAATAAATACTGCTATTAAAGTAAAATTTGTTCTTAGGAGTAATAGCCATGGCAACAGTGTATGTCCGTAAACTTAAAGCACCGCATCAAAATGAAAGCTTTACTGTTTTTAAACCATTAAATGACCAGATTCGTCAGGAAATTAATGCTACTGTAAAAGAGATTTTTGACAAAGCTGGTGGCAAAAAGCTTCTTAAAAGCAGTAAAGATGTGTATGTAAAGCCAAACGGGATTGATGGTAAACCGTATTGCTTCACAAGGCCTGAGGTTGTTGATGCAGTTGTGCGGTACTGGTATGAAGCTGGTGCCCGTGATGTGTATATACTGGAAAATTCTACACAATGCAATTTTACGCGTCTTGTTTTTGAAATAACAGGGTATGCAGATATTTGCCGTAAAACAGGAGCCAGGCCTATCTATCTGGATGAGGACAAAACGGTGCTATTTGAATTTAAAGGAAAATCTTCCTCGCAGTACAATCCTGAGGGGTATGACCTGACTCAATTTGAAATGCCAGTAACCATTGTTGAGAAATTTATTCACGGTAAAGATGAAAATTTATATATTAATGTTCCAAAACTCAAAACCCACTCTATGGCTATTGTAACTTTAGGGGTAAAGAATCAATGGGCTTTTCCCCGGCATAACGACCGAAGGTACGATCATAACTATAATCTTCATCATAAACTTGTAGATATACTGGGTTATGTGCAACCTGATTTTACCCTTATTGAAGGGATTGAAGGGACCATTTACGGGCATTATCCGGTAACTAAATTAGCAGACACATGTGTTATACCATTTAAAGTGTTAATAGGTGGTGACAACGTTGTTGCAACGGATATTGTTGCGGCCCGCGTTTTTGGGCTGGATGTTAAGGATGTGCCACATCTTCAGTTAGCATTAAAGAAGGGTTTTGCAAAAGGGGTTAAAACTATTAAGGATATTAAGATAGATGGCAGCATTAAGGAATATAAAAAACGCTATCCTACTGATTTATATGAAAGCTTCCCTCCAGATGTGGATATTGTCATGGGGAAGGAATTGTGCTGTAAGGAAGGATGCCGCAATAATCCATTAACGCTTTTACAGGTGCTATATCACGATTATTATGGGAAGGGTGGCTGGAGCCTTATAATTGGTAAAGGTCATGACAAAGAATTAATGAAAAACATCCGTAAGCCAGTATTAATTGCAGGGCACTGCGCCATTGAAGAAACATATGATATGTTGGTACAACAATTGGGCAAACGCAATGTATATGTCAGTGGACAATGTAATGACCTGGCTGCTTCTGCGGCAGCTATGTTTAAATTAATGAAAGTAAATCCTTTAAGGCTTGTAAATTTATCACCTTTGAAATCGGTAAAATTATTGATTTTAGCAAAATTACATGGTACAAAAGCAAATGTACCAAATTTACTATCGCGTTTTATAAAAACAGTATAGGAGATAGTTAATGAAAAAAAGACTAATTGTATCAATAATTATCATAGGATTTTTAATAATTTCAGTTCTTTGTGCTGCCGGATATTATTTTTCCAGTATGGTCATTACTCCAAAAGTATGGAATTACGATGAAACATACGTAAACGAGTTAAAATTCAACAGGTTCACAGAACAATATTACAATAGCCTCCCTAAAGAGGAATTTTATATTCAGTCACCTAACGGATATAAGCTGCATGCCATGTACATTCCCAAAGGAACAAACAAAACTATTATTTTTATTCATGGGCATACCTATACCTTAATGGGCGATATCAAGTATCTTGAAATGTTTCGTTCATTGGGGTTTAATGCACTGTTGTTTGATAGCAAGTATCATGGAAAAAGCGGGGGTGCTAATACAACCTTTGGTAAATATGAAAAGTATGATGTAAAGGCATGTGTTGATTGGGTAAGTCAGAAAAATGGAAAAAATAACATTATAGGCTTACATGGCGAATCCATGGGTTCGGCAATTTGTTTATTATATGCTGCTATTGATGACAGGTGCAGTTTTTACATTGTTGATGGGGCAATGGCTGATTTACAGGAACTATTAGCATATAGGCTTAAAAAAGACTTTGGTTTGCCAGCATTTCCTTTGTTGCATTCAGCAAGTTTAATGAGTAGACTGAGGGGTGCAATGTTATTTTCTGAAATATCACCTATTGCAGTAATTAACAATATTAAAGCACCTATATTCTTCATTCACGGTGGTGATGATACTGATATTCCTGTTGAACATGCACAGCGTTTGTATAACACCTATACGGGGACAAAAAGAATATGGATTTGTCCCGGAGCAACACATTCAAAATCAATTATAGTTAACAGGGATGAATATACAAAACAGGTGAAAGGATTTTTACAATCTATAGGTGTTATTTGATGATGCTGGACTATCTTGGAATATTTAAAGCTTTTAATGAAAAAGGTATTATATACTATACCTGTTATTTCAATTAATGATCTTATTGAAATGAAAAGAGAAACAGGGCGCAAACATGATCAGATTGATATTGAATATTTGGAGAAAATAAAGGATGGAAGCTAAAAAGAAAGAAACAGGCTATATGTATCACATTGAAGAAAATGTTTTAAAGGAATAGCAGAAAAAGCCATTACATTTACGTCTTCAATGGCTATATATGGGAAATTGCTTAAGAAAGGGATATGACAAGAAAATAAAAGACATTCAGGATGCCTTTAGGAAAGGGCAGTTATAAAATGAGCCGTGCTACATGGTAAAAACCAAAACTGACTATCCATGCCACAAATATTTGGTAAACTATTGAGAATAAAGCCCAGCGTGTACCAATCTCACGGGCTATTGCAGTAACTGTGGCAAGGCATGGTATATAAATCATGACAAAGATCATAAATGCTAATGCACTTGCTGGTGTTATGCCGTATCGTGGATTAATTAATTTTTTTGAAAGATTTTGATTGCTTTCGTCATCGCTGGCATGGTATAATACGCCCATGGTACTTACCACAACTTCTTTTGCCACAAAACCAGTTGTTAATGAAACACCCATCTGCCAGTTAAACCCTAATGGCTGTAATACCGGGTAAATGAATGTACCAATTTTTCCAATGAATGTATACTTAATCATTTCCTGGCGCTTTTGTATTTCCAAATCATCAAGTGCCAGGTTATACTTGTCATGGAGTATTTTTGCTTTTTCAGGATTTTCTTTTTGAACAGTTACTATCGCCCTATTAAACTCTAATCTTGTTTGCTCAATAAGTGCGTCATACTTTTGTTCTATATGTTGAGGTTTGGGATATTCGCTTAATACCCATATTACAATAGAAAAAGCTAAGATAATGCCACCCATTTTTCGTAGATAGCTTGATGCTCTGTCCCACATGTGAATTAGTATGGTTTTTACTGTGGGCATACGATAGGGTGGAAGTTCCATAACAAATGGCATGGATTCCCCTTTAAGGATGGTATTGTTAAATAGTTTTGCTGAAATAAATGCCAGAAAAATACCCAGCGCATAAATAAAAAGAATTATAAGCCCTGCATGATTGGGAAAGAATGTGCCTGCAAAAAGTATATATACAGGAAGCCTGGCTGAACAACTCATGAATGGATTAATAAGCACCGTCAAAATGCGGTCACGTTTATTTTCAAGTGAACGGGTTGCCATTATGGCAGGTACGTTGCATCCAAAGCCCATAACAAGTGGAATAAATGATTTGCCATGTAATCCCAAACCATGCATGATTTTATCCATGAGGAATGCAGAACGTGCCATATATCCGGTATCTTCCATGAAGCTTATGCCTAAGAATAAAATTAAGATATTTGGCAAAAAAACAATAACGCTTCCAACCCCACCAATAATACCCTGAACAATGAGATTTTGTAATTGCCCACCGGGTATTATATTGGCAAAAAGATTGCTTATCCATTGAACACCTGATTCAATAAGCTGTTGTGGGTATTGGCCCAGGATAAATGTTAAATGAAATAAAATAAAAAGCATGATAAAAAGCAGTGGAAAGCCAATATACCTATTTAAAACAATGGAATCAATTTTTTGTGTTATATCATGCCGTTTAACGGGTTTTTTACGCACCGCTTCTTTTAATGCGCCGCTGATAAATCCATAGCGCATATCTGATAATACTGTTTCAATATCATCATTAAATGTTTGGGATAATTTATTGCGAATGGAATATGAAGTTTTTACTATTGCATCAGCATTGGGCAATGATTGTATCTTTTTTTCAGCATCGCTATCACCTTCAATAAGGTTAATAGCCAGCCATCGCGAAGGGTATTCTGGCTTATGGTTTTCGATTAGATTTTGCAATGTTTGTATAGCCTGTTCAATGTCATTGCCATAGGGAATAACAATTTTACGCTGCAAAGGATGTTTTTCATAACTATCGACAATACTATCTTTTAATTGCTGAATGCCTATATTTTTAGTTCCAACAGTAGGGACAACAGGCATGGAAAAAAGCTCACTTAACTTTTCTGTATTAATTGTTAAGCCTTTGTCATACGCTTCATCTATCATATTCAAAGCTATGATGACGGGTGCCTCTATTTCTATTAGTTGAGTGGTAAGATATAAATTGCGTTCCAGATTGCCTGCATCAACTACGTTGATAATAAAATCAGGCTTATCGTTTAATATAAATTGACGGGTTATAAGTTCTTCCATGCTAAATGAAGTAAGACTATATGCACCAGGCAAATCGACAACTTTAATAGTATATCCTTTATGATGGGAAAAGCCTTCACGCCTTTCAACAGTCACACCTGCCCAGTTAGCAACTTTCTGGCGTGCTCCGGTTAGTGCATTGAAAAGAGTGGTTTTGCCACAGTTTGGGTTGCCTATTAAGCCTACAGTGATAGATTTTTTGGTCATGATTTTTACAATGGTTTAACTATTATATAGTTAGCTTCCTCAACACGAATAGAAAGCAGAAAATCCTTAATTGAAATTTCAATGGGATCTTTTAATGGTGCATATTTTATAACATGAATAGTTTCCCCTTTTCTAAATCCCATTTCAAGCAAACGCTTTTTCAAAGGGCCGCTGCCCAGTATTCGTACAATTTCAGCTTGCTGGCCTTCCTTAATCAGGCTTAAAGGCATCTCTTCCATTGCGCTGTCAAGCCTGTTAATCCACGTTTGGCCATCATGCTGTTCCTGCTTATAAAATTCCACAAAACGCTGCATTCTGATGCTTGCGTCATTGCTTAAATGATGTTCTAATTTGCACGCCTGGTCTTCAGCACTTTTTTGGTCCATGCTCAATATGTTTTTGAAAAACTCTGTCAAAAATGAATGCTTTTCGTATATAGTGTCAGCTATCTCTTTGCCTTTTGAGGTCAGCTGAACATGCCCATATTTTTCATAATCAACAAGCCCTTTTTCCTTAAGCTTTTGCAAAGCAGCCGTGACACTTGGCATCTTTATATTAAGTTTTTTTGCAATATCCTTCACACGGACAACATCATTTTCCTTTAACAACAGGGCAATATTCTCCATGTAATCTTCCATGTTTGGCGACAGAAAGGAGTTGTCATTGGTTTGGTTAAAGTTAAAGGGATTTCCGCGTCTTCTCATTCTCATAGAGTTTCAATGGTATTTATCAAAAAATCTATTATTATATTATTATAGCAGATACAATTTATCATACAAAATAAAATTAGTCAAGTCTAATTTTATTTAGGATTAAAAATTTATAATAATGATAAGTAGGAAATACTTGACATCAATTTTAGTATGATGTATAAAACTTCTGAGTGTATTTAATGAAAACTTTTGATAGTTATATAATGAGTCTGGCTAAGGTCATTGCAACTGAACGCAAAAGTCATGGAATATCTCAGGAGTATCTTGCTGAACTTTGTGATGTGCACCGCAATTCTATTGCAATGATAGAGCTTGGAAAAAGCGATCCTACCATTGTTACGTTTACAAATATTTGTCTTGCATTTGGAATAAGTCGGTTGATTATTGACCATATAAACTGTCTTCTATACATGGCAACTGATGGTATAAAAAGCAGCCCACTAGACCATTCAACGGTTAATAACAATATAGGCTTTTTTATTGATTCTCTTCGACAGAGATATGACCTTTCTAGAGAAAGACTCTCAATGCATACCGGAATTCATAGAAATACCATTGATCGCATTGAAAATGCTAAGGTTACTGCTCGTGTCAGTACAATCATAGAATTATACAGGTATTTTAGAGTAACCGAAGCATTTACTTCACATGTTACATACGACCATCAGAACGATTGCACAGTATATGGTGTCACCTTACGCTGTATTGACAAAAACAAAAAAAATAATACCCTTTTGGTAAATGACCGGCAGTCTGTTATGCATGAATAATGGTTTATTCAGCACTAAAGAGACAGCCTGTTAAAAATCAATCCAAAACGGAGGAATTATTATGCGTAAGTGTACACTATTATTTTTTGTAATGGCTCTCATTGCCATAATTTCGTCTTTTGCGGTACCAGTATTAGCATCAACACCTGGAGGTGACTTAGTTGTGGCACGCATAGGGTGTGTGCCATATACAAATGTGGAATTTGATCATGGAGCTGTAGGAACTGAATCAGGCCGAACATGGCACCCGGATATTACACTGTACGATTTCAAATCAGTTGGTTCTGCAGTTAATGTAGAATATACCATGAATGCTATGCCGGTACTCTTTTCTTTTGGAATTGAATACCGCAGGTTAAAAACAGAATTTTATCAATCGATGGCTGATAGCGTAAAATTAAAGGTATACGATGGTAATGTGCAGTTTCTTATGCCGATGATACAAACAAAATACATGATTCCTTCTGGAGTTTATGTTGGGATTGGACTATCAGCACATTGGATGATTAATGCTGATAAATTAACAGATAATTCAGAAATAAGCTCTAAAATAGATTACTGGACTGTTGTACTGGTGGGGTACATGATGAAATTACATGAAAACCTTTTTCTTGATGTACAGGGTAAATTTGGATATAACCTTACCAATGCACAATATAGCGAATTGAAAGAAAAGGATCAGTATTTTTTTGTGAATGTCAAATCCTCTTATGATGCAGCATTCTATGTCGGAGTTGGGTACGGTTTGTAAATTTAATCTTAATGGTGTACTCGTTCTTGTGTTTTGAATCATCAGTGTCGGCAGTTTTCACATTGACACTGATGATTCCTGGTATGTGAATTAAATTGTAACAGTAACTATCGCCCCAAAATAAAAAAATTAATTACTTGCTATTAATTCCAATTTATGTCATAATACCAAAATCTGTTGTTTACTATATCAAATTTCAAGGAGGCTTCATATGAAGCGTGCATTAGGCATTGTAGCCGTCATGGCGGTAGCATTACTATTTATAGCCGCTGACAAAACACCATCAGCCGATGAATTAATTGATCAGCTTGGTGCGCGTCACTCAAAGGTTTTTTGCAAATATGGCGTTCCAATCAAGATGCATATTGACAGGGGCCCTACTAAAGAAGAAGATTATATCATCTTTGATTACTTGCAGTTTGGGTTTGTCTTCCACAGGGAAATGATACGGCAGGTGTTGTTTTATCCTGAATGGAAAGGCGGAAAGATCAGAAACATTAACATTGGCATGACCAAAGATCAGGTCATCAAAATCATGGGAACGCCAGAAGAAGAAGTGGCATTGAATGATGGCCGTACCCGAATAACCTATCTTGAACCAGACAAATATTTTGATGTCATCCTATCAACAAATAATATTGTCACAATGGTGAGGTTTGAGGTTAAATAAGTAATTATAATTAAAAAGGAAGAGTATGAGTTTTGAAGTACCGGTAAGCCTTGTTCAGTTTTTATTGCCACCTATATGTTTTGGAATACTTTTAGGTGGATTTATTTTGTATGTGTATATGTACTGGCGATATAAAAATTCGCTGTATTTTGCTGTTGCATTCTTTGCTTTTTTAGGAATGCTGTTTGTTGGCAGTGAAACAATGATACTGTCATTTGGTGGATGGCTGCATAATCGCTCTGTATCTGTTCACTTCCACCGATTGGAACAGGTTTCAGGGCTTTTCTACTTATTTGCTCTTCCTTATTCATTAAATAAATTACTTGTATTAAACAAACGATGGCATTCAATTAATACACTATTGGCATACATAGGCTTAGCCTATGCAGTTATTGCAACACTATGTGCGTATCTATTTCCTGATCTTTTTATTTCGCTTACAACACCAAAGGTAACATGGATGCATTATGAAGCGGATTACGGAAGAGGGCAGGAAGGAATTTTATATGCTATACGCGATGTACTGCTGGGTTTTTATATTGTGTATGCTACAGTGCTGGTTATAGTTGATATGGTAGTCCAGCGGAATTATAAATATTTACTGTTTCCTTCGTTAGGATTCTTCTTTGCATTTGCGGGTGCTGCAATTGATACATTACATGTCCATACACATGTATTTTATGATTTCTTTCCCAATGTGTACTTTTCCCGTTTTAGCCTTGGCATTACTTTGGCAATAGTATTTTTTATGTCATCAGTAACCCGCATGTTCATTACCTATGCACAGGAATTGGAGATAGCTCATAAGATTATAAGCATTTCTGAAAAGAAATACCGCTTCCTTGTTGAAGGCACAAATGACTGCATTATCTCATTTGATTCAAATTTAAAATTAACTACTGCAAATCGTGCTGCATATGAACAATTAGCCATTCAAAGAGGCAAAGAGTCCTCATTATCATTATATGATCTTTTGTATTTACCTGAAGGGGAAAGCGATTTATCTTTGCAGATTATAAAAGAAAAGATTAATACCCTCTTTACGGAAGGCAAGCCAGTTAATTTAAAAGTCCAGCTTAAATCACGTGGGACAATGGAACCCAAGGAATATAATATACGAATGGAACATATTACTATAGATGACCGAAATGAAATATTAATGAAAGCCACTTCGGTGCTGGATGAGAATATGCTTAAATATGTTGAAGCCGAAAAGATGCGGCTTTCAATTGGGAATTATCTTATTGCAGCTGAGGAAATATGTAACAGGCTTGTATTGAATCTACCAAAATATGTTGATAAACAAACAACTAATGCCATTAAATTGGGCCTGCGGGAAATTATCATTAATGCAATAGAGCATGGAAATTTAAATATTAGCTTTGAAGAAAAAACAAAAGCCACTGCTGATGGTAATTACCTTGAATTTGTGTTAAGCAGGCAAAAGGATCCCAATTACAAAGACAAAAAGGTTACCATAGAATTTTTGCTTAACAGCAATAAGGTTATGTATAAAATTGAAGATGAGGGCAATGGCTTTAATTACAGGGAAATTATCCAGAAAATACAAAATTCTGTTGATGAAGAAATGTTGGCTCACGGTAGAGGACTCAGGATGGTTTTTAATATTTTTGATGAGGTTAAGTTTAATCGCAAAGGAAACCAGGTATTGTTGGTGAAGAATTTCTCTAAGAATTGAGGCTATAATACAATCTTGCAATACAATCTTTGGGGTAATCACTATGAAAAAGCCAAAAGTAATAGTAAAACAATGTGAAGATTATGATGTCAAAAAGATTGAAAACATTATTCAAAAAGCAGTTAGAGACCTCAAAATACAGTTAAAGGATAATGTCTTTATTAAGCCAAACGTTGTTACTGCAAATAAACAGTATATCTTTAACTCATATACTCACCCTGCTGTTGTTGAAGCAATGGTCAATGTGTTGCGTCACAACAGTATCAACAAAATTACAATAGGCGAATCGGGTGGGTATGGCATACCTTCACGCTTATTCTTAAAAGAAGCAGGATATTTTGATTTAGCACAGAGAATTCATGTGCCTGTTGTAGATTTGAATGAGCATCCAGTCGTTAGAGTGAAGCTGGATAAGGCTAAATGGCATAAGGAAATAGACCTTTCCACATACATTGCGCAGGCAAACTTCAAGATATGGATGCCAAAGTTAAAGTATCACATCTTTGCATCCATAACCAATGCATTGAAGTTGAATATTGGCATACTCACTCACAAGGAAAGGATGCTGTACCATGACTATCGCATCCATGAAAAGATAGTTGACCTGCTTGAAGCAGGGTATCCTGACCTGGTTGTCTCAGATGCCATTGATATTACATACGGCTTTGAGTCGGCACCATATCCAGTACGGCTGGGAGCGCTTATTATTTCCAATGACCCGTTGGCGGCTGATGTGGTTGCGGCCTATATTATGAACTATCGGCCTCAGGATGTATTGCATTTGCGGCTTGCTTCTGAGCGCGGATATGGTTCTTGCAATATCAGGGATATCGCAATAAGTGGTGATGTGGATATTGAAAAGCTGCGGAAAAAACCAAAGGGTCAGAGCAGGTTGTTTCAGGTGTTGCAGGAGCTTGATACGCCATTACAGTTTTATTCAGGGTATGCCCCTAATACAGACATTGTCTGTGATGGCGGTTGTGAGGCGGCAGTAAAGGGGTGTCTGGGTACCATTGAAAAACGCAGGCCAGGTTCACTCAAGAAGGCAAAAAAAGGAGCTATCGTTACCGGAATATATAAAGGCGATGTTGTGATTCCCGGTTGTAATGTGCTGCTTGTTGGCGATTGTACTACAGTGGAAGGCAAGCTTATAGCAAAAAGAGTAATGCGCATCAAAGGATGCCCCATTGGTGCCCGAAACCTGTTTATTCCAGTGCCACTTTTGTTTGGCCTGCCAAGCCCAATGTTTGATGTGCGCGATGCTTTTCTTTTTATTGTCAATTCAATTCAAAAAGCGTTCAATATTGTTATATACAGATGGGTGCTAAGACAATAATATGATGTGCGATAGTTACTGGTAATTGGCACTAACGATAGTAGTGGATAGATGCTGGAAACAGTCTGTAGTGTCAGTATACTACGTACGAGCGTTTTTTACCCTGTATACAGCACTGCAAGAAGCACAGCAGGCTTGGGGCTGATGCTTTTTAATGTATGCGGAATTGTTGAGTGGTAGAAGATGCTGTCACCAGCATGCAGTGTTTCCTCTTTATCTGCTAGTTTAATCTTCATTGCCCCTTCAAGAACATACAGAAATTCCTCGCCTTCATGTGCCGATAGATCCTGGGTATAATATACATTACTGGTTAACCTGACTATGAATGATTCCATATGCCGTGAAATCACACCGGAAGATAGTGAAAGATATTCATAATGCGGATGGTCTTTTTTGCCTGAGATTTTTCGTGCTATTTTTCGCCTTTCATTTTTACGTATAACTACGTACGGTAAGCCGGATTGTTCATCAATGATAAGTCCTGTTGATATCTTGAGTGCTTTTGATAAACGGATAATAGTTCCTAAATCTGGAAACGCTTTGAGCGATTCTATATCATGTAAATATTTGGCATCAATACCGGCTATTGAAGCCAATGTATTAATATCCAGACCCTGCATTTCCCTGATTTTTTGTATACGGGTTCCCACGGGTATATTTTCTTCTTTATGGTCATGTTTGTCATAATACCCTTTTAAATCATCCAGAAAATCCTGGTAATCCTTGCTTTTTACATTGGATTTCATCGGATCCTCTCATTATTGTTTAAGTGTTAGTGTTTTGTATATGGGGTAATAACTGTGCTGTCAAGAATTTAATTGGTCTGACCCCGCATCTCAAGAAGGACAACACTGAGGGCTCCGGGATAATCAGGCTCTGACACTATATATTAGGACGCATGGCCATGCCCCATAGAATAAACTGGGAACCTTGAGCGTTGAACATTGAACTTTTTAACGCTCTGACACCACTATTCTTTTCGCCACACCCCAAAACATTAATCCATTAACACTCTACACAGCCGTATCAAGGCTCTGACACCATAATTTTCTGCCCCCATAATTTTTTTTAAGATTTTTTTAAAAATTTTTTCAAATTCCCGTTAATTTTTTTCATTTTAGGCGTTTTATATTACAGAAACATTACATTTTAATTTTTAGGAGGAAATTGGTATGCGTAAACCCCGTTACATTGCACCCAACATCACATATCATGTTGTAAGCCGCCTCATTGAATGCCGTAACATGATGGAAGATGACAGTATCAAAGCCTTATTTGAATACTGTATAACGTTAGCATTGGAAAAATATCCGTTTGAACTTATTAATTATCAGATTATGGATAACCATATACACTTGCTTATTCGCACAGTGGAAGGTGGAGCATCTATATCCCGTATCGTGCAGTACATAAAGTCGCGGTTTGCTCAACGCTTTAACCGCATGATGCAGCGGACAGGTCCTGTATGGAATGAGCGGTTTAAAGACAGCATTGTTGAGTTTGCGGATAATCCGCGGATGTATTTATTGAACTTAATCT
>Ga0101944_10004407_pt1 | contig 17534 bp, 12 predicted proteins | sample DewCreD2012metaG_FD_75245 | JGI IMG/M metagenome (GOLD analysis project Ga0101944, IMG submission 75245) | Hot spring sediment bacterial and archeal communities from British Columbia, Canada, to study Microbial Dark Matter (Phase II) - Dewar... ... | reverse complement strand
AGGCAGCCCGAAAACCAGGCCGTCATGGCCAGTTCGTAGTTGTACACGTGTGACCGGGCCTCGCAGATTACCTCCTGTCCGTGGTGGGTATGCAGCTTCACCGCAATCGTGTTTGCCATCGTCCCCGTGGGGACGAACAACCCCGCTTCCTTCCCGAAGACCTCCGCGGCCCGCCGCTCCAGCCGGTTCACTGTCGGATCCTCGCCGTAAACATCGTCACCCACCTCGGCCTCGGCCATCGCCCGGCGCATGGCCGGCGTGGGCCGGGTCACCGTGTCGCTCCTCAGGTCGATCCACTCAGGCACGCTCATGATTCAGAAACTCCTGCAAGACCTCGTTCGAAAACAGAATGCCCTTGGGCGTAAGCCGCAGAACCCCTCCGTCCAGCTCCAGAAAACCTTCCTGGATGTGCTGCCCCACCCCTGGCGGAAGCCGCCCCGCCTCCCCGTCCCCCAGCCGGACTCCCTCCCTCAGCCGCAGACCCACGAAGAAACGTTCCTCCTCGGGACTTGCCGCCCGCTCGGCGGCGCAGGGCGATTGGCCGCTCTCCATTCGCGCCACGTATTCCGCCGCCTCCGCCGTGTTCTCGCGGCGGACCCTGCCATCGAAACTGTGCGCGTCCACCCCGAATCCCACGTACGGCTCCAGCTTCCAGTACTTCAGGTTATGCAGCGACTCATACCCCCGCCGCGCGAAATTCGAGATCTCGTATCGCTCCAGCCCCGCCCGCCGCAGTTCCTCCACGGCCATCTCGTACATCTCCACCGTCAGCTCCTCCGATGGCGCTTCCGGCGCACCGTACCGCGAACCCCCTCCCAGAATCTCGCGGCCCAGCCGGCTGTCCTCATCCACTTCCAGCATGTACACGGAAACGTGCGGCGCCTCCAGCCGCGCCACCCACTCCAGCGACCGGCGCCATCCGGCCTCCGTCTGGCCCGGAAGACCGGCAATCAGATCGATGTTGAAGTTGCTGATCCCTTCCTGGCGCAGCACCGCGGCCTCCTGCGCCACAACCTCAGCCGTATGTCGCCGTCCGGTCCACCTCAACTCCGCCGCTGCAAACGACTGCACTCCCAGACTGACCCGGTTAATGCCCGCTTCCCTCCACCCCCGCGCTGCCTCATGCGTGATGCCGCCCGGCGCCGCCTCCAGCGTGGCCTCCCTCCAGGGTCTGCCCGGCGTCGCCTCCAGCAAGACACGAAGTTGCTTCGCCTCCAGCCGCCCCGGCGTCCCGCCCCCGATGTAAACTGTCTCCGGCGTCCACTCCCAACGGTGGGACTCCATCTCCGTCCTCAGCGCGGCCAGGTACCTCTCCTCCATCTCCTTTGGATGAACGCCCGATGCGAAATTGCAAAAGGAGCACTTCTGCGAACAGAAAGGATAGGCGATGTAGACACCGGCCATAAAGCATTCCCAACTTAACAGAAGCCGGGGATTGTGGTCTCCGGGGTATTTGCTAACCTTGAAGTTTCGCATGGAATTGCGCGTGATTCGTTCCTCCCGACTGCCCGGCGCCGGCGCGCTCTTCTCCGACTACCTCTCCTGCGCTCCCAACGTTCGGGAGTTCTTTCCGCGTTGCTTCCAGGATTCCGCGAGCTTCTCGCAAGCCTCCGCTGAGATCCGCTTCCCAGCGGAGCGCCGCGCCGCTTTGGTCGCCGCGCTCGCCGCCCAGAATGGCCCCCACCCGGCTCTCGACCTGCTCGCCCGCCCGGACACCTGTGTGGTCGCCACCGGCCAGCAGGTGGGGCTCTTCACCGGGCCGGCCTACTCCGTCTACAAGGCCCTCACCGCCGTTAAGCTGGCTCGCCGTCTCACCGATCAGGGGCTGCCCGCCGTCCCCGTTTTTTGGCTCGCTACCGAGGACCACGATTTCGACGAGGCCGGCCACTGCTGGGTCTTCGATGCGGACTGCCAACCCGTCCGCATTGACTCTCCCCCGCCGGCAAGTCCGAACACCCCCGTTGGCAAAGTCCCGGTCGCGCCTTCGGCCATCGAGGCGTTTCAGCTCGCCGTTGACGGTCTGCCCTTCGCCGCCGAAGCGGTGCGGCTGGTCTCCGCCTGCTGCGACTCTTCCGCCTCGTTTGGAGACGCTTTCCGTGATCTCCTCAAGCGCCTGCTGCCGGCGGACAGTCTCCTCTTCCTCGACCCCCTCGCGCCGGAAATCCGTCGCCTGTCGGCCCCCTTCCTCGCGGACGCGCTGGTGCGCGCCGGCGAGTTGGTTCGCCTTGTCTTGCAGCGCAATCAGGAACTGGAGAAGGCCGGGTATCACGCCCAGGTCCGTGTCGATCCGCAGAGCACTCTGTTCTTTCTCCTGGAACAGGGACAGCGGCTCCCGATCCGCGCCGCCGGCGCATCCTTTTCGTGCGAACGCCGCCGCTTTTCCATCGGGGAACTTTCCGATCGTGCCGCGGACCTCTCCCCCAACGCCCTCCTGCGCCCCGTGATGCAGGACTACTTGCTTCCCACGGTGGCCGCCGTTCTTGGTCCCGCCGAAATCGCCTACTTCGCCCAGTCACAGGTGCTCTATCAGGCGCTGCTCGGACGGATGCCGGTCGTCTTCCCCCGTGCGGGCTTCACCGTCCTGGACCGCCGCAGCGCGGATCGGGCGGATCGTTACGGCCTCACCCTGCCGGACCTGTGGCTCGGCGAGGCGCCGGTTCAGGAGCGCATCGCGGCCTGCCTGGTCCCGCCCGAACTGCACCGCGCCACGGCCCGCGCCAAGGACGATGTGGAGGCTGCTCTCGAGCGCCTTAGGGTCGCGCTTGCGTCTTTCGATCCCACCCTCGCGGAGGCCCTGGAACGCAGCCGCCGCAAGATGCTCTATCAGCTCTGGAGACTGGAGCGCAAAAGCTCCTCGGAAGCCCTCCGGCGCAACGAGCGCGCCGCCATCCTCGCCGCCCGTCTTTCATCGCTCGCGGCCCCCCACCGGCGGTTGCAGGAGCGCGTCTATTCGATCCTGGCCCTTGTGGCCAGGCACGGCCCCGAGTTGCTCCCGGCGCTCGACAGCGCTTTGGATCTCGGCTCGCCGGATCACCGCCTCCTCGTGCTCTAGCGCCCTGCCGGTCCCGCTGCTGCGCGCCGGCCGGCTGGCGAGGCCGTGCGGACCATCCCAGTCTGTCGTCCGCCCAGCCTTGTTATACTGTGAGGCGAGCCCCGCATTGGCCTGTCGGGGCGCATCCGCGCACACCCGCTGGAGTGGCGGAACTGGCAGACGCACGGGACTCAAAATCCCGCGCCCTTCACTGGGCATGAGGGTTCGACCCCCTCCTCCAGCACCACGCCGGACGCCTTCCAGCTCCTGCCAGCCGCCCTGCCGGTCTTGACGAAACCCCGCCGCTCGGTGACCTTTCCGCTCAGCTCAGCATCCCCGTCTTCTTCCACCGTGCGATCCGGGAGAAGTGATACTGGAAATACAGAATGCTGAAGAAGAACGTCATCACCCCGCTGAGCTTCAGTCCCATCGGCTCCGTCGAGTTGTAGTAGTTCACCATCGAACGGCGCATGCCGAACACCGCCATCAGCCCCGCTACGAGGATTACCGCGTTCAGGAGCATCATAATGACGCCCATCATGGCCATCAATGTCATCGACCTCGATGCCATCGCCACAATGTAGAGCAATACCTGCACAACCATCCCCCCCAGGGCTACCATGAGCATCTTCACGGCATTGCTCGCAGGGTCGATCAACTTGACGAAATTTGCCTGCTTGAAAGCCCAGAACAGCCCAACCAGGCCCATCGTGAACCAGGACAGGATCAGCACCAATGCCCAGTGCATCTCCGGCGGCATTGGGCCGGCGCCCGGGGCCATGGGCCGCGGCTGCGGCCCTGCCGCTATCGGCTGAGGGTATGCGGTCTGAGGAGCGGATGGATACGCGTAAGGCGCGGCCTGCGGTGTCCCGCTGTACGCCGGTGTCTGCGGCGCAGCGTATCTTGCCGGTTGCGCGGTGGGCGCGCCGTACCCCGGCGCAGCAGGTGCGTACGCTTGCTGTGGTGCGGCGTAGGGGCTCTGCGCCGGCGGCGAATACTGCGGGGTAGGGTATTGAGGCGCGGCCGCCGGTGGAGGTGGAGCCGCCGGATTCGCCCGGACAGGCGCAGGATAGCCGGCCACCCCCGTTCCGCATTCACCACAGAAACGGCTTCCCTCCGGAATGGGACTTCCGCAACTTCCACAGAACATGTTCTCCCCCCTCGTTTTCGCCGCCTTCTCGGCCCGCGGAAGCGGGTGCGTGGCGCTGGATCATTCGAAACAACCCGAGACTGTGTTTCCACATCTCGGCACGGGATTCTCCCACAAAGCGAACCTGCATGCAACTGCCACCTGCCCCGCCCGCCGCTTCCACGGGATAGAATGTCAGACAGCACTTGCCAAGAGGTCCCGATACAATGAAACGCATCGCCCTGTGCCTCGCTTCCCTCCTTATCGCGCTCCTGGCTTTCTCCCAAGCCCCTTCCGCTAACTATGACGAAGCCAAGGTCCCAAACTACACGCTCCCCGATCCGCTCGTCCTTAGCAACGGCCGGCCCGTCCGCGACGCCGCAACCTGGCGCAACCAGCGCCGCCCCGAAATCCTCGAACTGTTTCGCGCCCATGTCTACGGCCGCGGACCTGCGCCCTCAAAGCGCGTCACGTTCCAGGTGGCGAGCTCGGACCCTAAGGCGCTCGGCGGCAAAGCCATCCGCAAGGAAGTCTGGCTCAACTTCTCCGGAATGTCCGGCGGCCCTCGCGCCAGCCTCCTCGTCTACCTCCCGGCTTCTGCCAGGGGCAGAGTCCCCCTGTTCCTGGGCCTGAATTTTACCGGCAACCATACCGTAAACTCCGATCCCGGTATCCGTCTCGGTGAGATCTGGCGCAATAAGCAGCGGGTTCCCGCTTCGGAAAGCTCCCGCGGCAGCGCCGCCAGCCGCTGGCAAATTGAGCGCGTCCTGGATCGCGGCTACGGCGTCGCCACAGCCTATTACTTCGAGATCGAACCCGACTTCGAGGGCGGCATCCAGTTCGGCGTCCGGCCCCTCTTCTTCAAACCTGGCCAGACCGAGCCCGCGTCGGACGATTGGGGCGCCATCGGCGCTTGGGCTTGGGCTCTCAGCCGCGCCATGGACTATCTGGAAACAGACCCCGCCGTCGACGCCCGCCGCGTGATCCTCCACGGCCATTCCCGCCTCGGCAAAACCGCCCTTTGGGCTGGCGCCCAGGATGAACGCTTCGCCATGGTCATCTCAAACGACTCCGGCGAAGGAGGCGCCGCCCTCAGCCGCCGTCTCTTCGGCGAGACGATCCTCAATCTCAATACCAGCTTCCCTCACTGGTTCTGCCGCAACTACGCCCAGTACAACGGCCGCGAAGACGCCCTCCCCGTCGATCAGCACATGCTCCTCTCCCTCATTGCTCCGCGCCCCCTCTACGTCGCCAGCGCCTCCGAGGATCTGTGGGCTGATCCCCGCGGCGAGTTTCTTTCCCTCGTCGCCGCCGGCCCCGTCTACCGCCTTCTCGGAAAGCGAGACCTTGGCACGGATCGGATGCCTCCTCCCGATACGCCCATTCAAACCGACGTCGCGTACCATCTCCGCACCGGCAAGCACGACATCACGCTCTACGATTGGGAGCAGTATCTGGATTTTGCCGGCAAGCATTTGAAGTAGCGGCGCGCTTGCTCATCCTGGCCGCGGGCGGCCCGCCTTGCATCCTGATTCAGGCCGCGCCCCTTTCCGGTGCATGGTACGATCATCGATATGCGATTCACCGTCCCTTGTCTCGTGATCTGTCTTCTCTTGTCCGCCGGGCTGGCGCTGGCTCAAGCCACCGCTGATTCCAAGCCAGCCACCACCAACCTGCCCGGCGCCGAATACCCTCGTGTTCACTCCGATCTCCGCGTGACCTTCCGCCTCCAGGCGCCCAACGCCCAGAAAGTGCAGTTGGTGCCCGGCGGCAACGACAACGGCCTGGGCCCCGCGCCCGTCGACATGACCAAGGATGAGAAGGGCTTCTGGACCGTCACCATTCCGCCTGCCGTCCCCGGTTTCCACTACTACTGGTTCAGCGTCGACGGATTCCCCGCCAACGACCCCAATACCTATACCTTCTTCGGCTGGAACAAAGAGTGCAGCGGCATCGACGTGCCCGACCCCAAAGGCGATTTCTACGACATTAAGAATGTCCCCCACGGCGACGTCCGCTCGCGCTGGTATTTCTCCAAGACCACTCAGTCCTGGCGCCGCATTATGGTCTACACGCCGCCCGATTACGATACCAACGTCAGAGCCCGTTACCCCGTGCTCTACCTGCAACACGGTTCGGGCGAAAGCGAGCGCGGCTGGACCGCGCAAGGTCGCGCCAACTTCATCCTCGACAACCTCATCGCCGAAAAGAAAGCCCAGCCCATGATCATCGTCATGGAAAACGGAATGGTGGCCGCCAGACCGGGCCCCGCCGCTGCGGACGCACCCGGCGGCCGCCGCAATGAGGCCTTCGCCGACGTGGTCGTCAACGATCTCATCCCCTTCATCGACTCCACCTACCGCACGCTGCCCGACCGCAGGAATCGCGCTATCGCCGGCCTCTCCATGGGCGCCGGCCAGGCTCTTCAGATCGGCATGTCAAACCTCGGCACGTTCGCCTACATCGGCGCCTTCAGCGGGGGCGGCATCCGCAACTTCGACTTGAAGACTTCCTACAACGGAGCCTTCAGCGATCCCGCCGCCTTCAACAAGCGGGTTCCTGTGCTGTGGTTCGGAGCCGGCTCTGTCGAAGCGGCCCGCATGACCGGCACGAAATCCACGGTCGAGGCCATGAACAAGGCTGGAATCAAGGCCATCTGGTTTGAGTCCCCCGGGACCTCGCACGAGTGGCAGACCTGGCGCCGCTCCTTGCACGATTTCGCTCCCAGGCTCTTTAGGAAGTAGCTCTGCGGCCTTGACTCCCGCGCGCGCAGAGTTCACAGAGAAGGAGAGGACTCACAATGAAGAAATACGCTCTTTTCGTTGGAATGGGGCTGATCCTGATCTTCGCCGGTTATACCCTCACTGGCCAGAGTGCCGCCGTCGTGCAGGGCCTGACCTGCGAGTATCTGGTCAATCCGCTCGGAATTGATTCACAGAAACCACGCTTAAGCTGGATGATGGCGCCGGGAGCCAGGGGCAGCGCCCAAAGCGCCTACCAGATCCTCGTCGCCGGCGATCCGGAGACCCTTCAGAGGAACCAGGGCGACCTGTGGAACTCTGGCAAGGTCAACTCTGACCGCTCCAACCTGATCGCCTACGACGGAAAACCCCTTGGCTCGGGTGCGCGCGCTTACTGGAAAGTCCGCATCTGGGACGAACAGGGCCGGGCCTCGCAGTGGAGCTCGCCAGCCATGTGGTCCATGGGCTTGCTGAAGGCATCCGACTGGCACTCGCGCTGGATCGGTCTCCCTCGTCCGGAGGGAGGAAAGGAAGGAACTCCGCTCCCCTTCCCTTGGCTCCGCAAGACTGTGGACTTGAAACAGAAACCGCGCCGCGCCACCGCCTACGTCAACGCCCAGGGCTATTACGAGCTGTATGTGAACGGCAAGAAGGTCGACGATTACGTCCTCGTCCCCGCGGTCAGCGACTTCTCGAAACGAAATCTCTACCTCACCCACGACGTCACCAGCTACCTCCTCCCCGGCAAGAATGTCGTCGCCCTCTGGCTGGGTCGTGGCTGGTACGTCCGAGGCCATCCGGGCGTAATTCATGACGGGCCCATTGCGCGCGCCCAAATCGAACTTGAAATGCCGGATGGCTCGGCCTCCCGCATTGTCACCGACGAAACCTGGAAGGCCAGGGAGAGCATGCTCACCCCCCTCGGTCGCGGAACCGCCTTCGGGGACTACGGCGGCGAGCGCTACGACGCAAAGCTTGAGTTGCCCAATTGGAATTCCCTGTCCTTGGACGACTCTGCCTGGAAGCAGGCCGCCGTCTTCAACCCTCCGCCGGCCGAGACCGTCGCCCAGATGGTCCAGCCGAATAAGCTGATTCAGCCGGTCAAGCCCGTCAAGGTCCAGGAGGAATCTCCCGGCGTCTACCTGATGCAAATGGAGAGGAACTACACCGGCTGGTTCGAGTTTCGAATCCCCGGCGACCTGCCTGCGGGCACGCTTGTGAAGATGGAGTTCGGCGATTCCGCTCCGTCCGGCGGCCGTTTCTCAACCTACAATCAGCGCGACGAAATCGTCGTCGCCGGCGGCAAGGACCTGAACTTCCGCTCACGCTTCAACTACCATGCGTTCAGCTTCGTCCGCATCACCGGTCTGAAACGGGCCCCGGCTTTGTCCGATGCCAAAGCCTGGCTGATCCACACCAACTACGACCAGGCCGGTGAGTTTGAGTCCTCTAGCGACCTGCTCAATCGCATCTTCCGCACCGTCGCCTGGACCTACCGCTGCCTCTCCCTCGGCGGCTACGTCGTCGACTGCCCTCACCGCGAGCGCCTTGGCTACGGCGGCGACGCCGGCACTTCCATCGAGACCGGCATGTACACCTTCAACACCGCGGCTCTCTACAACAAGTGGACCGGTGACTGGCGCGCCGCTCAAGAGCCTCAGACCGGGGACCTGCCCTATACGGCCCCCCACTACCAGGATCAGGGCGGCGGCGGCCCCATGTGGAGCGGCTTCTCCGTCACCCTGCCTTGGCACGTCTACGTTCAGTACGGTGACAAGCGGGTGCTCGAGACCAACTACCCCATGATCCGGAAGTGGCTCGAATTCGCCAACTCCAAGACCGTCGACAACATCCTCGAGTTCTACACCAGCTACGGCATGAAGATGCCTCAGTGGAACTACCTCGGCGATTGGGTCACCCCGCGGCGTCAGGGCGAGCCCGACCTCTCCCGCGACAAGGTCGCCAGCGTTCTGATTAACAATCTGCACTACCTGTACACCCTCCAGTTGGCTTCCCGTATCGCTACCGTCCTGAACCAGCCGGAGGACGCCGCTAAGTATCAGTCGCGCGCCGAGGCCGTCAAGAATGCCATCCACAAGCGCTTCTTCGACCCTCAGAAGCGGATTTACGGCGGGGGCCAGCAGCCCTACCTGGCGTTCCCGCTCCTTGTCGGCGTTACTCCCCCTCAATACCGGCAGGATGTAATGAAAAATCTTGAGCAGACCATCCTCGTCGCCGATAAGGGCCACATCAACGCCGGCATGCACGGCGCTTACTTCCTCCTGAAGTACCTGATGGAAGTCGATCGCAATGATCTGATCTACGAGATGGCCTCCAAGACCACGTGGCCCAGTTGGGGTTATATGCTCGAGCAGGGCGCCACAACGATTTGGGAAGGCTGGTCCGGCCAGTCCCGCATCCACGATACCCTCATTTCCATCGGCTCCTGGTTCATACAGGGCATCGGCGGCATTCGCGTCGATGAGAACGCTCCGGGCTTCCGGCACTTCTTCATCAAGCCCGCGGTCGTGGGCGACCTTACGTTCGCCCGGACGCGCTATAAGTCTCCCTACGGCCCGATCGTGAGTAACTGGCGCATCCAGAACGGCACGTTCAACCTTGTCGCTGCGGTTCCTCCGGGAACCACGGCTACCGTCGGAATCCCCGCTTCCTCCTTGGAGGCTGTCTCCGTGGGAGGACGTCCGGCCTCCCAGGCGCCCGGCATTAAGCCTGTGGGAATGGAGGGCGGCAGGGCCATGTTCACCGTCGGCCCCGGTCAGTACAATTTCTCCGCCAAGCGCCCCTGAATCTGAGCGCAACAACGGCGGCCGGCCCAATCGCTTAAGGCTCGGCTGCTGTGCCAGGCCGGCGGTCGAAGGCCGTAGTCCGCCCGCCGGCCTCGCCCCCAAGTCCTGGGACAGTCTGTGCCCGGCGCCCGGCGCGTTCCAAGCTAAACTGAAAGTTGATCCGCACGATTATCTTCGACCTCGGAAAAGTCCTGATCCCGTTCGACTGGCGGCGCGGCTACAGCGCCCTGGCCGAACACAGCCCCTATTCCCCCGAAGAGGTCCGCGCCCGAATCAAAGAAGCCGGCCTCTTCGACCCGTTCGAGCGGGGCCTCATCCCGCCCGAAGATCTTGCCCGCCGGGTCTCCGTGGCCGTGGGATTGGATGGCATCGGCTTCGATCGCTTCTGCGAGCTATGGAGCAGCATCTTCCTCCCGGAGACGCTTCTGCCGGACGAACTCCTCGAGACTCTTCACCGGCGTCATCGCTTGCTTCTGCTCTCCAATACCGACGTGATCCACTACCGGTGGGTCGCCGCGCGTTATCCCCTCCTCCGCCACTTCGACGGCGCCATCCTGTCCTTCGAATTAGGATGCCGGAAACCGGAGCCTGCCATCTACGAGGCAGCCGTTCGCAAGGCGGATTGCGCCCCGCCCGAGATCTTCTTTACCGACGATATCGAGGAAAACGTCGCCGGGGCGCGTTCGGCGGGCATTGATGCGGTGCGTTTCGAATCGCGCGAGCAGCTCGAACGGGAACTCCGCCGCCGCGGAGTGGAATGCTGATCTTGGGCGTCCGCCCCTACAGCAGCGCCGTATCCAGTTTCTCTTCGTCGCTTTCCGGCCCCGGTAATTGCGTCTCCCCGCCCTGCCCCTGAAGAAACGCCAGCAATGCCTCCCTGGATCCGCCGAAGAGCGTGTCCGCCAGTTCCTTCACCGCCATGTTGCGCACTCTGTCGGCTTCCAGCACCGGCGAGTATACATAGAATCGGCCCTGCTTGCGCCGCGTGGCGCACCCCTTTCGCACCAGGCGGTCCAGCAGCGTCATCACCGTCGTGTAGGCAAGCCCCTTGCTCGGGGCCAATTCGTCCTGCACCTGCTTGACGTTCGCTTCGCCCAGCCGCCAGAGCGACTTCAAGCATTCCAATTCCAGCGGGGGCGGGATTGGGCGGGGCGGAGAAGGACGCCGCATCTAACCTTCCTCCGGTGTTCCGTCGCCCCCCAGGGCGCTCCGCAGTTTCTCGCCGAAGTCCGACGGGCGCTTCTGCGTTCGCGCGGCCGCAACGGAGGGCGGCGCCGCGGCCGGTCCTGCGGCGGGCTCGCCCTTCTCCTCCAGATACCGCGATTTCTTAAGCAGGCTCCGGTCAAGCGGCGCGCAGTAGCTCGTCCACTCCCCCTCCACCAGGCGGTCCTTCTCGGTCAGCGACCGCGCGCATTCCATCTTCGCGTCCAGGTTGTCCAGATGGTGCAGCAACACGGCTTCGGCAAACAGCGGCTGCTTCGGAGAGCCGAACTCCAGCTCGCCATGGTGGCTCAAAATCATGTGCTCGATCAAAACTCTCAGCTTGGGCGGAAACTCCGGCAGCCCTCGCAGCTTCTCCTCCACCATCCGCACGCCCATCAGGATGTGCCCCAGCAACTGCCCGTCGGTCGTATAGCTGATGCTGCGCTGGTAGTCCAGTTCGTAGACCTTGCCGATATCGTGCAGCAGAGCCCCCGTCAGGAGGAGGTCAAGATCGAGACCCTTGTAATGGGAACCCGCGAAACGGCACAACGCGCAAAGCGAGAGCACGTGCTCCAGTAGCCCTCCCAGATACGCATGATGTACGGATTTCGCCGCCGGCGCTTTGCGGTATCGCCGGGCGATCTCCTCGTCTCCAAACAGCGCCTCCAGGAGCGCGCGTAAGTGCGGATTGCCGATGCCGGCAACCACCCCGCGCAGCTCCTCAAACATCTCCTCGGGATCACGCGCCGACACCGGAAAGAAATCCGCCGGGTCTACTTCTGACTCGCTTACCCGCTGCACCTTGTGTACCGTGAACTGCGGCCGGTTCTGGTAGATGTTCAGCAGGCCCTTGACCCGCACGAAATCGTCGCGGCCGAACGTGTCCATCGTTTCCGCGACGTTTTCCCACATCTTGGCGTCAAGATCCCCCGACTTGTCCCCCAGCACCAGGGACAGGTAGGGTTCGCCGCTCTTCTTCTGGCGGACCTCTTTGGAGTGAACCAAAAAGGTCGCGGTCACCGGCTGATTCAACGGGAGGTCGCAGGCGTAAGGAGATTTCATGTGGCTGGGGTTATCGGGATGAACTCGTGGAAGTGTCGCTCGTGCGCGTGCCCGGCACCGGCGCCAGCCACAGCAGCCTCTTCCTCCTGACTTTCGCGGCGACTTCCTCCCGGGTGACAGTCTCAGGCTTCAATTGCGCCGGATCCATCCATCGCGTATCCTTGCCCGGAGCGGCGGCGGTGTCGACGTACCCCTCGCGAATCTCCAGAAAGGCAGCCATCCGCAGATTCGTCAGGTACGGCCTCGCGGCCGCCTGATACCTCGCCTCCCAAAGCTTTCCGTTGATCTCGCTCTCCACTTCTTCGAAGGAGGCCAGGCCGGCTCTGTGCTTCTCGTCGATCCGCAGGATCTGTAGCGCCCCTTGAATGCGAATCGGGTCGGAGACGTACCCGCGGTCGTTCTTGTTCACCATCTCAACAATGTCCGGCCGCGCTTCGCTCAGCTTCAAAGGAGGCAGTCGCCCCAGAGTCTCCGCCGCGTCCCGGTCGTCGGAATTCTCGCGCGCCAGCTCCCCGAATCGCTCCCCTTGCCGCGCCCGCTCCACGATCGCCTTCGCCTTCTTCTCCAGCGCCTCAAGCTCCTGGCCGCTCTTCCCCGCCGTGTCGATCAGAATCTGGCTCAGGAACACACGGTCTTCGCGGATGAATTCGTCCTTGTGCTCCTCGTAGTACTTCTGCAATTCAGCCTTTGGAATCGTGATCTTCGATCCCACTTCCTGCTGCATCAGCCGCTGGGTCATGTAATAGTCCCGCATCTGCTGGCGGAAATCCTCGAACGGCATCCCCGTCTCCCGGCTGATCATCTCCTGAAACTTTTCTTGGTCCAGTACCTTCGACTGTCTTTGCATCTCCGCGATCTGCTTGGTGACCTCGCTCTCCACCGAGATCCCCATTTCCTTGGCCTTCTGCACCATCAGCAGATTGTCGATGCGGTCCCGCAGCAGGTTTGCTTCCCGCTCCTTCACCGCCTTTTCCAACTGTTCCCCGCTTAGGCCCTGCTGCTGGAGCGCTTGCACCAGCTCGCGGCGGCTGTGAGCCAGTTCGCCCGTCGTGATAATGTCGCCGTTGACCTTGGCCACAATCTGGTCCACCACTCGCACGTCCGCCCCCGGGGCCGCGCCGGCAATCAGCGCGAGGCATAGCACGCGTAGACTCACACCCATATTCTTATTGTAGCGGCCTCCTCAACCGTCGTGTTCTGCGCCGCGCTTCAAGTTCTCCCAAGCTGCTCCAGACATGTTCGCAAACTCCGCAGGACGCCCTGACTCCCGCCCCCTTCCACCGGCAGCCGCAGCACCCCCGTCGGCGTGAACTGCGCTCCCCGGGTCTTCCGCATCAGGTCCATCAGCCGCTCCGGCCGGACCCTCGCCTCCGGATGGAACTTCAACTCCAGGTGCCCTTGCCGCCGTTCAATCCCCGCCGCCCCGATCGACTCGGCCATCGATTTCAAAACCGCGAGCTGCGCCAGTTCCCTGACCCCCGCCGGCGGCTCCCCGTAGCGGTCTCTCAATTCCTCCAGCGCCAGGGCCGCCTGCTCATCCGTCCTCGCCTCCGCCAGCCGCCGGTAGACGCGCAGCCGCTGATGTTCCTCGCCAATGTACTCGTTCGGAATTCGCAGGTCCAACCCCAGACTCATGCTCGTCCGGACCTCCAGGGCCGCCGGCTCGCCCTTGATCTCATTGACCGTTTCCTCCAGCAGTTTCACGTACATGTCGAAGCCGACGGCGTTGATATGTCCGTGCTGCTCTCCGCCGAGCAGATTGCCCGCCCCGCGAAGTTCCATATCCAGGGCCGCAATCTTGAATCCGGCCCCCAACTCGCTGAACTCCTTCAAGGCCGCCAGGCGCTTCCGCGCCGTTTCGCTCACTTCCGTATCCGGCGGAACCAGCAGGTACGCATACGCCCTCCGGTTCGATCGCCCCACCCTTCCTCGCAACTGGTAAAGCTCTGATAACCCGTAGTTTTGAGAATTTTCTATTATAATAGTATTCGCTAGAGGAATGTCGAGTCCATTTTCTATAATAGTAGTTGAAAGCAGAAGGTCGTATTCGTGTTGCATGAACCCCAGCATCACCCGCTCCAGTTCCGCCTCCGCCATCTGCCCGTGCCCCACGCCAATCCGGCACTTCGGAACCAATTGCTGGATCTCCGCTCCACGACGCCAGATCGTGTCCACCCGGTTGTGAACGAAATACACCTGCCCGCCGCGGCTGAGTTCCTGTTCGATCGCGGCGCGGATCAATTCTGGGTCGTAGCGGGCGACCACCGTGTGGATGGCCAATCGGTCCTTCGGCGGGGTCTCAATTACGGACATGTCCCGCAGTCCGGCCAGCGACATGTGCAGGGTTCGCGGAATCGGAGTGGCGCTCATCGTCAATACGTCCACGTTCTTCTTCAACTGCTTGAGCCGCTCCTTGTGGACCACCCCAAATCGCTGCTCCTCGTCGACCACCAGCAGCCCCAGGTCGCGAAAGCGCACGTCCTTGGACAAGAGACGGTGGGTGCCGATCACAATGTCGATCTTTCCCTCCGCCAGATCCTCCAGGATCTCCTTGCGGACCTTGGGCGCCACGAACCGGCTCAGCATCTCCACCCGCGCCGGGAACGGAGCGAACCGCCGCCGGAAGGTCTCATAGTGTTGAAAGGCCAGAACGGTCGTCGGGGCCAGCGCCGCCACCTGGCGGCCGTCCCCCAGCGCCTTGAACGCCGCCCGCATGGCCACCTCGGTCTTGCCGAACCCGACATCGCCGCAGAGCAGGCGGTCCATCGGCAGTTCACTCTCCATGTCCCGCTTGATATCCCGGATGGCCCTCAGTTGGTCCTCCGTCTCCGTGAATTCGAACGCCTCCTCAAATTCGCGCTGCCAGCCGCTGTCCGGCGAGAAACGAAAACCTTGCGCCACCTTGCGCTCGGCGTACAGCTTCAAGAGCTCCTCCGCCATGTCGCGCATCTTGGCTTTGACGCGCTTCTTCGTCCGTTCCCACGTCACCCCGCCGAGCTTGTCCAGAGCCGGGCCCCCGTCTCCCCCGCCGCGGAACCTCTGGACCAGATCCATCCTCGTCAGCGGCACGTAGAGCTTCGCTCCGCCGGCGTACTCCAGCAGCATGTATTCGCCGCCGCCTTCGTCCCGGGGAATCTCGCGCAAGCCAAGATAGCGGCCGACTCCGTGCTGCGAATGGACCACGAAGTCGCCCGGCTTCAGATCCGCCAGGTCCGCCGCGAACGCCCCCATCGAGCTGCGATGCGGCGGCCGGGCCACCAGGTCCGGCGTGTCAAACAGGTCTTCGCTGCCGAAGATCGCGATCCGCGACTCAGCGAAATACACCCCTCGCCGCACCCCTCCTCTGGCCACGAAACTGCTCGCGGCCGGCCCGCTTTGCCAGGCCCTGTCCGCGACGTATCCGGACGCTGCTCCCTCGCCCTCGAAGCCCACCTGGAACGGGACTTCGTATTCGCGAAAAATGTCCGCCAGCCGCTCCATTTCCCCTCGCGAGGCCGCGAAGAAGACCGTGCGCCCGCCCCTCTCCACAATGTTCCGCACTTCGCCCACGGCGACCCGCATGTTGCCGTGGAACGCCATCGCCGGCCGCGTCGCGATCTCCAGCGCGTCCACCGGCCTCTCCAGCATCAGCTCGGAGAAGCGCACGTTCGCCTCCCCCTGGAGTTCGCGCTGGAGCTCTTCCCACCGCAGGAACAGCCGTTCTGGCGGGCACAAGGAAGCGGCGCGGTCTTCCTCCAGGTGGCCCCAATGCCTCTCGCCGGCCGCCCTCAGCCGCTCCGGCTCCGCCCAGACGATCACGGGCTTGGACAAAAAGCGCGCCACAGACCCTGTCCGGGGCCGGACCAATGGCGTCAGAAATTCCCAGCCCGGAAATTCCGGTTCCTCGCCGGCCGTCATGGGGCGGCCGGTCATCTCCCGTACCCGCTCCAATAGTTCCGGAGTCTTCGGGGTTTCCAGCATGGGCAGCAACGTGCACTGCTCTGTCTTCAGCACCGAACGCTGCGAAGCCACATCAAACAGCCGCACCGACTCCACCAGATCCCCGAGAAACTCGATCCTCACCGGCCGCGGAGACTCCGGCGAAAACACGTCCAGAATGCCGCCCCGCACGCAGAATTCCCCCGCCATCTCGACCGGGTCTCTTCGCTGGTAGCCGGTGCTCCGCAAGTGCGCGACAACGTCCTCGAAGGGCGTTTCCTCCCCCGCCCGGAGCGTCAGAGCGAGAGACCGGTAGAACTCCGGCGCCTCGGTCCTCGCCAGTGCCGCTTCCACCGGCATCGCCGTCACCGGCGCCCTTCCGGACGCGAGCCGCCACAGCGCCACGGCGCGTTGTTCGCTGATCTCGGTGTGTGGGGATAGCCGCTGGTGTGGCAGCACATCCCAGGCGGGCAAGACCTGCGGCCGGTACGTGGCTCGTCCCGCTTCCAGCAGATCGAAGAAGGCGCCCGCGCTCTCCGCGGCGGCCTCCGCCTCTCCTTGGTCTTCTGTAATCAGAAGCACGGGGCGTCCGGTCAGTCCCCACAGCAGCACCGCGTACAGCGCCCTTGCGGTTGCCGTCAGTCCCGTGAACGGGATGTCGGGAGCGTGTTCCGTCTCCAGACGCCGCAGCGCCTCCTGGAACGCCGGCTGGCGTCCCAGGCTCAACAGAAGCTCTCGCAGCTCAGGGTGTGTCAAGCGGAATCAGTCTAGGCCGGCCGCCTCAGAATCTCCTCTACAATGCCGGTTGTGGAGTAGCCCGCCTCCAGTGGCAGCGCCAGCACCACTCCCCCGGCTGCTTCAACCTCTTCCCGGCCGGCGATAAAGTGGGCCCAATCGGCCCCCTTGATCAGCACATCGGGCAGCACCGCCGCGATCAACTCCCTCGGTGTGTCCTCGTCAAAGACCGTCACTGCATCCACGGCCTCAAGGGACAGCGCCATCGCGACCCGGTCCTCTTCCTTCAGGAGCGGCCTCGTTGGTCCCTTCAGCCGCCGCACGCTGGCATCCGTGTTCAGCGCCAGTATCAGCACATCCCCCTCGGATCGCGCCTTCTCCAGCAGGCGGATGTGGCCCGGGTGCAACACATCGTAGCAGCCGTTCGTGAAAACGGTTCGCTTGCCCTGCCGTCTCCACCTCAGCCGCGCAGCGACGAGATCCTCCCTGCTGTAAAACCGCGCCGGTTCTTTTCCCACGATCTCTATTCTAGGAGTTTGCTGCTTGGTCTGCTCCAGGCGCCGCGGCGGGACCACGTTCTCTCCCGCTCTTGGACGTGCGCTCCACGCCGGTCACAACCGTCAGAACAAGTCTCCTGTGCGTCTATCTCCCGCACTTTCAATCGAATACGGCTAAGGCCGTCTCTTCGGATAGCTTCCGGCCTTGACTCCGTCGTGTATCCTGAAGATGAAGTTGCTGGTGCCTGACTGTGGGGGCCCAGCAGACGGAGCGCGGTGAATCCTAGGTCACCATCGCCACGCTGAGAGCCACGGCCTAACCGGTCGAGAGAACCACCGGTCCCTGATGCGCGCCGACGGGGGTGAGCAGTCGGCGGGAGGCCTCCCAACCCTTTATTTCGAGTATGTACA
>Ga0101944_10004405_pt1 | contig 17538 bp, 18 predicted proteins | sample DewCreD2012metaG_FD_75245 | JGI IMG/M metagenome (GOLD analysis project Ga0101944, IMG submission 75245) | Hot spring sediment bacterial and archeal communities from British Columbia, Canada, to study Microbial Dark Matter (Phase II) - Dewar... ... | reverse complement strand
ATATGGATGGTCGGGTCACCGTCCTCCGGAAAGTCATAGTCGATATCCTTGATGACCGCCTTCTTCCGCGGCGAGAGGTTGCCGACATATCCGAAACGGGCGACGATCTCGTTGCCTTCCTGGAACAGGGGGTCGTCGACGAACTGGAGGTTCCGGTCAGTGACCGCGAGCTCCAACACGTCGAGTTCCTCCTCGTTGTCCTCGAAGACGAACGAGGTGATCTCCTGCGTGATATCCGCCGAGAGGGTCTGCCCCTCGATCTGGATCAGAAAGGTCGGTTTGAAGGTGTCGATGTCCATGCGCCGATCTCCAGTGGGACCGCCTGAAGGACGGACTCCACCGGATACTTACCGGCGACCGGCGCGAGGTGTCGGGATGGGATTTAGGAGATGAGCGCGGTCAGAGAATCCATTTACGTTTGATATTCCAGAGACTTACCGCAAACAAGCCGACGCAGAATGCGCCGAGGAGGGATAGGTCGAGGAAAAAAGGAATGGCATGTTCACCATGCACGGCTCCATGGAGCATGTCAGCCCCGTAAGTCAGGGGCAGCACATATGAGAGTGGTTTCAGAAAAACCGGCAGATTTTCGATGGGGAAAAAAAGCCCGCATAGGAAGATCATGGGAAAGCGGAAGAAATTGGAAAAGGTCTGGGCCTCGAACACCTCGCTGACCGCCACAGCGATGAACAGGCCAAGAAAAGTCGAGGCAACGGCAATCATGAAAACGGCGGGAACGAACACGCTCCAGACTACCTGGGACAGATCGGCGAGAAACAACGCCATAACGACAGGCACAAAGGCGTTGGCCACACCGAATAGAATGGCTCCGCTGGTCTTTGCCAGCATGAGGAGTTCGAAAGGGATTGGAGCCAGCAGGAGTCGCTCGAAGGAGCGGTTCTTTTTCTCGAAGGTTACCGTCACCGCCAGCATCGATGTTGTGCCGAACAGAATAGAGAGGGCCACCACGCCCGGAAGCAGTGCCAGTATGCTTTCCAGGCCGTTGCCGGATTTGATAAAAAACATTCCCGTCCATGCGACGGGGAAAATTAGCCCCCAACTGATGTTCGGCGGCTTCAGGTAATAGGTCCGCATGTCCTTGACCAGAATATTCCAGAAGGCGATCCAGAGTTTCATTGGCTGCCTCCAGCTTTTTCCTTCTCTTTGCGCATGGCGTTAGCCTCGATGCCAGTGATTTGTACGAAGATGTCCTCGAGGGATGGACGCATCCTTCGAGCCTCGGCGACCTCGGCACCCTGATCTTCCAGGAAACGAACCAACGGACCTACGCGAATAGGTTCGCTGGCTTCCACCCAAATCAGTCCTTGCCCCTGTGTCGTGAATTCGATACCGGGAAAGGATTCTGATAGCTTGCCTCGTATGTCGTTCAGCATGTTCGCGTAGGCGATCTGCACCACATGTTTTTCTTGGACCGGCTGGATCAGATGCTCGACTGTATCGGTTTGCACGATGCGACCGGACACAATGAACGCGATACGCGCGCAAAGGCGCTCCGCCTCCTCGATATAGTGGGTGGTCAAAAATATGGTGGTTCCGGCCCTGTGGAGATCGGCGATGAGCTGACGCAGTTGTCGCGCACTGGCCACGTCAATGCCGGTGGTAGGTTCATCCAGGAAAAGGATTTCAGGCTGATGGATGATTCCGGCGGCAATGGTCAGCTTGCGCTTCATGCCCTTGGAATAGCCGCCGAACTTGCGGTTCGAAGCCTGGGCCAAGCCGAAGTTGTCCAGCAGTTTTTTAGCACGTTCTTGGCGTTCGGCCTTACCCAGGCCATAGAGCGCAGCGCAAAAACACAGGTTTTCAAAGCCGGTGAGCTCCGGGTAGAGATTGCTCTCATCCGGAACCACGCCGATGAGGTGCTGGGCTGCCCTCGGTTTGTCGGTGCAGTCGATGCCGCCAATGTGGATTGACCCCGCATCCGGCCGGGCAAGTCCAGTGAGCATATTGATAGTCGTGGTCTTACCAGCGCCGTTGGGGCCAAGAAAACCGAACAGCTCGCCCTGACGGACGCTGAACGAGATGTCAGAGACCGCTTCAACCGCTGCAAACCGCTTCTTCAAGCCCTCAACGGCGATGGCATCGTTCATTTTGTTTTCTTCCTCGGCGTGCAGGGATGCTTTTTAACATCGCCATGACATTCCTTGATCTGCTCAGGTGTGCAATCCTGGGGTTTTCCGCTGAGCTTCTCCGGTTTTTGACAGCATTCGCCTTTCTTACACATCGTCGACCTCCTCATTCGTTTAAGTTGCCGCGCGGACACTTTTCCATTAGGCAAAAAAAGAGCGGAGTATCCGCTAATCCTCCACCCTCAAAAGGTTTTGGGTTGTTTTACTCCATTGAGCCAAAGTTTCTTCGTTGACTCGATAATGGACAAAATAGCCTTGCTTGTCAGCGATCACGATGTCCGCGTCACGCAGCACTCGAAGATGCTGGGATATGGCAGCGGGCGTGATGTCCAGAGCTCGGGCAAGCGCGTTTACGCACAGGGACCGACGTTTCAGCAGGTCGATCATCCGCACCCGTGTTCCTACGGATAGCACTTTGAAAATGCGGGCTTGCTTTTCAGGGTCGGTCACTGCAGCTCCTTTGATTAAGTATCCACGCAGATACTCTACTTATTCGCAAATTGGATGTCAATAGAGATTTTTCGACCTCAGCTTCAGTCCAGAAGCCGCATGCTGACGTGTTCCGCCGAGGGGATGCGCAGGATGGTCCCCGGCGTCAGTTCCATGGGAAAGAAAATGTCGTTGTAGTCGCAGATGATCCACCACAGATCGGCCTGTCCCAGATAGCGTTGCGCCAGCAAATCGACCCGGTCCCCCTCGATCACCGTGTGAAACCGGTCGTCGGGGCGTGGCTTGCCCTCGGTCGGAAGACGCGTGCCCAGGAAATCTCCGTCTCCCGACGCGTAGAGAATGGATGCCGCGTATCTGGATCGACGTCCGATCATCCGCGCACCTCCGAATAGTCCACGGACTGATCGATGTACTCCTCGAGCATGACGTCCACTTCGGCGTGCTGGGGCAGCAAGTTGTCCCGGTCGAACATGTGGAAGAACCGGGCCTTCACCTGGCGGACGACGCAAAGCACGCCCGGGTAGAGGTCTCCGAACATGAAGATCACCCGGTGCGGGGCGTTCTTGAGCATGGTTCCGGCGTGTTCGGGATAGAGCAGAGAGCGCAGCCAGTCCACCGACTCCTTCACGGACCCTTTGAAGAAAACCAGCTTGAAGCCGATCTTGCGCGGCTCGCCGGCCACGTACTGGTAGCGGGGATGGCTCATGCCCGGAATCTTGATGGCCGCGTAGGCCGTGCTTTTCTCGTCGACGATGTCGTTCGGGTTGTACTGAAAATCGAGGTAGTCGCCCGTGTCCACGTCCACCAGGTATGCGCTGATCTGTTTCTGGTCCCAGGCCACGGCTACAGCACCTCCACCTCTACCACGGGCTTGCCCAGACGCAGGGCATGATCGACTTCCCGGCGCATGCCGTCGGAAAGGCCTTCGCCGGTGAACACCCAGACTTCGTCGCATATCTCCATGAACGTCAGGCCGCAGGCGATGCCTGCCTCGCGTTCGGATGTCTTTCCGTCATCCAGGAAGCGCGTGTAGAGAAGATGCGGCGCAAAGGGCGCGCAACCTCGCTCCACCGCCTTCCGGCAGAGCCGCTCGGCGGTCGCCGTGTTCCGGGGAACGTCCCCGGCGTACCGGCTGCAAATGAATACCCGTTTCATGCGTTCCTCACAGCGTCTCGTAGTTCTTGATCTTGCGCTCGCGCAGGTCCCGGTACACGGAACGGGCCACCTGCCGTCCGTCGAGCAGCGTGGTCACCGACACCTCGATGGGCCGCTCGCCGAGTTGCTCCAGCTTCGCCAGCAAGGAATCGAGCGCCGGACCAAGCGTCTCTCCCGGAGGTGCGGCCGGCATCCTGGACTCCGTACCGAGTGCTCCTTTGGTTTCGCCGAGAAGACGGGCTTGGCCGCTGGGAAGAGAAGCGGCCGGTTGCTGCATCGGAACCGCCGCTCCGTTGCTTTCCAGGGAAGAGGCGAGCGTCGGTGCTTCTCCCGCCATGACCGGGGTGAGCGCCAGAGTTCCCGCCAACATGGCGGGAGCGGCGATCTTTCCGGTCAGCCCGGTCATGAAGCCGAATGCGCGGGTCATGGCCTCGGCGGGTGCGGACGCCGCCTTGGTGATGCCTCCGGCCAGGGTCTGAATCAGCGCAGCACCGCTTCGGGTCAAGTCCGCGAGCGGGCCTTCCTTGGCATCGGAGAAAGGCAGCAGATTCCGCACGAACGAAAGGGCCGACTTCGCCGCCTGATAGGGCGCGCTCACGGCGGACTTGATACCCTCTCCCACTGCGGTCATGAATGCTCTGCCGCTCTCGAACGCAGATCCCGCCAGTGCGGACACGCTGGACGCCAGAGATCCGAAGGCGCTCGATGCGGAGGTGTTGATTTGTTCCCATGCGGTCGATGCGACCGATGCCAAACCCTCGAACGGGGCCTTGATCCACTCCCAGGCGCTCTGCGCCATGGTCTTGATGGTCTCCCATGCCGTCGACGCCGTGCCGGTGATCCGGCTCCAGGCGGAGGAAGCGCTCCCGGCGATCCAGTCGAAGGGCGCGGAAAGCAGCGGCCAGGACGACTGGAACAGCGAACCGATCCGGCTCCATCCACCCTGCAGATGGTTGGCGATTCCATCCCAGGCCGCGCCGGCTGAGGATTGAACCCGGTCCCAGGCTTCTCCCGCGGAACCGGCGATCCACGAAAAGGGCGTGCTGACGAGCGACCAAGCCGTGCGCCCGATGTTCCCGAGGCTCCCCCAAAATCCGGTTGCGGCGCTTGCGATGCCGTTCCAGGCGGTCCCGGCTGCGGACTGCATCCATTTGAAGGGCGCGGCCAACACGTCCGCAGCTCCACGACCGAGCGTTGTGATGCCGTTCCAAGCGCTCGATGCCGCAGTGCCGACAGTACGCCAGACGGCGGACGCGGCCTCCGCTCCTTTTCTGAACGGCCAGGTGACCGCCGCAAGGATGCCGCTTCCCAGATTTTTCAAACCGTCCCACACCCAGCGGACCGCGTTCAGCATTCCTTGCAGCGCCAGACTCAGCACCTTGCCCGGCAGGGAGAGGACGCCGAGCATTCCCTTGGCCAGCGTCTTGAGAACGGCCGCGCCGGAAGCGGTGAGGTCCGACAACGGACCGGTCTCCGCGTCTGAAAAAGGCAGCAGTCTGCGGAGCCACCCGAGAGCCTTCTTGAGCATCTCGAACGGATAGGTGACCGCCGACCAGATGCCTTTTCCGACGGATACGAGAATCGCCTTGCCCGCCTCGAAGAAAGTCGTGTCGCCGGATAAGAATCCCCGCACCGCGCCGAAGACATCGGCCAGCGTCCGGACCAGAGGCAGGTTCATGAAGGCTGCAGCCAAAGCCGATGCCGCGGAAGCGAAAAAACTTCCGACGGCGGAGAAGAGTCCCTTGATGAAATCCCAGACACCGACGATCACGTCCCGGGCCCAGCGGAACGGCGTGGCCAGGAAATCGAAGACCGCGCCGCCGATGGCTTTGAGCCCGTCGAGCACGGAGAGGTCACCGGTGAGGACCTGCCAGACTGTATGGACGACCCGGGCCGCCATGCGGAGCGCCTCGACCAAAAGCCTGACCGGCAGGAAGAACTTGTAGATGAACTTCCCCGCCTCGATGAAGGCGGTGACGATGGTCTTGCCGAGCCAGACGACCGCGCGCACCACCCAAGCCACCACCGTGATGACGGCCACCAGGTTGTAGATGACGAACTTAAGGAGATACGCGCCGACCTTGGCGATCACACCGAGCACCGTGCCGAGTGTCTCGCCGAGACTCCGGTAGGAGGAGGCATCGGCGGAAGAGGCCGCCAAGCCGAAGATTTCAAGGACCGAGAAGATCGCTTTGTACAGCATGCCGTAAGCCTGCATGAGCGCCCGGACCGCGGGTTCGAGAATCGCCCTGATCTTTCCGAACGCGTCGGAGAATGCCTCCCACAAGCCGGTCAGAAACTGGCGCACCCGGTAGTAGATGCGGAAGACCGTGACCACCAGTCCCATCAGTCCGGCCTGTTCGAGCTTCTGGGCCAGGTCGGCCGACATGGTTCCTGCTCCGCCGGAGAGCGAGGTGACGAGCGCCCTGATTCCCTGGAATACGAGTTGCACCTTTTCCCATGCGCCGAGGATGGTGTCCCTGATGCCGGCGAAGTTGGTCTCCCAAGCCCGTTTGAGGAGATAGACGGCGAGCACCACACCGCCGATGATCGCTATCACCGGAAGGAAATATGCGGCGAACGTGCTTCCCACACCGGCGATTGCCGCGCCCATGGCGGCAAGCCCCGCCTTGATGGCGGGGAGCATCAAACCGATGGTCCCGGCCGCGGCGATCACTCCACCGACGACGACCAGCACGGCACCCAGGGCCATGGACAAGGTCAGGAGGACCCTGGTCAAGCCCGGCATCGAACGTGCGAGCTTCTGAAAAAACAGGACAGCCTTCGATATCCCCTGGATGATCGGGGTGACCACCGGCAGGAGTGTGCGGCCGAGGATTTCAGCGAGGTTTCCGACCTGCTGGCGCAAAAGCTGGAACTGACTCCCGATATCCATGTTCATGGCCTTCGCCATTTCCTCGGTGACGGCGGTGCCGCTCTTCATCGCTTGTTCGATGGAGCTGATGTTGCCCTCCAGGGACTCCATTCCCTGGGACATCTGGAGCAGGAACTTCACCGCCTCGTCGGAGCCGAAAGCCTTCTTGATCTGCACCTGTGCGGCTGCCTGGGAAAGGTCCGGGAACCGCGATTTGACCTCTTGGAGTATGGGAATGATCCCTTTGAGTCTCCCGCTCGAATCGATGAACGAGAGCCCCAACTGCTCTCCAGCTTCGGCCGCCTTCATGATGAAAGCCTTGTAGAGTGTTCCGGCTTCCGAACCGGGCATGGTGGTCTGCAATTGTCCGAGAATGGCGAGTTGTTCCTGCAGCGGAATGTTGGAGGAGGCGGCCACAGCGCCGATGTTCTTGACGGCTTCCGCCATCTGCGCGCCGGTGGTCTTGAACGACGCCACGGTCTGGGCCATGGCCCCGGAGAAGGCCTTGGCCCACTCCATGTCGGTCATGTTTGCCATGATCGGCTTGAAGATGCCGTACCCGGTGGTGAAGGTGCCGACCATCTCCTGGATGCTGGCCTTGGTGGCCTTAGCGGTGAGCGCGGCCATGGCGGAGAAGGTTCCCACGGCTTCGTCGCTCAAGCCGGCGAGCGCCGACTTTACGTCGTAGGCCGCCCCGATGAATTCGGCCTTGCTGTATCCGGCCCAGGTATTGGTGAAGCTCTCGGCGGCGTCTTCGAGAGCGCGCAGGTCCTTGGTGCCGAGCGATGCCATCTCGCCCAGGGCTTTCTGTGTCGCGGCGGTGGAGGCGATGAGTCCGACGGGCACGGCCATGAGCGCCAGCCCCGCGCCGATCATCATCGTGCCCTTTTGGATGCGGTCGAGGTTGCGCGTCATCCGTTCGCTGGAGGCTGCCACCGTCGCATCCAAGGACTGCATGGACGACTGGACCCGGGCCGCGTTCTGCGAGAACGCGTCCTTCATCGAGACGATGACACCGAGTCCGAGATCTCCGTTCATGTGCGCCTGCACTCCATTTCTTCACGCTCAAAAGCAAGCTGCCGCTCCAGTGCCTCCACGAATTCGCGGCGGACCGAGAGCGGCAGCGCCCGTGTTTCCGAGAAACTCCAGTGGAGCCCGCCGTAGGCGAGGAAAAACGCGTCCCTTACAAGCGAACTCCGGGAAACAAAAAACCCGGTTCCGCCTCCAGCCGGGTGCGGATGCGCGTCCCGCAGGATTGGCAGTCGGTCTCCACGGTCGTGTCGATTCCCGCGTCCACCCTCAGCATCTCCTGCCGGAGGGCGCTGCGGTCACGCATTGACATATCGTTCATGAGCTTCTTGGTCGGCTGCGCGCCCGCCACGTCGATGATCCGGATCAACATGGCGGAGGAGATGGAAGGCTCTTTGAGTGCAGCCAGCCGTTTCTCCTTGTGGCCGTCCAAGTAACCGAACCGGACCTTGCCTCCGGAACCGGGCAGCGTGAACGCGAACTCCCGTTCCTCTCCGTAAGGCGTGACCTCCAGTTCCTCGAGGTTGACCGTGACGGCGTTCGCCGCCCGGCAGGCGGTGTTCGGGCAGGTCAGTTCCAGCTCGACCTCGTCGCCGAGCGAGATCTGACGGAGCCGGACCAGAATGAACAGCCGGTCCCCGGAGAGGAGGTCCAGCACATCCTTGATCGTCGGTTCGTCGTTGTCCCCCAGCCGCACGATGCAGTTCTTGAGCGCCTGGTTCACGGCGTCGCCGGTGCGGATGAGACGCTGGTTGGTGAGCAGTTCCTCTTCGGCCCCGGTCATTTCCCGGAGCTCGATCTCGAGGCCGCTCGGCAATTCAAAGGTGTGCATGGTCTACCTCCTCGGATCAGGTCCAATACTGGAAGCAAATGCTGAGCTTTTCAATGGTATTGTCCGTGTTCGCGCCCTCGAGTTCGTCGTACTCCAGGACCTTGATCCACGCGCCGTGCAGGGTCCATCGTCGCGTTTCGTTGCCGGTTCGGTCGTAGCGGACGAGGTCGATGTCGCGCATGTAGTCGTTGGGCAGGCCGCCGACCACGGCGTTGACGTCCACCTGTTTCTTGATCCACTCCCTGGCGGCTTCGTCGGAACCGTCCTGGAGAATCCCTTTCTCCAGGGTGATGTCCTCGAACTTGACCCGTCCGGCCACCTTCTGGTCGAACATGGAACCGGCGGGCGCGAAGGCCACTTCCTCGAACTCGGTCTTGGGTTCCTGGCCCTTCTTGAAGAGCGCCACGTCGAAGCCGTTCACCTCGACGGCGAATTGCCAGTTCTGATACAAACTCTTGGGCATGTTGCCGCTGCGCATGACTTACCTCCTTACCCGGTCTTGAATATCTCTTTGAAATCGGCCCCCGTGGCGGTGAGCACGAAGTTGAGCTCGATGAATTCCGCCGTCTTGGTCGGCTTGACGAAGACGCGCGCCACGAGTTCGTTGCGGTCGATCACAGCCGGGGTGTTGGTCTCCTCGTCGCACTGGACGGCGAAGTCGTAGAGGCCGCCCTTGTCCTTGATGTCCTGCATGAAGGGGTTGATCAGCCGGATCAGCGCGCGCCAAGTCTGCGGGTTGTTGGGTTCGAAGACCACGAAGCGCGAGGACTCGGCGATGGCTTCCTCGATGAACATCATCAGCCGCCGCACGTTCACGCGGTCGAGGGCCGAGGGCTGGCTTTGCAGGGTCTTCTGCCCCCAGATGTTGATGCCGCTGTCGGGGAAGGAAGCGATCACGTTGACGCCCTCGGGATAGAGGACGTCCCGCTCGCCCCGGCTGGTCTTGTAGCCCAGGGACAAGGCGTTGAAGACCCGGCCGCGGTCGATGCCCGCAGGCGCGTACCAGACATGGGTCTTCTTGTCGCTGCGGGCGTAGCACCCGGCCACGGCTCCGCTGGGCGGAACGAGCTTGCGCTTGCCGGTCACCGGGTCGTTGATCTCGATCCAGGGATAGTAGAGCGCGGCATAAGACGAGTTGAACGCCCCGTGGGAATACATCCCCTGGCCCTTGCGGAAATCGACCGCTTCCAGGGGTTCGAGGTGAATGGGCGCTTCGGCCAGAAGCATGAGGTCCTGGCGGTTTTCCGCATAGGTGACACCGGCGTGGATCACCTCGGCGGTCGTCACGCCGGGAACCATGATCAGGTTCAGCGCATCGATCTCGTCGAAGGCGTAGAAACCGGTGTGCTGGGAGGGATCTCCGGAGTAGTCCGCGTCGTCCAATCCTGTAACTCCGTCGTCTCCTCCCGACAGATCGAACACTCCGATGACGGGCCGATCCGCAGGCAGGCCGGATGCGGTTCCGAGGTCCTCGAGGGTGATGTAGTCCGACCGCTCGTTGACAGCGATTTCGACGTGATTCGGAGCGGTTTCGTCCATGGAGAGGTCCTTGAAGACCTCCACCACCTCACCTTTGTGGCGAACCACCAGGTTGAACGCGCCGGTCGGATCGAGAGAACCGTCTTCGACCTGGACGGAGAGCCGGTCGCCCCAGGTTCCTTCGTCGGCCGCACGCACCTTGAGCGTGTCCATCGCGTCCATGCCTCCGAACAAGTTTGCCGAGGCTGCGGCTTGGACGATGCCCGCATCCTGCGTTTCCGCCGTGACCAGCGCGGAGACCTCCGGAGACCCAACGACCGCCGCGACCACTTGGTCCGCTGTGGATACCGGATCGCCCGCGCCGTCGGTCGCCAGGTTGACGGTGATTGCTTGTCCCAAGACCTCGACGGAGAGCGGCGTATCGTTTCCCGAAACGACGAGTTCGACGGAGACGGCGTTTCCCGCGGCCCCCGGCTGAATCGCCCGCCACGCGATGCGATCCGTGCCGACGGTGCCGGTTACAAGTGACGCCGTCGCCGCGCGCCGGTCCTTGAGGACGGCTTGCGCCTTCACGGCGGTCAGTGTGTTCCGATCCGTGGGGTCGGTCAGATGGGCGATGCGGTTCACGAAAAGGACGGAGCCGCCGTTGTCAAAGAACGCCCTTGCGGCGTAGGCGAGGTATCCGGCCTGCAGGTAGGAGCCGAATTTGTTGATGAACTGCTCCCAGCTCGTGACCAGAACGGGCTTGTTGATAGGGCCGCGTTCGGCCACACCCACCATGCCGCAGGAGGAGGTGGATATTTGCTTGACGTAAAAGCTGAAGTCGACTTCGCGGGTATAGATGCCCGGTGAAAGATACGTGCCCATGGGTTACCTCCGTTTCCGACGTTTGCCGCCGTTTGCGCCGGTGTTTTCCGTCTCGGTCTCGACCGGCTCTTCCCGCGCCGTCTCGGGTTCGGGAACGGTCGGCGTCGCCGGCGTCAGCGACACGAAACCCCGCTTTGCCGCGGCATCGATCTCGGGGGAAATGTCGTCCTCTCCCAGCGTTCTGCGCTCGCGGGGATTCAGATGAAGTCCCCGGCCGCTTCCCGCGAGGTGGAACGTGAGCGGTTGGAACAGAAGATTCTTGATTTCGATCACAGTGGTTCCTCCTTGTTTCATGGGGTATGGAGCCGATCCTCCTCGACGCCGTCCCGGAACTCGAAGCGGCGGTCTTTGATGAGCGGGCCCGTTTCGACGAGGCCGTTGTAAACCGGGCAGTCCTCGATCCGGCAGCGGCCGCTGCTCTGGCGCAGGTTGGACAGGTTCACCCGTCGCAACCCGCCCAAGGGGACGATCTCCGTCAGGTTGAGGGAGCCACGGTCTTCCACGACCAGGACCGGGTGGAGCTGATAGAAACGGGCCACCCGTTCCTGGAGGTCCAGCAGATCGCCTTCATGGCCGGCGGTGACGATGACGTCGAAGTCGAGGTGGTAGAGCCGGGGATGCCGACACTGTTCATAAACGAGGTTCGGGACATCCTTCTCCACTATGTGGGCCATGGTGCGGCGGTCGCCGTTTTCCGCCAGCGTCGGTCCCTGCAGGATCAAGCTCGGGACGTTGGGCACCTCGAAGACATCGTCCGCGGCGACGAGCACCGCGTCCGGGTCGATCTCCGCTTTGATCAGGCGGATCAGGTTTTCAACGACTGTGCGAACGGTTTCCAATTCCGGTTCCTCCGGCTCAAGCGAACGTTTCCGCTGGATACCTACCGGAGCCGGACGGGAAGTGTCGGCGGGGATCAGAGCGCAGCGCGGATGGCCTGGCGGTAGTTCTCGATGATCTGCTCGCGGTACTTTTCCATGGTGGGATGCAGGAAGGGACGGGGCGGGATGACGATCACCGCGCCGTTGGGATGCTGGATTGTGGCCCCGTACTCCATCACCGCACCGATGTTCACCAGGTCGTCGCCGTCCTTGTTGACCGTGCCGCGCAGGAGTCCCACGAAGGCCCGATCCGCGAGGATGCGTTGAGTGATCGAATTGACGAGGAATCCGGTGTCGATCAGGGCCTTGCTGGAGCCCTTGCGTGCGATGGTGCTCTCGGCCAACTTGACGAACGCCTTGCCGCCCGGTGCCTGGGAGCGGATGCCGCGCTTGATCTCGCGGACGAGGAGAATAGCGTTCTTGATGGTCGCCTGCCGGATCTCCAGGGCGAGTCGGGCTCCCGGATTGGCGGCCAGTTTCGCCTTCGCTTTGTCCCAGTCGCCGAAGCGCTTAACTCCCATGCTGACGTACCAGCTTCAGCACCTTGTGGGTCACGACGCCGAAGAGACGCTCTTCCACTACGGTCTGAACCCGAAAAACGTCCGCCCCGCTGCGCACCCGGTCTTCCGGTCTCACATCCAGGGCGGGGAGAACGCAGGCCGTGGCGTCGATCTTGTTGGCGAGGTCCTCCGGCGGCGTTTCGATGAACTCGAGCGGAAAAGTCTCCACTTCAGTGAACGATGCGTCGTCCGATCCATACAATCGCTCGCCCGGAACGGCGCGCAGCAACGCCGCTTCCTGCCCGCATGCAAGGATCAGTTCCTTTACGTCCCCGGCGGCCGCCTCTTTCTCGGGATCGCTCAAGAGTGTCACAGCTCAAGCTCGCTTCCTTGATCGTAGATGACCGGCGCGAGTCCTCCGGGGGTGATGATGTAGTCCTCGGGGGATGCGGCGGCTCCCGGTTTGATTTCACTCAGCCGCTGTTTGTACACGGCCTTGAGGTCTTCCTCGAGTCCGGCCCAATGCTCGGGTTGCTTGGTCTTGTCTACCCGCTTGTCGCCGCTGGAAAAGGAAAACGCATTGGCGGTCTGGGCCCGCATGACCTGGCAGGCATGTATTTGGCCAAGTAAAAGCAGCAGTTCACGAGTCTCGCCTTCCGGCTCCGGAACCACCTCTCCGTTCACGACGGACAGGGAAAGCTCCAGGTCGCGCGCCAAACGATACACGCCCTTCAGGATGCATCGGGAAAGGACGTCATCGGTGAACAGCTCGCCCTGGGGGTCGGACAGGTCGGTCCGGAGAACGGCGACGAGATCAGCCAGCGCCACCTTCCACCTCCGTCAGCCGCTTCTTGAGGGCGTCGATCACCGTTCGTCGTTTCTCGCCCGCCAAGTGGGCTTTAAGTTTGTCAGGGTCCTTTTCGACGCCGATCCGGGAAATAGCCTCGGCTGCGGTAAGATCGGTGATGTCCTCTCGCCGCGGCTCGGCCGACGAGGTTGATTCCTCTCTCGGCTTATCATCTCCGCCGTCCATCCGCGCGAGCCTTCCCGCGGACAACGCCGATTCCATTTGGGGGGAAAGCGCGTCCGTTTCAAAGGTCTCGCCCGGATCGAGGCGCAGCTTGGCGTCGGCGATGATCAGGACTCCCGGTCGGATGTTCTTCAGTTTCACCGTCACGGTTCACCTCCGTCAGCCGAGAATCTTGATCTTGGCGAGAATGTCCGGGCGGGTGATGCCTTGCCCCAGTTCCGACCAGACGAGCCAGCCCGTCTTGAAGCGGGTCTTCTGCTCGATGGCTTCGGTCTTGAGGTTTTCGCGCACCGGCAACTTGCCCACTTCCTCGTCGGGGATGAGCAGCACCTCGTCGATGGCCTGCGCGGCGGTCAACAGAATGCCGCCGGTCCCGTAGTTCTTGATGACGCCCTTGGCCCGCAGTTCGGCTTTGGTTTCCGGGTCGAGGTTCCAGCCCCGCAGGTCATTGAAACGCCGGCCCCTCATGACGATGTACTTCACCGTCAACTCGAGGTCTTCGATGATGGAGATCGCCTCGTTGAGCGCCTCCTCGGTGAGGGTCGCGCCGGTCACCTCCACGGTGTTGGCCGCAGGAACCGCCGCCGAAAGCACCGTAATGGTCCGCTTGTCGATCTCCTTGCGGATTTCGTCCGCGGCCGAGGTCTGGATGTCCATCAAGGTGCCGATGTTGCCGTTCTTGAGCACCGAAACGTCGACCATAGGTGCGGAGTGGATGCGGTTGGTGGGAAACTCCACTTCGTCCTTGCCGACTTCCTGCTCCTGAGCCTCGCCTTCGGTGGAAATCCAGTAGGCCTTCACTTTGGGCTTCTTCTGGTAAAGAGGGCGCTCTCCCTTGGGCAGAGTGTGCTTCGTGAGCAGGAGCGAAGAGATCTCCTTGCGTTTGATTTCCTGTTCGATGGGTTCGGCGATGGCCGCGGCCAGTGCGCGCATCCCTTCCGGGGACTCGAGCGCCTCGGACATCAGGCGCGCCATCGTCTCCATGTATTCCTGGCTGTGCACGTTCATGCGGATCGTCTCCATATCGTTTCCCTCCTGTAATCAGATGAGCATCCGGAACTTGATCGTTCCGCCGGAGACGGAGACGGCCCGGGCGATGACTTCCTCGCCCGCCTGCACGCCCGCGGTGAGTTTGCCGTTGGCCGAAACCTTCAGGTCGTCGCCGGGATTCACGGTCCCTTCGAAGACGTCGGTCTCGTAGACGCCGCCCATGCAGTAGATGCCGGGCATCTCTCCGTTCTTGTAGTCCTTGATCAGAATGCCGAAGGACTTGGCCGTCGGCGTGGTGTTCACGGCGAAGAGGTCGTTGCCGACGATCCTCACCACCTGGCCGAGTTGGCCGTCGCCCTGCAGGTAGCCGTCGCCGTATGCGAGGCCCCGGTGATTGGGATTGATGAAAGCCATGGTCATTCCTCCTTTGTCAGTTGGTCGAAACCGGTTCGCCGGTCGCCGTCGCCACTCGTTGCCGGTAGGCGGCCATGAAACCGCTCCTCAGCCGGTCCTCGAGACTCGTCTTCTTGTCTTCGATGTCCTTCGGACGTACGCCCGCATCGCTGCGCAGGGGCGAATCGTCGCCTGCGCGTGAACCCTTCGCGGTTTCCGCGGGAGCGCCGCGGTCATTGGCGTCCTTGTCGTCGGCGTGGGCGCGGGGCCCGGCCTTGAGCATCCGCTCGAAAGCGGCTTCGCTGGCGGCAAAGGCGTCGTCGGAAAGTCCGGCCAGACGGGCGAGTTCCTGCTCGCGCTCCTCGTCGGACTCGAAGGCTAGACCGTTTTTCTCGATCTTGCGCAGAAGCTTCTGTGCCCGGCTCCGGTTCGCGGCGGCCTTCCTTTCAGCTTCAAATTCCTCGAGCTGCTTCTGCAGGCCGAGCACCTGCTGCTTGAGCTCCTTGTTCTCCCGCTCCAGTTCCTTGAGGCGGGTCTTGTCATCCGGCGCGGTCCCGCCGCCGCCGTCGTCCTTCTTCTTGGCGGCTTCCACCGCCCGTTCCTCGGTTTCCTTGTGTTTCTCGTCCATTGTCGGACCTCCTTCAGAGTGGGTTGTCGAACCATCGTTTTCCGCCGCGGCGACTTTCAGGATGCGGGCGTTTTCATCCGCGCCTTTGCGGTCGAGGAGCCCGAGTCCGGTGAAAGTGACGCCGTGGAGGATTTCGTAGACGGGCTGCCCCTGGAGCTCGCCGCCCTTGTTCTTGCGCAGGTGGACGCAGTAATCGCTCTTCGAAACGACGCGTTTGCCGCAGATCGAGCACTCGCCTTCCTCGTAGTCGCATTCCATGGAGACCTGGGAGATGATCCCTTTGCGGATGAGCTTGTAGGCCAACTGCGCGTGCGGGCTGTCGGAGACATAGAGTTCCCCCGCGCACTCGATCCGGCCGCCGCTTTCGTCCTCCACGTAATCCGCCCCCACGATGCCGCCGACGATGTCGGTGAAATCCTGGGAATGCTTCAGGTCGATCTTCTTGTTGATCGCCGTCATGTAACGGGCGGCCAGTTCGTCGGGGGTGAAGTGGTCGCCGTTCTTGTTCGTGCCGGCCCGGCAGAGAATGAAGGTGAACTGCGGATCGCCCGCGGCCTGGTCCAATGCCGCCGCTTCGGTCTGAAGTCGCGTGAACGCATCGAACGACAGATCTACCGGAAACGAGGTGTGACATGCCGCCGGTGCCCGCGTATCCGCTTTGGAGCGCGCCGCACCGCGTGATTTGGAAGCGACGAAGAGAAGTTCCCGGGCGTGTTTGCCTTCCCGACCGATGTCCTTGGCGATGTTGTAGTCCACCTCCATGCCGCGGACCCGGACAAGACCGTAGTGCTCGGCGAAGATCTCCTTGATTTCCTCTTCCCGCGGGAAAGCCCGGTCGCGGTATGACAGGAGCACCGTGCCGTACTTGCCGCGGGCGTCGGCCGCCAATGTTTCCATGAGGGAACGGATCGATTCCTTGGTGTAGCGCGTCCGCGACGGATAGTTGCGGCGAGTATTGTCTTGGAGTTCCTTGTCCGCCCAGCGGGTCATGAGACCCTCGATGAAATGCAGGGAGTCCTCGTAGTCGTTGCTGCCGAACTCGGTGACGTAAGGGGGGTCCAGATACAGAACGTCCGCGCCGAATCGCCGGACCGCTTCCGCCGCATCCAGGTTGAAGGCCTTGCACTCTTTGCCGTTGTCGAACACCAGCCGGTTGAGCTGGCTCACCGAGCGTCGGAACGACTCGATGAATTTGGACAGCGGCGGGTTGGAGAGTTGGGATTGCTCCAGGCTGGCATCCGTGTCGAGGTCGGCCTTGCGGTGCATCTTGGACCGCGAGAACTGACCGAAGGCGCTCTTCGCCTTGACGGTGGTGCCGAGCGCGGCCAGCGCCAGGTCTTTCTTGTAGCCGTGAAGCTTCTGGATGTTCGCCCAGACCTGGTCGAGCCACCGGAGCACCGGTTTGGTGTAGTAGTACCCGTAGAAGTGATCCACGATAAACGTGCCCGCGTCCGCATTTGGGGCGAGGATTCGGTCCACATCCTCGTCGCTCAGAGTCTCGCTGGAGTTTTCCACCACGGCCCGCGCCAGATGGTGGGGATACCGCAGGAGATCGTTGGTGACGACCTTCAATCCTTTGCGCTTAAAGTGGTAGGCGACGTTGGCCCCGCCTGAAAAAGCATCGAGGATGCTCTCCGCGTCCTTGGGGACATGGCTTTCGATCCAGCCGAGCATCAGGTATTTGCTGCCCATGAAACCGGTGACTCGGACTGATTCCGCTTTCCCGGCCAGGCAGCTCAAGAGGTCCAGCGATTCGCCAAGCGGCGCATCCGCCAGGGCGATCAGGTTCTCCTCCACGCGCAGGGCGGCATCGACGGCCCGTCCGGCTTCGTGCTTGTCGATCCACTCCTTGGCCTTCTCCTTGGTCCAGCCGTCCGGGTTCTTCTCCGTCTTGCGGACGAACCGGTAGGCCTGCAGCACCATGGAACGCGGGTTGCCGCCTTCGGGCACGAACTCCTTCTTCAATCGTCCGATGATGATCGCCACACCGTCGACGCCCTCCAGGGGCTTGCGGCGGAAGCTGTCGGGTTCGAACTCGTCCGGGTTCCGGACACGGAAGCGCACCTCGTTCTCGGTTTCCTCCCAGATGGCTTCGGCCCTTGGGCTGTCCTCTGCGGACGCCTTGGCGGATCGCTCCGCGCCCTCGGCTCTGCGGCAGATGAACAGGCGTTCCTTGGCGTGGGACGCCTCGCCGTGCCGGGATGTGATGGCGTAATGGTGATCGTGGGAGCGCATCGACGAATCCCGTCCCATGGAGGCGATGATCCGCCTCATCTCCGACTCGT
>Ga0101944_10004404_pt1 | contig 17541 bp, 13 predicted proteins | sample DewCreD2012metaG_FD_75245 | JGI IMG/M metagenome (GOLD analysis project Ga0101944, IMG submission 75245) | Hot spring sediment bacterial and archeal communities from British Columbia, Canada, to study Microbial Dark Matter (Phase II) - Dewar... ... | reverse complement strand
TGGCCAACGCCTCCAGCAACACCACCTACATCGAGAGCGCGGCCGGCGTGGCCGAGGGCGCCCGCACCGGCCTGGCCTCGGTCGTGGTCGGGGTGCTGTTCCTGCTGGAGCCCGTCGTCAGGCGACTTTCGGGCCGGCGCCAGGCCCTGGGACCGGGAGACTCCCTGACCCTCATCCATGTGTTTCACCCCGGAATGGCATCCGCGGCCCTGGATCTTCTGGCGGCAAGGAGCCTCATTTACGTTAAGATTCTCATGAAAAGCGAAGAGACTGCTGAAGAAGCGGAGTATCCCCACACGAGAGACGAAATCGACTGCATGAGCATGGTGCGGCAGCTCTCTTACGAAGAGTGCCGAAGCCTGTTTGTGCGAATCAGGGCCCGGTCGACGGCAGAGGCGAGAGCCATGGTGGAGGATTTCCTCAAGCGCCGGCGGGGGAGGAGCCATTGAAAGGTCCGAAGGTAGCCTATGTGCTGCACTGGTTTCCCGAGCCGTCAGAGACCTTCATCTTCAACGAGGTCCGGTACCTCCATGACGGGGGGCTGGACCTGAGGATTTTCACACTTTACGGTGAGCTGAGGAACCATCTCCCGCCGGAGATGGTCTCCTTCGCGATTCGGCCGGAGCGGCTCGGCATGCGGTACATCCCCCGGGTTCCGCATGCCCTGGCGTTCTGGCGGGGGCGGCTGCCCGGCACATTGGCGGGGATGTTTCGCCACATTCCCTTCCGCCGCTGGAGCGACCCGGAAATGGCCGGAGAGTTCCTGTGGGGGTTCTTCTGCGGGTTTGAGCTGGCCCGACGTTGTGTGGAGGAGAACATCGCCCACATCCATGCTCCGTGGGCCAACGGCCCGGCGACGGCGGCATGGGTGGCGTCGCGGCTCTCGTCCATTCCGTTCAGCTTCGCGGCCCGTGCCACGGACATTTACCCCCCGGACGGCGCGCTGGCCGAAAAGATTTCAGCGTCGTGCTTCGTTCGAACCAACAACCAGGCCAATGTCGAGCACCTCCGCGGACAGGCCCTGAGCGAGGGGGACCGGCGGAAGATCAGGCTGGTTTACAACGGGCACCCCGTGCGGGTGAGCGCTTCGGCGAAAGTGTTCATGCAGCCGCCCTTCAGGCTGCTGGCCTTGGGACGCTTCGTCCGAAAGAAGGGCTTTGACGTTCTGTTGAAGGCCTGTCAAATCCTGAGGAACCAGGGCTTGCCCATCGAGCTGACCCTCGCGGGCGACGGGCCCGAGGGGCGACGGCTCAAGTCTCTCAGCAGAAAGCTGGGCCTGGGCGATGGCGTGGCTTTTCCCGGTTTTGTTCCCTACGAAAGGGTGCCCGGTCTCCTGGACGAGGCTGACGTTTTCATCATGCCGAGCGTCGTCGACGCCTCGGGAGACCGGGACGGTCTGCCCAACGTGATTATGGAAGCGCTTCTGCAAAAGGTCCCCGTGGTGGCCACGAATGTCTGCGGCATTGCCGAGGTCATTCGCGACGGCGTCACCGGTTTCCTGGTGCCCCAGAACGACCCCCTGGCGCTGGCGCATGCCATCGTGGAAATGACGCGGGATAGGGATCGCGCGCTCCGCATGGCCCAGGCGGGGCATGACCTGGTCGTTGAACGGTTTGCCGCCGATCGCTGTTTCACTGCTGTCCGGGAGCTTTTGGAGCGTCATGCTCTGGTGGGAGGCCCGCCCTCGGCCATGGGCTGCGGGCCGTCGCCAACGGGCGTTGCGTCCGCCCGCGGGGATGCCGTTTCCAGATGAATGAGGGCTCCCACGGCATTCTTCGCAGGTTCGCGGTCCTCCTGGGGGCCCAGTGGTTCCGGGAGATCCTGCAGAGCATCTTTCTGATCGTGCTGGCCAGGAGCAGTGCGACCACCTACGGCGAGTTCATGCTGGCCTTCAGCATTGCCCAGGTGGTGGTCTTCGTGGCCGAGTTCGGGTTGAACCAGCACCTGGTGACGCTGCTTGGGGCGCGCGATTCCAAGAAGATCGACTTGATTTCGGAGGTGTCCACCCTGAAAGGTGGACTGCTTCTGGTCGGAATGGCGGCGGCGCAGGGATTTGCGTCCTGGCAGCATTACGACCCCTCCCTCAGGCTCCTCATCTTGGTGGTGGTGGCGGGCGTGGGATTCCAGGCCCTCACCACCTCGTTTTACGTCGCCTACCAGGTCGAGGGCCGGCAGCACGTGGAGGCTCGAATCCGGGCCTTTTCGGCGACCCTGGGTTTCGGCTACGGCCTGACTTCCCTGGTCGCCGGCCTGGCCCCGGTCTGGGTGGCCTGCTACCTGGCTGTCGAGACTTCCGTGGGGCTCGGGACCGCCCTCATGGAAACGCTGTCCAGGGCGCGATTGAGCCTGAGGCGTCCGCGACTGGGACACCTTCTGAACAGGGCGCGAGGGGGGCTGATCTTTGTTGTCATGGCGCTGGCCGCCATCCTGTACAACAAGAACAACATCTTTTTCCTCCAGAGCTACGCAGGCCCCGACGGAGTGGCCCAGTACAGCGTGACATGGCAGATGGTCGACGGCATCTCGGTTCTGGCCTCCAATCTGCTTTTGAAGAACGTCCTTTTTCCCCTCTTCGTCAATCTGAACCGGGAGGGGCCCGGCGAGATGGCTGCCGTCGCCCGCAACTGCGCCCGGTGGCTCCTCCTGGTTTCCTTGCCCATCATGTTCATTCTCTTTGTGGAGAGCGATCGTCTCATCGGGATCATCTATGGAGCGGGCTACGGCAGGGCGCTTGAGCTGCAGCGGCTCCTTGTGGTGACGGTGGCCTTTTCCTTCCTCCACAATCTGGCCGCCTACCTGATGATGGCCATGAAGCAGGAGAGGCTGCTCCTGGGATTCTATCTCGTTGGGCTGGCATTCAACCTGGTTGTCTGCGCGGTCCTCATCCCTCGGTTTCCACTGGAAGGCGCCGCGGCTGCCATCGTGCTCACCAAGGCACTCATGATGCTGCTGACGGCGGGCACCTGTCAGGGGCGCATGGGCCTGATTTCGAGGGATGCCTGTCTTCAGATGGCTCTTGCGGTGTTGGCGGGCGCCGCGCTGTATGCCCTCGGAACGGCCGGGCTTTTCCGGGAGGCGGGGGAGATCCTGGCCCTGGCTCCCATCGGGTTCCTGGCTTTGAAATGGTACCGCGAGCCCTTGCGGAGCTCGGGCGGGCTTGAGCCTGCCTGAGATCGGTTGATGCCGTCCCCGGACCTCCCCGAGCCCGGGGCTGAAAGCTGATGCATCGTCTCCATGCAGGCCGAACAAGGAATGGTGATGCTCCTGCTGTTTTGGGCGTGCTCCGGCCTTTACCTTCTGTTGATCCTCGGTCTGTACGCTCTGTCGGCCGAGCATGTGCGCGGAGGCATTGCCTTGCGGCGGTCGGGGGGGGCGGAGCGCTGCGGAGAGGGCACGAGCCTCCGCGCCCGGGTTCGGGTCATCGTGCCGGTGACCGGGGCGGCACCGGACCTCGAAGCGACCCTCGGCTCCCTGCTCGGCCAGGACCATCCCAACCACGAAGTGGTCATGGTGACCCGCGACGAGGAGGATCCCGCCACTCCCGTGGTGCGCCGAGTTTGCGAAAACGTCTCCCATGCGCGGCATGTGCTGGGCGGCCGAGCCGAGGGATGCGGGCAGAAGAATCACAACCTGTTGAAAGGGCTCGATGCGGCCGGGGTGCAGCCGGAGGTCCTGGTTTTCTGCGATGCCAACCACTGGGCGCCTCCACATTTTCTCGAGAGCCTGGTACGCCCGATCGAGGGACGGCAGGCGGTCCTGGCCAGCGGCTATCACAGGGTTCTGGCCCAGGACCGTGCCATGGGGACCCTCGGCATGCTCATTTCGGTCCTGGCCATTCACATGCTCCAGGGGGTTCCGTTCATCACCCAGCCCTGGGGAGGCGCCACGGCGGTTTGCGCCCGGGTCTTTGAAGCCCTGGACATGCGACGCATCTGGTCTGAGACCGTCGTGGACGACTATGCCCTGGGAAGCCGTTTTCTGAAGGCGGGGATTCGGTCCCTGCCGGTGGCGGAAGCGTGTCTCCTGACCCGGCTGGGCGGCTGGAGTGTCGGAAGGTGGGCGCAATGGCTCGAAAGGCAGCTCATGTACTTCAAGGTTTTCCAGCCCGTCCTGTGGGTGCTGGCGGCTCCCGTTGCCGTGGTTCTCGTCTTCCCGCTGCTCTTTTCGGCCGGGGCCGTGATGGGGGCACTGCCGGGGTGGGTGGAGATGCGGATCGCACTGCCCGCCGCCGCGTTTCTCCTGGCCTTTCTGGGGGCGGCGTCCCTCGCCAGGCGGCTGGCACTGGGGGAGATCCCCTGGCCCTCCTGGATTGCAGCGTTTATTCTCATGCATTTAACAACAGCCTGGTGCTATGCGGGGACCTGGCTGTCAAACCGCATTTCCTGGAGAGGGATCACCTACGAGGTAGGCCGGGGCGGCAAGGTGAAGAAAGTCATTTTCGCGGACCAGTCCGAGAGCGGCTGAAGCTCGGCACCTATACCGTCAGACCCTCCTGGCCCCCTGGCTTGCTGGAAATGCTGTTGACTCAAGCTCATTGTGCATGCCTTAACTCAGCGGCGTTCTCGCTTGCCGGGAACCAACGATGGGCAGCTCCTCATGCCCCCTGGGGTGCCCTGAACAATGAAAAGGCCCGCGAAGGGCTGGTTTTTCAACTTGAAACTTGAAACCTTCAACTTGAAACCATTCAGAGCAGGCTGCCATGGCCAGAATCCTCTACGGCGTGCAGGGTGACGGGCGAGGGCACGGGGTGCGGTCGCTGGCCGTGGCCCGGCACTATCCGGAGCACGAATTTCTTTTTGTGAGCCACTCCCAGGGAGCGGAGTTCCTGCGACGTTCGTACAGGGTCCTGGAATTCATCAGTCCCGTGACCCTGGTGCACCGGCACAGGCTGGCGTCCCTTTCCACGTTCTACCAAAATCTCCGTTTCTGGGTCCGGCAGGACGCCATGCGGGAATCGTTGATGGAGGAAGTGCGGCGGTTCAAGCCGGATTACGGCATCACCGACTGGGAATTCTTTGTGCCGCGCATCTGCGGGGTGCTCGGAATTCCCTGTCTTTCCCTCGATCATCAGCATATCGTCACTTGCGCCGTTCCGAGCATCCCCGTGATGCAGTGGCCCGGCTACGTCGGGCTTCACATGTCAGCCACCAGGATTTTCAGTGCCGCTCCCGAATACCTGGTCGTTTCGTTTTTTCTCAACGGCCTGAGCAGGAATGGCGGCGCCTACCGGGTGCTTCCGCCTATCCTCCGGGAACCGGTTCTGGGGCTGCGGCCCGAAGACCGGGGGCACGTGCTGTCATACCAGAGCACCTCGACCTTCAAGGGATACCTGCCGCTTCTCCGATCCCTTCAGCGACCGGTCATCGTCTACGGGCAAGACGCAGAGGGGACCGACGGAAATCTCCGTTTCAAACGCCTGTCGGAGGAAGGGTTCCTGGAGGATCTGGAGGGGTGCAGCTACGTCATCTGCGGCGGCAGCCACAACGTGATCTCCGAGGCCCTGCACCTGGGCAAGCCTGTCTTTGCCCTCCCCATCGCGGGGCTTTTCGAGCAGTATCTGAATGTCCATTACCTGCGGGCACTGGGGTACGGGGATTTTTCGACGGACCGTCGCGCCGACCTTCGGCTGCTGAAGGCTTTTGAAAGGAGTCTGGACGGATTTCGCGAGAACATTCGGAAAGGCAGGTTTTGCGGAAACGCGGAGGTCTTCGGAGCCGTGGACCGGTTTCTGACCCGCGGAACCATTGCGGATCAATCCTGAGCCGAATTTTCAGGCGTTTAAATGAAAATGCGGCTCGACTTCTTGAAACATTTTCATGGTTCGTTGTGCCCGGCAGGGCATGCCAGTTAGCGGATAACGGCTCACGTCGAGCCCCGGTCCATGAGCCGGAGGAAAAGGCGTTCGAAGGACCGGGCCATGGCATCCATGCCGAAGCGCTCCTCGACCCGCCGGCGTCCCGCCTCGCCGTAGGCCGCTCTTCGCATGTCATCGTTCAGGAGCTCCAGCATCAGCCCCGCAAGCGCTTCAGGGTCCCGGGCACGCGTCAGGAGGCCCGTTCGACCGTGCTCCACGGCTTCCTCGATGCCGCCCACGCGGGTGGCCACCACCGGCAGCCCGCACGCCATGGCCTCGAGCACCACGTTGGGGAGTCCCTCCTTCACGGAGCTCAGGGCGAAAAGGCTGGCCTGGTGATAGAGGGGCGGGAGGTCGTTCCCGCCGGGCAGCCACTGGAAGCTGCCCCGGGGCAGCTTGCCGCCGGCGGTGAGGATTTCACGCCGCAGGGGGCCATCCCCCACGAGGAGGAGCCTGGCGTCGGGGCGGCGGCTCACCACGATTTCGAAGGCCGAGATGAGGGTCATGAGGTCCTTCTCGGGCACCATTCGAGCCACGCACAGGACGGTGGGCTCCACGGCGGCGAGCGCACCGGCTGGAGGCGGGTGAAATCGATGGCAGTCGATGCCGTTGGCGATGACGCTGACCCGCGATTCCGGAATCCTGTACTTGCGGACCATCACAGCCTTGAGGGCTGCGCTGTTGCACAGGTGGTGATCCGCCAGGCGCCACAGTAATCTTTCATGCTGGCGGAACGGGCCGCCCTCCCCGCGGATGCTGGCGAGGATGACGGGGACCCTGACCCATCGGCCGATCAGGCGGCCCCAGATGTTGGGGATGGCCGTGAGGAGCACCAGGACGTCGACGGGTTTCGACTTGAGATGCCTTGCTGTCTGCAGGATGCTGTGAAGTCCGGCGGTCCTCGTGTCGGCGAGCCACCTGAAGGTCACGCCGTTGTCCCCGGGGGGGAGCTCGAAATCCCTCCCGGAGCGCATCATCCAAAGCTCCACCGCGAATAGCCGTGGATCCAGGCGATGCGCCAGTTCCAGGGCCTGGCGCTGGGTCCCCCCGAACTCCAGGTCCTCCAGCAGCATGACGACTCCGGCCCGCGCCATCATGGTGCTCAGTACCCCATGAGGCCGCAGCATCGCGAGCAGACCGGCATGAGCCCCTCCGTGGACAGGCTTTTACGGAAGCGCCTGTAGGCCGGGGCGTTCCAGAGCTCCGTGATGGTGGCCTCCCTGATGTTGCCCACCACGTAGTCGTGGTAGTCGCGGCAGGGAGACATGTCACCGTTGCTGTCCACCTCGACGGCCTGGTGGATGGAGATGCACTGGTCGAAGCCGAAACGCTCGCTGTGGTCCGTGTAGTAGGTTTCGAGGGATGCGGCCCCGCGGATGTCTGGAATGAGGATCACCGGTGGATTTCCCCCGGACGAAGACCTGTGGCGAAGCTCCCGCAGCTGCGCATCCAGTGCGGCGTAATCGTCGGGCTTCCAGCTTCCGATCCAGCCCCGGTGCAGGTGCGGCTCGAAACCGAAGCGGCGCCGGAAGTCCGCTTCATGAGCTGCAGCGCCGGGGGAGTCGATCCACCAGGAGAGGTAGAAGACGAACAGGTCCACCCGGTCGCGGAACGCCTCGTAGATTTCCACCAGGTGATGGTGGTTGAGCTGGGAGATCACCGTCAGCGAGGCGATGAGCGGGAGCCTCCGGCCGTGCCTCCCTCGCTCCCGATGCACGGCGTCGAGAGCGGCTTCGATGCTGGCAAAGTTGTCGCTGTTTCCGCCGGCGCCGGGTCGGGCCGTGTTGTGAACCGCGGCGCAGTGGCCGTCGATGGAGAGCTGAAGCAGAAAGAGCGGTGCGGCCACCAGCCGTTCGGCGGCGGAGGGGATGAGGGAGCCGTTGCTCACGATGGAGGTCCCGAGCCCGAGGGAAGTGGCTTTTTCCACGAGGTCCAGGGTTCCCTCGTAGAGCATCGGCTCGCCCCCCCAGATGTAGACCAGCGGATGATGCCCGTGGGAGACCAGGTCCTCGAAAAGCTCCATGTACCTCGAAGGCGGGACCTCGAGGCTCTTCAGCTCCTTCAGGCTCCGGCCGTGGAGATAGCCCCCTTCGCCCCATTGACCGCAGGTGGCGCATCGCAGGTTGCAGATATCGGTGATGCGGAGACTCAGCTGCCGGATGCTTCGAGCCCATCCGTTCCCGTGGTCGGGGTGAAGCCTGTTGAAGAGCCATTTCTCGATTTGAAGCACGGCCAGCTTCAAACCGGTTCCCGGCTGGTCCAGAAAGCGCGGCAGAAGCCTGAGAACGGCCTGGTGTGCGATCATGACGCGTTTGGACATGTGAGTGGTCCCTCGTCGGTGTGCCTTGACACCTGAAGCCTTTGTGTGAAAAAGTCTCAGTCCCGGCGTGACCGGGCGGTTGAGCCGGACCGAAGAGCATTGGCCTGGCCGCCGCATGCCGGAAGTTTAGGGTTCTATATCACCAGACGGCGGCTAAATCCAACCCCCGGAAGCTGACGGAGTCACCTCCATGCGGGCATTGGTTTATCGGAAATCCATCCCGCTCTACCTGCTCAACCGGTGCACAAGCCTCCTGAAACCCAGGGACTTTTATCCCGGTCTTTCCCCCCTGAGACTCCGGGAAGTCCCCTTTTCGCCGAGGAAGGGCTGGGTGGTGCTCAGGAACCGGCTCTGCGGAATCTGTGGCTCGGATTTGGGGCTCCTCAGGGGGACCGAATCCGTCCTGCTCGAACCGTACGCCTCGTTTCCCGCCATCATCGGACATGAGATGGTATCCGAGGTGATCGAGGCGCCCCGGGATTCGGGGTTCCAACCCGGTGAGCGCGTGGTGGTGGAGCCGCTGCTGCCGTGCCGGGCACGGGGGGTGCCTCTCTGCCGTTTTTGTGCGGAAGGGCGGTACAACATCTGTGAAAACACCACACGGGGAGAGCTTCCCCCGGGGCAGATGGGGTTCAACCGGGGGTGCGGCGGGGGGATGGCCGAATTCACCGCCGCTCCGCCGGAAAACCTTGTCAGGGTCCCGGAAGGAGTCTCGGACGAGAGGGCCGTGCTGGCCGATTCGGTGGCGTCGGCCCTGCAGCCCGTGCTGGACCATTTTCCCGAGGATGGGCACACCGTGGTGGTGTACGGGCTGGGAAGCGTCGGGCAGCACATCCTGCGATGCCTGAGGGTGCTGGGCTCCCGGGCCCGGCTGCTCGCCGTGGCCAGGCACGCCTTCCAGGGTGAACTGGCGGTTGCCGGGGGGGCGGACGTCGTTCTTCTGAATCCCGGGCGATCCGAGCTGGGCAGGCGCGCCGGTGCGAGCCTGTTGCCGACGACCCTGGGCGGCGGGAACCTCGAAGGGGGAGCCGATGTCTTCTTCGATTGCGTCGGGAGCTCCCATTCGTTCCAGGAGGGGCTTATCGCGCTGCGAGGGCGAGGCACTTACGTGATGGTCGGAACTGCGGGGACTCTTCGCTCGGTGGATGTCTCCAGCCTCTGGCTCCGTGAGCTCAGGGTGACGGGTTCCGTGGTTTACGGGCATGTGTCATACCGAGGCGAAAGGGTGAGGACCTATGAGCTGGCGGTGGAGCTGCTCTGTCGGGACGATTACCCGGTCCGTGGTCTGCTCACGCATTGTTTCCCCATCGAAGCCTATGGCGGTGCCTTCAAAGCCGCCATGGACAAGAAGCGCCATCGGAGCGTCAAGGTCGCCCTGGATCCGGGAAGGAAGGCTTCTCGAGGGGGTGTGGGGACGTGAGACGCAGGCTGAAGCTCGTCATCACGGTGGACGTGGAGGAGGAGGGGCTCTTTTCGGGCCGTTATCCAAGGGTCCCGCCCGGTGTGCACAATGTGCGGGAGCTCGAGCGGATCGAGTTCGTCACCCGTGATCTGGGGCTTCCTGTGACCCTGCTGGTGACCTATCCCGTGGCGGTGGACCCGGAGTGCGGGGAGGTCCTGGATCGATGGCGCGGGGTGCTCGGGGCCGAGATCGGCGCCCATCTGCATCCCTGGAGCACGCCGCCCTTCATTGACCTTCCCGGACCGGAGCCCTTCCCGTCGGATCTCATGCCTGAATCGCTTCTGGAGGCCAAACTGGAGGTTCTCTGCACGGCCATCGAGAGGCGCTGGGGCGTGAGGCCTGAGTCGTTTCGCATGGGCCGCTTCGATTTGGGTCACACCATGCGGCGCCTGCTTCCGACCTTCGGGATCCGAACGGACAGCAGCATGGTGCCCTTCCGCTTCAAGCTCGGAGGGGCCAGCCACTTCATGTCGCCGAACGAACCTTTCTGGCTGGGCGAAGGCGGGACGGGCGAAGGCCGCCTCCTGGAAGTTCCCTTGACCCAGGTGGCCCTGATGCCGAACCTGGCCGCCAGGGCCTATGAGCTCGGTCTGGCCCTGGGCAAAAGGCGTCGCTTCCTCCTGCTCTCCATGTTCCGTAATGTGGCGGTGGTCGGGATCCAGCCTGCGTGGTTTCCGCTGGCCTCCATGCTATGGGCCGCCCGGCTGCATGGGGCCCGCGGAGGCCGGGTGCTCACCCTTTTTTTCCATTCCTCTGAGCTCCTCCCCGGAGCCACCCCGGGTTACCCCTCGGAAGCCTCCGTGCGGCGGCTCACCCGGAGAATCCGGCTGTTCCTGCAATGGCTCGCCAACACCTACACCATCGAGGGGGTGACCCTGTCCCAGCTTCACTCCACTGTCCGCGACCCCGGCAACCCACCTCGTTGACTCGGCCAGGCCCTTTGAGTCGGGCAAGCCCTTCGACCTGACCGAAACCCCTCGACCCGGGTCGATCTCCATCAACCTGAAGCGAGCCCCTCAACCTGAGCCGGGAAGGGTGCCATGGGCCAAGCGAAGCTTGTCCATGCATGCTCGGACAACCACGGGCAAGTTCCGCTTCGCCCGTGCCACCCATTGGGTCAACAGGATTGTGCTCAGCCCGTCCGGCATTTCCGAGACCCCACCCGCCCGGTCTGAGAATGCCCCCCACCTGTACACCTAAAACCGCACAGCCCAAAACCCGAAACCCAAAATCCAAAACCCAAAACCCAGAAACCAGAGACTAAAAACCAGGAACCAGGAACCATACTCGTTGAGGAAAGGAATCGGCGTCATTTTAAATCCCCTGGATGCCGGCTCCGGGTTTAAAGCATGCCGGGACAAGCTTCACCTGCATGACGAACTTAGACCATTGCAACATAATAAGGCGCCCAACCCACAGACGTCATCCCGGCGGGCTTCTGGCCGGGATCCAGGGCACTTTTGGGAATACTCCTGGACCCCGGCCAGAAGCCAGCCGGGATGACATTCGTTTTGAATTCGGACAATATCTTGCGGGACGGTGAACTTCGATTTCGCCTCAGACGTCATTCCGGCAGTCTTCAAGCCGGAATCCAGAAGACCTTCGCAAAACGCACGATCTCATCCCCCACGGGTCTAAAACCGCCAAACCCTCAACTCCAAACCCCCAACTCGAAACTCGGGCTGGGAACCAGGAACCAGAAACCAGGAACCAGAAACCAAAATCTACCCCTCGCGTTCCGCGTTCCGCTCCAGGATCCGGGTCAGCAGCAGCTCGAGGACGCCCATGGCCGTGATCTGGATCCCGGCCAGGACGAGGACGGAGCCGAGGGCGATGTAGGTCCAGTGGTAGCTGATTTCACGGGTGGTGAGGTAGTCGAGGATGGGGCCGATATTGAGGAGGACGCCCGCCACCACCGGGACGAGGCCGAAGCGAAGCATGTTGAGCGTCGTGCAGGTGGAGAGGATGAAACGGCCGACGAGGGAGTGTTTGCGGTCGTTCCCCACGAGGGCGGCCGCCACGCGCTCGGCCACGATCCCGACGGTGAGCGACGCCAGGGCGGCCAGGATGAGGGTGTTGACGGTGATGAGTCGATAGATGAAACGGTCGGGGACCTGGCCCTCCACGACATAGGACCAGAGGGGTCCGGCCCCGTAAAGGAAAGCCAGAGAAGCAAGAAGGGTCGCGGCGGCGCCGAAGAACTTCAGGGGGCAGTAGGAGAGGGTGATTTCGGCGATGGTCAGCAGAAAGCGCAGCCCGTCTCGGAAGACGCTCAGCTTGGAGCGTCCCACCCGCTCGTGGTACGCGATGGGGACCTCGACGATGCTGAGATCCTTCTGGGTGAGCGCCCTGCAGGTCATGGCCGGCGTGAAGTGAAGACCCGTGGGCAGCGGGAGGAGCTTTTTCAGGGCTTCACGTTTCAGGACGCGCATGCCGCTGGCCGTGTCGGTGATCCTGGTGCCGGCGAGCCAGGAGACGAGCCGGGCGAAGAATGCGTTGCCGAGACGCCTGAGCCGCGGCATCCGGCTCTCGTCGTTCATCCGCGAGCCCACCACGACGTCTGCGGACTCCTCGAGGGACGCCCTGCAGAGGTCCAGGAAGAACAGGGGATCGCAGGTGCCGTCGGCGTCCAGAAATGCCAGGAGCTCCCCGCGGGCTTCGGAAAACCCGCGCTTGATGGCTGCGCCGTAACCGAGGTTGTGGAAATGCACGATGACCTTGACGTCCTCGTAGGACTGGGCGATCTCCACCGTCCGGTCCGTGCTCCCGTCGCTCACCACGATGATCTCCACATCTGAGATGGGTGTTTCCCGTTGAATCCTGCCCCTGGCTTCGAGGCATTTCTCGATGGTGTCCCCGATGGCCTCCTCCTCGTTGAGGGCCGGGATCACGATGGTCAGGCTCCTGGGCCGTGCTGGCTCCTGGATTGCAACGGCCCGGTTCGAATCCAGGGATCGGAGTGGCCTCATGCTGGGCTTTCCTGCTACAGAAAGGTTTCGGGTTTCAAGTCTCAAGTTTCAAGTTGAAAACCAGCCCTTCGCGGGCCTTTTCACTTCTTCGTGTGGCCTGAAGTGCATGAGGAATTGCTATCCTGCGAACGGGTTGAATTTGGCTTTTTGTCATCCAGAACGCATGTGAGGAATCTCTTTAGATTTCTCCCTTCGGTCGAAATGACAAAAAGTCCAGTTTTCAGCCGTCTGCGGTATACCAAGTGCCACGAGCTTCGAGCTGTACGTTGAGAGCCGCCCCGGCTGAGGCCTTTGCAAGGTTTGGAATGCCCGAATCCACGGCAGGGCTGGGAGCGGCCCCGAGAGCCTTCTCTGGAATGGCAGGCCGGCACGGAGAAGCTCCGCGAAAATGCAACCTCGCACTGCCAACAAGGCCTTACAACGGTAGGGCCGGGTTGCGTCCCGGCCGGCGTTCGTGGGGCTCATGCCCACCCGCGACACGGCAGCATGAACAATTCCCAAACAGTCTCTCAGTGAAGAGTGCCGGCCCTGCGCATCTTATCCGCAGCGGCAAGGCATCTCCGCGGGACACAGGGTTCTCCGGGACGGCTCCTCACCTCCCCGCCCCCATTTCTCCACCTGCTTCCCTGACGAACCCCCAGTTCCAGCAGGCGACGGCGATGGTCAAGAACAGTGTGTATTGAAGGCTCCTGACGATGTCCCTGGTCCTTACCCAAAAACAGGCCAGGGCTGCAAGCCAGGGTGCGAGAATCACCGGCCATGCCGCGGGATAGCACACCGTCACGGCCACAAGGACCAATCCGCCGATCGAGATGACAAAGGGCTGAAAATCCAGGGGTCGCAGAAAGCCGTATTTCCGGACCAGCCGCCTCTCGCCCGCGCCGTAGCGGCGCATCATTGACGCCAGGGCGCGGAGGCTGCCGGGGCGGTAATGTCCCACAATGGCGGCGGGATTGTAAACCAGTTTGTGGCCGAGCCTCCTGAGCTTGAGGTCCAGCTCGAAGTCTTCCCCGGGGAACTGGTCTTCGCTGAAACCGCCGACCTCCTCGAAGACCGACTTGCGGTAGGCCGAGTTGCAGCTCGGGTTGTGGACCGTTTCTCGTATGCCTCCGGGAGAGGCGCCCGACCGGATGTAGTCCGTCATGAACCCGATGGTCTTGAAGAATTCCTGCACGCGCCGCCCGAATGGGGTCTCGTCCTCGGGGCTCACCTGGTCCCCCCCGGCCCCGGCCACCTCGGGGTCGTCGAAACAGCGGACCAGCTCCCTCAGCCAGTCGGGGTGCGGCACGCAGTCCGCATCCGTGAACACCACGATCTCCCCCCGCGCCGCCCTCACCCCCACATTCCTCGCCCGCGCCGGCCCCCCCCAGTCGAGCTTCAACACCCTGACGTGGTCGAAAGATCGAGCCTTGGCACGTGTATCGTCACCGGATTCGTCATCCGCGACAATGACCTCGAAGTCCACCCCCTCTTGCGCCCCAAGTGCAGCCAGGCACTTCGTGATCGTCCCAGCAGCATGCCGCGCCGCAATGATCACCGATACTCTGGCTCGCGGATTCACAGGGCTTCCAGTGTGCATATAAGGGGTCTCGGGCAGCCTTTCCCAGCGTGGGACGGTCTGCGGTAGGTATTGATCATTGAGTAGTGTATATGAGATAATGAAAAAAAGTGTCAAGGTGGAAAGTGAGACTCGTCGCTAGGAGACGCTTAGTACTACAACGAGACATCAGGGACCCATGGCGAGTCACCCAAGGAGTCCAGTATTTTGACTCGTCGCCTGCGATGGCTTTCGTATGCCGCCTTGTTGCGGGTGATCCGATAGTCGAGCACGGTCAGCACAGTCCATAAATCCACCTTTGGCCTTGGTAGGACCGTTTTCAACAAAAGCACTACCTGAGGCAAGGTCAAATGGAGTTTTTTTTAACCCTTGCTGGAGGCGTACGAGGAAGTGGTGAGCCAGCATGCACATAGTCATGTGATGATGCCATCCTATCCAGGAACGCACCTCATAGTCTCCCATGCCCAGAAACTGCTTCCCATCCTCAAAGCAGCTCTCGATAGGCCAGCGCATTCCGCTGATGCGGACCAGGGTGGTGAGCTCCGTTTCAACGGGGGCGTTGGAAAGGAAATACTTCATCTCGAGGGTCATGACATCGCGTCGCAATACCAGCCACACTTCGGCACCGGGCAAACCCTTGCGAACACCACTCACGCGAAGCACGGCAAAATCCGCAACAATCGGACCTTTACTTCCTTCCTTGATGATATGGCGCGACCATTGTTGCGCCGGCAGCGAATCGGCAATGTTGTCCACCCTCCTGGGCAGGGGCTGTCCTGCAAGAACTTTGAGGCGCTTTGGTTTGCAGCCTCGACCGGACCAGGTCGGAAGGGCCGTTTCGGGTCGCTCGGTCCAAACCTGGGTATTCTTCGGCACTTCCATGAAATACCAGTATCCCAGGCCCGCAATCTGGTCGAGCAGCCAGGTGTCACACCCAAAGGCCTCATCGCCTGTGACCCAGCGAAATCGAAGCGATCCTTCTCGGTGGATCGTTTCGAACATCTCCCAGGCCAACTCGTTCTTCGTTTGAAAATGAACCCCTTGCGGAAAACGGCACTTGACACGGCGAGTAGCATATTCCTCGCTGAACCACTCCTCGGGCACGTAAAGCCGAGCGTCCAGCAGAGTGTAGCCCTTGCTGCTCGCGTAACCAGCAAAGACACCGGCCTGACAGTTAGCCCGCTTCCCCGGTTGTCCGCAATATTGCCGCTTTACTCCTGCAGATTCATTGCCCTGCTTGGGGAAGTCGCTTCCGTCGAAGATGAACACCCCATCTTCTTCTCCCAGGGATATTCCCACTTCCTGCCTGTGGCGCTGGCGGATGGGACCGTCTTCCCACGCGCCCTCGCCCATGAATTGCTGAGCAGCCCTCACCGCATTTTGATCAGCCCCTTTGAGGTTCAAAACCATGGGCTCGATGGATTTTCGATCCAACTCTGGAGAAAGAAGGCCCGTAAGAAAAAACTCCGAATGCTCCCGATGTTCACGGCGCGGGAAAAGCGGAGAGAGGATGGAGTGGTATTCCTGGATCTGCGTCATCAACTCGGTAACATTTTGAAGGGTGATCTCCAGTTTCGCAACGGTTGCAATGGCCTGCAGGTTGTCTTCCATGGGATCCTGCTGAATTTTGGGTTGGGGTTCCCATGTTCTAATAGAGAAAAGTCTGTGTTTTGTCCTCTCTTTTTTGTGAGGTAGCTGTCTGTCGAATTTCTCGTTGTAGTATTATGTAATGGGATGTCAGGATACCGGAGCACCAAGAGAAGCTCGGATTTGTTGTCGTGGATTCGCTTGAGGGCCTTGTTCAGCGAAACGCTTTGGGTTCTGGTGGTGAAGATCTCATCGAAGAGCTGCTCGATGCGTTCCGCCTCGGCCGTATGGGGGTGCACTTTGTAGGCTTTCAAATCGGCAAGGCTCTGGGCCTGAGCCCTGCCATAAAACAAGACGATATCCAAAGCGTGGGGGTGTTTCTGGCAACGGAGGTCTCCTATGAAGTGGCGAGGGAGACGTACCAACGATGCACGGGCCAGGATTTCAGCGAGCACAGCTTGCACGGGTCGCTGAACCGGGTGGCGGAAGGACTCGGTATCCTGGATGTATGCCCGAGCAAAGAGGAGGTGGAGGAGAAGATGGCCAGCATTGGAGAGGGACAGCGTTGGCGGCCGGTCATGATGATGACTCTCGATGGAGCACAGGAGCCCGTCCGCCCGGAACCCTCTCCCCGCAAGGGAAAGAGAGGCAAGGGAGATTGGAAGGAAGTTAAGGGATTCAGGCTCTATCTCATTGACGATGACAGAATCGAGCATGTGATCAGCTGGCACCAGATGGCGGAGAATCATGAGATAGCCGATGCTCTTCGATCCATCAAGGAAGCCGGCCTCATCCCCCAGGAGAAGGTGAGGCTCTGTGTGGCGGCTGACGGGGCGGACTGGATCTGGAACAGAGTTAAGGAGCTCTTCCCCGATGCCAGACAGGTCATGGATTTCTACCATTGCTCCGAGTACCTGCACAAGGTGGCCGCGGCCCAGTACGGCAAGGGGAGCGACAAAGCACTCGAATGGTTCCATGCCACTCTGGTGCGGCTTTCCCTCAGTGAAGAAATCCAGGTCATCGCGGGCCTCAAGAGAATGAAACCGGCGTCCGAGGGAAGCACGAAAGCTCATTGAAAATGCCATTGAGCATCTCACCAAACACTCCGGCAGGCTCGACTATGCCTCCGCCAGGCGGGGCGGCTACCACATTGGATCCGGTGCGATCGAGTCGGCCAATAAAATGATTTGCCACGGCAGGTTGAAACGAACAGGAGCATGGTGGTATCCCTCATGTGCCATCAACATCCTCAAGCTCCGCTGTGCCAAGTACAACGGCACCTACGACAGAGTGATCGAGCTGTATCGAGAGCGTCATCCCATCACGGCTGTCCGCCTGGGGAAAAAACGGGGCTCACCGACCACGGATACCGACGTGTAAAAAACGGGGAATGCGCCCATGGCAGCTTCCATGAGACCGGTGAGGAGGTAGAACGGGTTCTTTCCCCTCCGCTGACAGGCGCGAGTCACGGTGAGGATTCTCACTGTGAAACGCTCACCGGCTTCGGACTGATTGCCAAAGCAGAGCTTTCTGCATTGAACGGCTGCCCTTGAGCCCCTTGAACTTCCGGATCAGACGGGGCCAGCACAACTGCCTGAGCCCATTCCTGTCATAGTCACGCCATGGCGTGCTAGGCTGAGTGATCGTCAGAGGTGATCATGGATTCGTAGGAATTATCCAGAGGTAACTGTTCAGGGGGGCATCCTAAAGCCAAGACACGTCGGGGGTCTCGTTTTGGAACGAGCAGTTGAGGGCTTCAACCAGCACGGGGTAAATGGGAAGACCTCGGAG
>Ga0101944_10004403_pt1 | contig 17543 bp, 12 predicted proteins | sample DewCreD2012metaG_FD_75245 | JGI IMG/M metagenome (GOLD analysis project Ga0101944, IMG submission 75245) | Hot spring sediment bacterial and archeal communities from British Columbia, Canada, to study Microbial Dark Matter (Phase II) - Dewar... ... | reverse complement strand
GGCTCAGTTTCTGTTGCGGCCGACGAGCAGGCCGATGAGGAAGCCGATGCCGGCCGAGACTGCTGCGACGATCCCGACCGCGGCCACGGGGTGGTCCTTCGCCCACTCCTTGCCGCCCGTGACCAGCCGGTCCTTCACCAGCGCGGTGACTTCACACAGGTCTTGCTTGAGAGCCTCCAGCTTCTCGCGCAGTTCCCTCGTTTCAGCCTTCGTGGTGGTCTCTTCCATTGCCGCATTCTCCTTCTGCATAGTCGCCGCTGCACCTGAACCGCTTCCTGTGGACCCCTACGAGTCCAACCACTGGGTGCATTATACCACGAAGTCGGCGCCATGCCACAACTGGGCGCGTTTTTTCTTGTGGCCAACCGTTGCTCCCTGCCGGGCAGCGACGGCTGGCGCACCGGATTCGGCTTGATCGCCACATTCTGGCTGTCTCAGGCGAACCGATCGACTCCCCCCGAGCAGCCTGATGGCTCCGGCCATCGTCTTATCGGGGGCTTTGCCCTTCACGACGGCCAATGGCGTTCACGCCCGCTCAGCTCGACCCCGAGCAGCAGACGCCCGACCCCCGCCACCGCTACTCGTTCACTCGACCGTCGCCGTACCCCATTCGGCGGGCTCGAGGCGGCTTTCGTTGGGGATGTCGTTGGTCACGTTCGCGGAGAAGCTGTTGTTGGTCCAGTAGGCGCGGAGCGCGGCCTGGGTGCCCGCGGCGTTGCCGAAGATGTAGCCGAGGTCCATGCGGACGCTCGCCCCAGGCTTGGGGGCGAAGCCGATCAGCCCAAGCGGGATGGTGACAACGGCCTTGAAGCCGCCCGGCTGTTTGGCATAGGCCAGCGTGACGGCGTCGGTTGGCTCGATGGCGTCGAAGTTCTCTTTGCCCGTCGGCGAGGTGAGGACGATGGGCTGACCCGCAAAGCCCTTGACCTTCGGACGATAGATGACGGCGAAGGGCTTGCCCTTCTGCCGCGTGACGAGTATGCGGATGTCGCCGGGGACAGGTGTCTTGCGCTTGGGGTCGGCGGCGGGGTCGGTGGCCAGTTGAATGTCCAGGAGGTTGCCGCCCTTGAAGATCAGGCGCGGGTCGGTGATTTCGTTCACGAGTTCAGACGGGCTGGTGACGTCGAAGGCGACGTAGAGGTTCTTCTCGTCGTAGGCGGCGCGGGCGGTGAAGGCCCTCGCGGCGTCAATGGTCTTGGTGACGCCCTTGGCGAGGTCGAGGGCGGGACGCCCTCGGACGATTTCGAGCCGCTGGGCTTTGGCCTTCGCCAACTCATAGTCAGCCAGGGCCTTCGCAGCCAGCTTGGCGTTTTCCTCGGTGTGGGTGTAGGTGCCGCCGGGGAGGCGCTTGACGGTGTCGAGGCCGAGGATTTCGGTCACGCGGCCATCCTGGTCGCCCGCGAGGAGGAAGATGCGGTTCATCCCGTCGGGCTTGACGAGCTGGCCGGTGACGACCTCGGAGGCCGTGATGTCGGGGCCGAGGCCGCCGCTGCGCCCGTCGCGCATGACCATGCCCACATAGATGCCGTCGCGGGTGAAGATGTGGTAGGGGCCGAAGTAGGTGGCGGCGCCGGTGAAGTCGCCCGCGACGCCGAGCGGCATCGTGAGGCCCCATAGCTTGCCGGGGGTGACCATTGGGAGGCTGAGCGCCCTGTTCCACTCAATGATGCCGCCGTAGCCCCAGACCAGCTTGCCGTCGCGCGTCCAGCGGGCGAAGCCGGGCTCCTTGCCGGGATTCAGCGTGTAGACCGCCCCGTCGCTGTCGTCGTAGATGAGGCTCGTGGCGTTGGAGTTGTTGCCCTTGAACGGCACCTCGACACGTTGCGAGAAGTCATAGACCGGCCGACCGTCGGCTTCGAAGCGGACCGGCTTGAACATGAAGCCGTTGTCGCTCCAGGCGTTGAGGTCGGCGTCAATCCAGTTGAAGGCCGTCTCGCCGCGGCCCGTGGGCGAGGTGGTCAACTCGCTCGCCTGGACTGTTTGGTCGTTGTTGGCGTCCTGCCACAGGTAGGCGCCCTCTTTCATCCCCTTCATCACGGGATAGAGGACGCCGCCGCCGTAGGGGCCGAAGGCGATGCGGATGGTGCCTGCGAATGGCTTGAAGATGTCGCCGTCGCGGATGAAGAGCATGTTCGAGTAGTCAATCATGCCCCAGCCGAACTGCTTGCCGTTGCGGGCGGTCATCACGCGGAAGTGGCCGGCGTAGCCGCCGGGGTTGGGCATGTCGATCATGTTCTCGGCCGTCGGCCGCCAGATGGTGCTCCAGGGCACGCACGTGCCCCTGTTGAGATCAACCTTCCAGAGGACGTTGTGGCAGTAGAGCTCGTCGGGGTGCCTGGGGTCCATGCAGGCCCAGCCGAAGTAGGACGAGCCGCCGAAGAACTCGGCGACGAGTTTTCCACTCTTCGTGTCCCAGACGCTATGCCGCTTTGGCCCATCCAGGGTCTCGGCGACCCAGAGGTTGCCATTCTTGTCGAGTGCGATGCCGCCCGGCTCCAGGATGCCGTTGGGGTCATACCGCCCCACCCGCGGCCTCCCCCCCTCCTTGCCGATGCTCTTGAGGAACTTGCCCTTCGCATCGAAGACCGAGATGTTCTGGAGCTTGCCGCGGTTGGCCACGTAGATAGTGCCATCGGCGGCGGCAGCGACCCCGGCAGGCATGTCAATGTGGTCGGTTATCGCGAAGCCCTTGCCCTTCGTGGCAACCAGCCTTACCCCCATACCGATTACCGGCCTTGCGTCATCCCGCCCGGCAAGCAACTGCGCTCCCTCGATGGCCACGAGACCATCCGGGTGCGCGGCAAGCCGAAGTGGTCTGGATATGGGTATCGTACTAAGGAGATTGCCGTCAAGCTGGGGGTAGCTGCCAACCACGTGGGCGTCGTAGACGCCGATCAGGTCACGAGCCGTCCAGGAGACGTACAGCTTGCCTGGGACATACGCAGTGGCGCCGGCGACGTTGGACTTCTCGTCGCCGCCGGGGGGCGGGGCGAGGAAGGGCTTGCCGTTGCCCCAGTTGATGGGGCGGCCATCCTTGGCGTCGAAGACCTTGACGGAGTGCTCGCCCTCGTAGCCGTGGTCGCCGACCACGAAGAGCCGCTCGCCATCGGTCGCCATGTCCTCGGCGTTGTGGCGGATGCCCCAGAGCTTCTTGCCCTTGAGGTCGGTCTTGATGATGCCCCAGCCCGACTCGCTCATTGACCAGGAGAGAAACATCGCGTCGCCGCAAGCGCAGACGCTTGTGGGGCAGCCGTGGTCGCCGCCCCAGCCGCCGGTGTTGTCGTCGGTCTTGTAGGGCGGCTGGCCACTGTTGTGGGCGGAGAGGATGAACTTTGTCTTGAGCGGCTGATGGGTCAGCCCCTTCCACGTGTAGGTGCCGGGGGCGAGGGGCTTGCCGGCGTCGTCCAACCCGTCCCACCGCTCGACGTTCTGCCCCGCCCGCCTGGCGCCGGAGGCGACGAGGATGCGCCGGACCATGCCCGTGGCATCGAAGAGGCAGATGCTCACCTCGCTGTCCTCGGGCACGTCGTAGGTGAAGGTGAGCGGCATCGGCTTCTCGGGCGGCAGGCCCTCCTCAACCAGGTCCTTGGGCAGATTGCCCTTCTCGGAGAAGATGATCTTGCCCCAGACGGACGACGACTGGTAGACGAAGCCCGGCCCGGCCATCACGTCGTAACACCAGGCCCCGCCGCCTGCGGTCTTGAGGCCATCGGGCGTGCCCCAGAAGACGCAGATGGAGCCGGCCAGGATGTCGCCGGCCTTGACGGGCTTGACGCCGAACGTCGCCCAGGGGATGCGGTATTCGAAGGTGTAGCCGCGGCCGTCGTCGGCCTTCGCGTAGGCGGCGTGGAACTTGTCGCGGGGGATGACGCCGTTGGCCCCCAGGTCTGGGCGGAGGGGCTTGCTGAAGGTCATCGCCCGCATCGCCACAAGGTTCGGCTCCTTGCGGTCGGTGTAGTACCACAGAATGAGCGTGCACATCTTGTCGCTCTCGTCCTTGTTGAAGGACGACTTGTGGATGGGGTAGCCGAGGGCGGGGTCGAGCGACATGAAGATCTGGCACACATCGGCGTCCCAGGCTCGGTCGGGGTCCACGTTCGGGTCGTGGCGGTTCATCATTGGCGAGGGGTCGCGGACCACGCCGCTGATGTAGAGGGCGTCGGCGTCGTACATGAGCGCGCAGCGGGCGCTCTGCATCTCGCTCGTCTCCGAGACCACGTACATGAATATCTGGCCAGAGAGGTCCCAATCATCCAGCTTCCCGTCAATCGTCACCTTGCCGGGCATGGGCACGGCGTAGACCTTCTTGTGCCGCCCGAGGCCCGTGTCGGCAAGGGCGCCCAGGGAAGCGGCAAGAGAGGCGAGGCAGAGGGTTGCCTTGAGGCGCATGGCGGTCTCCTGCGCAATAGGATGGACACGACTGATGAGACGGGTCCGAGGGATCGGACCGCGGGGACTCACTGTCACTTCATACACTTCATACACAACACACGGGCTCAAGCTCACGCGGACCGCTGGGTGGTCATCGGCCTGCCTGTGATACGGGTTCTGCCCACTCGCGGTCTTGCCTCTCCCGGCCGTGGCGTTGACGCTGGCCATGTCGCCCCTGGGCGGCTGGCCTCACGAGAAGTCCCACCCCTTGCGGTACGGGCGGCGGATGAAGCGGGCGGCCTCGGGGCAGTTCTTGGCCCGAAGGGCCGCGCCGTCCCACTCGAGCTTCTTGCCGGCGCGGATGGCGACGTTGCCGAGGAGGACGAGTTCGGCGAGGTGGCCGCCGTAGAGGGCGAAGTCGGAGCCTGCCGGCCGCCCCGTGCGGATGGCCTCGAGCCAGTCGAGCTTGTGGTCGTTCTTTGGGGCGCGTGGGAGGAAGGGATCGGGGGGCTTGAACTCCTTCATCTTGGCTTCGGGCACCAGGCGTGGGCTGTTGGTGTCGGCCACGACGATGGTGCCTGTCTCGCCGATGAACATCGAGCCGTTGGTGGGCAGCCGGCGGTCGGGCTCCAGCTCGGGCGGGCGGGGCGGGAGGTTCTGGACCGGCTTGCCGTCGGGGCCGGGCCTCCGGCCGTCCCACCACTTCACGGTTACGGGGGGCAGCTCGCCCCTGGCGGGGAACTGGTAAGTGACGACGGACCAGTTAGGCCCGGTCTCCTCGGAGTTGCCCTCCTGCTCGGCCTCGATGGTGTCGGGGTGGCCGAGCTTGAGCGCCCACACCGTGGAGTCCCAGAAGTGGCAGCCCATGTCGCCGAGGGCGCCGCAGCCGAAGTCCCACCAGCCCCTCCAGGCGAAGGCGTGGAGGTGGTCGTGGTAGTCGCGGTAGGGGGCCGGGCCGATCCAGAGGTCCCACTCCAGGCCGTCGGGCACGGGCTTGGTGGGTGGGCGCTCCTTGATGCCCTGGGGCCAGATGGGGCGGTCGGTCCAGATGTGGACGTTTCGGACCGCGCCGATGCAGCCGGCCTGGACCCATTCGACGGCGCGGCGGAGGCCCTCGTGGGCGTGGCCCTCGTGGTCGTGCTGGGTGGGCACGCGGTAGCGGCGAGCGGCGCGGGCGAGCTGGCGGGCCTCCCAGACGCTGTGTGCGAGCGGCTTCTCGGTGGAGACGGCCTTGCCGAGCTGCATCGCCAGCATCGAGGCAGGGAAGTGGTGGTGGTCGGGGGTGGAGACCATCACGGCGTCCAGCTCGCGCATCTCCTCGAGCATGCGGCGGTAGTCCACGTAGGGCTTAGCGTCGGGGTGGTCTTTCTCGGCGGCGGCCAGGCGCTTGCGGTCCACGTCGCACAGGGCGATGATGGAGCAGCCGGGCAGGCTCTTGAAGTGGTTGCGGTTGCCGTGTCCCATGCCGCCGACGCCGATCATGCCGAGGAGGATGGTCTCGTGGGCGACGAAGCGGCGCGCGCAGCCGGCGGGCGCCAGCGTGAGGCTCGCGGCAGCCGCCGCAGAAGTCGTCCTGATGAATTCACGGCGCGAGGGGCGCGACAACATCGGTTACTCCTCACTTGAAGGTGGCCGGTCCAGCGCCAGATTGTAGCAATTGAGGTGGCGGTCCTCAAGCTGCGAGGCGGCTTGTCGCCAGGACTGCTTCCTGTATAATGAGGCGTCGGGAGGCAGTCCCAGGTAAGGAGGCCGCAGGGATGGCGAAGCTGCGAGTGGGGTTTATCGGGACGGGCAAGATGCCCGAGAAACGCGGGGCGATGGGCTACGCGATGGCCTACGACCACGCGGAGGCTTATCGGAAGCTCGCGAGCTGCGAGATGGTGGCCTGCGCCGACATCGTGGCCGAGAACGCCGCGGCCTTCGCCGCGAAGTTCGGCATCCCGCGCACCTATCTCAGCTACCACGAGATGCTGGAGAAGGAGAAGCCTGACGTTGTGAGCATCTGCACGTGGCCCAAGCTCCACGCCGAGATGGCCATTGCCTGCGCCCAGGCAGGCGTGAGGCTGTGCCACTGCGAGAAGCCGATGGACCTGACCTATGGCGGCTCGAGGCGCATGCTCCAGGTGGCCGCACAGTACGGCATGCACTTGAACTTCAACCATCAGCGCCGCTATGGGCGGCCCTTCCGCGAGACCAAGCGGCTGCTCGACGCCGGGGAGATCGGCGCCCTGGTCCGCATGGAGGCCAACACGTGGGACCTCTACGACGGCGGCACGCACTGGGTAGACATGCTGAACTACTTCAACAACGAGTCGCCGCCGCGGTGGGTGATCGGGCAGATTGACGCGCGGCGCCAGGTGCTGGTCTTCGGCGCCCCCGTGGAATCCCAGAGCCTGTGCTTTGTGAAGTACGCCAACGGCGTCTTCGGCCTCATCGTTACGGGCTACGAGAGCGCCCGCGCGCTTGGAGCCGCCTTCCGCCTCCACGGCACCAGCGGCGTCATCGAGATCGCCTGGGACCCCAAGCCCGGGCCACTCGTCCGCTACTGGAAGCAGGGCGTGACGGATTGGATTCCCGTGGACTGCGGCAACGAGCACCTCCACGGCCCGGGCTACATTGACCGCGCCATCGCCGATGCGGTGGATTGTTTGCTGACGGGCCGCGAGTGCGAGCTGTGCGCCCGCCACGCCATGAACGCCACCGAGATCATCTTCGCCTGCTACGAGTCGAGCCGACGCCGCGCGCGGATTGACTGCCCGCTCGATATTGACGATAATCCACTTCAGGCCATGATCGCAAAGGGCGAGGTGCCGTTCGCACCCTCAAGCTAGGAGAAGACGGAGGGGAACTCTCTGGCAGAGAGTTCTCCTCCGAACCACCCCTCAGAGACTCTTGGACTGAAGGAAAGGAAGAGCCGATGAATCGCCGCGAATTCGTCCGAGCAATTGCCGGGAGCACGCTTGCCCTCGGCCCAGCGTCGGCCCTGGCAGCCGAGGCCCCCGCTGGGAAGGCCTCGGCGACCGACCGCGTGACCCTGGGCAACACCAAGGTCCGCCCCACCCGCCTCGGCGTCGGCACGGGCAGCATCGGTGGAAGCGTCCAGCGCGCCCTCGGCCAAGAGGGCCTCACCAAGCTCATCCGCCACGCCTACGACCGCGGCATCCGATACATTGACACGGCCGACAACTACAAGATCCACACCCTCGTCCGCGGCGCCATCCAGGGCCTGCCCCGCGAGGAACTCGTCATCCTCACGAAGATCTGGCTCAACCCCACGCCCGACGTGCCGAAGACCCTCGAGCGCTTCCGCCAGGAGCTGGGCACCGACTACTTTGACGTCGTCCTCCTCCATTGCGTCACGAAGGGCACGTGGCCGAGCGACACCAAGCGGCTCCAGGACGACCTCTCGGCTGCGAAGGAGAAGGGCATCGTCCGCGCCGTCGGCGTCTCCACCCACGGCATGGCCGGCCTCACCCAGATCGCCGCCTGTCCCTGGGTCGAGGTCGCACTCGTCCGCGTCAACCACAACGGGCGGCACATGGACGGCCCCGCGGGCAAGTGGGACGAGCCGGGCGCTCACGCCGCCTGCGTCGAGCAGATCAAGAAGATCCGCGACGCCGGCAAGGGCGTGCTCGGCATGAAACTCGTCGGCAATGGCGACTTCAAGGACCCCGACGACCGCGAGAAAGCCGTCCAATTCGTCTTCGGCAACAAGCTCGCCCACGCCGTCACCATCGGCTGCAAGAGCGCCGCCGAGGTGGACGAGGCCCTCGAGCGCATCACCCGCGCGCTGAACGCCTAGCTCGGATGTTCGGTCATGGCGGTTGGGTCGCTGAAGCACATCACGGTCCACATGATCGGCAACGCGCACATTGACCCCGTGTGGCTGTGGCGGGCCGAGGAGGGGTTTCAGGTGGTGCGCGAGACGTGCAAGGCGGCCCTGGACCGCATGGAGGAGACGCCCGGCTTCATCTTCTGCCGCAGCTCGGCCGCGACCTACAAGTGGCTGGAGGAGCGCGAGCCCGCGCTCTTCGAGAGAATCCGCCAGCGGGTGGCCGAGGGACGCTGGTGCATCGTGGGCGGCTGGTGGGAGCAGCCCGACTGCAATATCCCGTGCGGCGAGAGCTTCGTCCGACAGGCCCTGTACGGCAAGCGGTACTTCCAGCAGAAGTTCGGCGTGGACGTCCGCGTGGGCTACAACGTGGACTCCTTCGGCCACGCGGCCACGCTGCCGCAGATTCTCAAGAAGTGCGGGCTGGACTACTACGTCTTCTTCCGCCCCGGTCCCCACGAGAAGGCCCTGCCCGCGGGGCTGTTCCGCTGGCAGGCGCCCGATGGGACGAGCGTGCTGGCGTGCCGCCCGCCGCACCACTACTGCTGCGGCCCGGACGAGATCGCCGACCGCATCAGGACCGCGGCGGAGCAAGCGCCCCTCGGCCTGCCCCACGTGATGTGCTTCTACGGCGTCGGCGACCACGGCGGCGGGCCGACACGGGCCAACATCGCCAGCATCCTCGCGGCGGCTGCCGACCCCGAGGCGCCGAACGCCATCTTCAGCACGCCGCAGCGGTTCTTTGAGGCGGCGGGCACCTCGGCCCACAGCCTGCCGGTCGTGGCCGATGAGCTTCAGCACCACGCACGCGGGTGCTACACGGTGCTGAGCGACATCAAGCGGATGAACCACGAGTGCGAGGAGCTGCTGCTGGCGGCGGAGCGCTTCGCGGCTGTCGCCACAGCGGCCTTTGGCCTGGAGTCGCCCCAGGCCGCGCTCGCCCAGGCCTGGGAGACGGTGCTCTTCCATCAGTTCCACGACGTGCTCGCTGGCACGAGCATCCCCGAGGCCTACGACGACGCCTGGCCGCCCCTGGACGAGGCCCGCGCGACGGCGATGAGGGTCATCACCGAGTCGTTGGCCGAGTGGGGCCGGCACATTGACACGACGCGCGGCGCCTCGCCCATCACCTTCTTCAACCCCCTGGGCTTCGACCGCGAGGACGTGATCGAGATGCACACCCAGGAGGACGCGCCCCAGGTCGCCATCTTCGACGAGCAATTCGCCGAGGTGCCCGTACAGCGCGAAGGCGACCACCTGGTCTTCCGCGTGCGCGTCCGCTCCCTCGGCTTCACCTGCTACCACCTGAGCACCGAGCACACGCCGCAGGCGGTGACATCATCCCTGGTGGCCACGCCGACCTCGCTGGAGAACCGGCTCGTGCGAATCGAGCTGGACCCGGCGAGCGGAGCGCTCTGCGCGCTGCGCGACAAACGCAGGCTTGCTAATCTCCTCGCCGGCCCGGGGGCGGCCCTCGTGGTGCTGCGCGACACGAGCGACACGTGGAGCCACGGGGTCGCCGCCTTCCGCGACGAGATCGGCCGCTTCGAGCCGACCGGCCCCCCCGAGATCGTCGAGAGCGGCCCCGTCCGCGCCGCCCTGCGCGTCAAGAGCCGATGGGGCGACTCCACCGCCGAGCAGACCTTTTACCTCTACGACGGCCTGGCGCGCGTTGACGCCTGCCTGGTGCTCGACTGGCGCGAGCGGCACAAGATGCTCAAGCTCGCGTTCCCCACAGCAATCGAGACCCCCGTGGCCACTTTCGAGGTGCCCTACGGCTGCATCGCGCGCCCGACGAATGGCGAGGAGCAGCCCATCCAGCGCTGGATGGACCTGTCGGGCAGCGTGGCCGGCCAGCGGGCCGGCCTGGCGCTCATCAACGACGGGAAGTACGGCGCCGACATCCTCGGCTCGAAGATGCGGCTGAGCCTGCTCCGCAGCCCCATCTACGCCTTCCACGACCCCAGGAAGCCCGAGCCAAGCGTCGAGTATCAATACACCGACCAGGGGGAGCACGTCATACGCTACCGCCTCGTGCCCCACGGCGGCTCGTGGCAGGACGCCGCCGTCGTCCGCGAGGCACAGAGCCTCAACGTCCCCGTCTTCTTCCGCTTCGAGGACGTCCAGGACGGCACTATCTCGTCCTACGGCTCGGCCGTGGAGGTCAAGCCCGACAACCTGTTGCTCACCGTCCTCAAGAAGGCCGAGGATGGGCACGACTTGATCGTCCGCTTCCACGAGACCGCCGGCCGCGAGACCGAGGGGCGGGTGGACCTGCACTTCGCCCAGGCGACCTGGACTGGCCGCGTGCGGCCATTCGAGATCAAGACGCTCCGCTTCGATCTCGATGCCAAGAGCGCCAGGGAGGTGGACATGCTGGAACGTGACGCGTGACCGGTGACGCGTGAAAGGAGAACCGAGATGCGCAAGCAGTGGGTTGGCTGGATGGCGCTGACCTTCGTGGCAGCTATGGGCGGTTTCGCCGAAGCAGGCGCGAAGCGCCGCGTGGTGTACTTCTCCCAGACCGAGGGCTACCGCCACGGCGACGGGATCGCGGCGGTGCTCGGCGTCCTCAAAGACGCCGCGGCAAGGGAGGGCGCGCCGTTCGAGGTCGAAGAGTGCGCCGACTGCACGAAGTGGACGCCCGAGTACCTCGGCAAGTTCGACGCGATGGTCTCCTACGGCGGCGGCGAGCTCACCAGGGTCAAGCCCCCGCTCACCGAGGAGAACAAGAGGGCGCTCATCGAGTTCGTCAAGGGCGGCAAGGGCTTCGTCGCCATCCACTCCGCCAGCTACATGTGCCCGCAGTCCAAGTGGCCCGAGTACAACGAGATGGTCAACGGCGTCTTCGTGAGCCACCCGTGGAGCCAGAAGGTGCGCGTCATCGTAGAAGACGCCAAGCACCCCGCCACCGCCCACCTGGGCGAGAGCTTTGAGGTCGTGGACGAGATATACGCCTTCAACCCCTGGTCGCGCGGGAAGACCCACGTGCTCCTGAGCCTCGACAACGCCTCGGTGGACGCCAAGAAGGGCGAGAAGGTGCGCGGGGATCTCGACTTCGGCCTCGCTTGGTGCCACCCGTTTGGCAAGGGCAAGGTCTTCTACACCGCGCTCGGCCACGGGAAAAACGTTTGGGCCGAGGAGCGCTTCCAGAAGCACCTGCTCAATGGCCTCCTCTGGGCGATGGGCGACCTGCCCGGCGATGCCCCCCTGGGCACCGACGGGCGCCCGAAGAAGTGAACCGAAGAGTCTCACGCAGAGGGAGCAGAGGCAGCAGAGGAGAGGACAGAGATTCCGGATGCAATCTGGAATCTGGAATGTGTGACCTGGAATCGAGACTTCTCAAGTATGGAACCCGCCGGCAGCCAGACAGCACCTCCAGAGCAGGGCGGCGGCGCGCTGACCGCGCCGGCGCAGCTTTCCCAGGAGGCGGGGCGGGAGTTGCTGGAGGCGGTGCGGGAGCGGTTGGCTGCCGGCGCGCGCGAGGTGGTGATTGACCTTGGCGGAGTGGAGCGGATGGACACGCGGGGCGCGGCGTTCCTCCATCTCGCGGCCAAGGCGGCCCGCGCCCGCGGCGGCGAGCTGCGGCTGGTGGGCGCTCGCGGCAAGATCGCCGAGCTGCTGGAACTGGTCCGTCCCGGGCCGTCCGACGCGCCGGCTCGGCGTCCCCCGCGGGAGGGCTTCTTCGAGCGCCTGGGCGCCCGTGCCCTGGCGGGCGTCGGCGGGCTGCGCGCGGCTGGTGCCCTGGCCGTGGACGCCTTCTACTGGTCGGTGCTGGCGCCGCTGAAGGGCCGGGGGCTGCGCTGGGGCGCGCTCCTCGACGAGCTCCACGAGATGGGTGTGCGCGCCATCGGCATCGTGGCGCTCCTCAACTTCCTCCTCGGGGTCATCATCGCGCTCCTCTCCGCCGCACAGCTCAAGCAGTTCGGCGCGACCATCTACGTGGCCGACCTGCTCGTGGTGGCCTTCGCGCGCGAGTTGGCGGCCTTCCTCACCGCCATCATCGTCGCGGCCCGCAGCGGCGCGGCCATCACGGCCGAGCTGGCCACGATGAGCGTGCAGGAGGAGATTGATGCGCTTCGCTCGATGGGCATCAACGTCGCACAGTTCCTCATCGCGCCCAAGCTCTGGGCGTTGCTGCTCGCCGTGCCGGCGCTCACCATCCTGGCCATGGTGGCGGGCAACGCCGGCGGCTCGCTCGTGGGCGTGAGCCTGCTGGGGGAGAACCCGACGGCGTGGTGGAACGAGCTGGTGGGCGCGGCGGCGCTTGGGGACTTCGGCCAGGGTATCTTCAAGAGCGCTCTTTTCGCCGTCATCATCGGCCTGGTGGCGTGTTACAATGGGCTGCGCGTTGCGGGCGGCGCGCGCGGCATCGGCCTCGCCACCACCCGCTCGGTGGTGATGGACATCTTCTTCATCATCGTGGCCGACATGCTCTTCGCTTCGTTCTTCTTCTTTGTGTGAGCGGTGGCGCGGCGCGAGGCGACACGATGGCGCCGGTGATCGAGGTCGAAAACCTGTCGTCGGGCTATGACTCCGCCCTCGTCCTCGACGGCGTGAGCTTCGCGGTGCAGCCGGGGGAGATTCTGGCCATCGTGGGCACCAGCGGCTGCGGCAAGACCACGCTGCTGCGCAACCTCATCGGCCTCCTGCGACCCCGCAGCGGCGCCGTGCGCCTGTGGGGCCAGGACATCACGCGGCTGGAGGAGGACGAGTTGGACCGCTTCCGCGCGCGCTTCGGCGTCGCCTTCCAGTCGGGCGCGCTCTTCAACTCCATCTCCGCCGCCGAAAACGTCGCCCTGCCCCTGCGCGAGCGGGGCGTGGAGGAGGAGCTGATCCCCGCCCTCGTGGCGATGAAGCTGAGCCTCGTGGGCCTGGCCGAGGCGGGCGACAAGATGCCCTCGGACCTCTCCGGCGGCATGCGCAAGCGCGTCGCCCTCGCCCGCGCCCTGGCCCTCGACCCAGAGCTGGTCTTCTTCGACGAGCCCTCCGCCGGCCTCGACCCCGTGACCGCCGCGGGCATTGACCAGCTCATCCTGCGCCTGCGCAGCCTGCTCGGCATCACCGTCGTTGCCGTGACCCACAGCCTGGACTCCATCCGCACCATTGCGGACCGCGTGCTGATGCTTGCCGGAGGCACGGTGCATTTCTTCGGGCCGCTGGCCGAGGTCTCGCGCTCCGCCGACCCCGAGGTCGTGCGGTTCTTTGGGCGCGCGACGGCGCCCGCGCAGGTTCCTGGGTAGTTTCTTGAGGGGAAGCCCTTGGCCACGAAGCGACAGAAGCTGGAAGTGGGCATCTTCCTGACGAGCGCCCTCGCCATCCTGGCCATCATCGTCGCCGTGCTCACCGGCCTGAGCCGCCGGCGGCTCGACTACTACTACGTGGAGTTTGAGGAGTCGGTCGCCGGCCTCTCCGAGGGCTCTCGCGTCACCTATCGCGGGGTCAGCGTCGGCAAGGTCCTCGACCTGCGCGTCACCCCCCAGAACAAGGTGGGCGTCACCCTCGGCGTTGACCCCACCAAAGTGACCCTCCGCGAGGGCGTCAGGGCGCGCTACAGCCTTCTCTCGATCTTCGGCCCCTACGTCATTGACCTCTCGGGCGGCACCGACCGCGAGGCCCCAAACCTCGAGCCCGGCTCATTCATTCCCGTCCAGCCCTCCCTCATGGCCGGCCTGGAGGAGACGTTTGCCGACACCGTGCCGCTGACCCTTCAGCGGGCCGGCAAGCTCATCGAGCGGCTCGACCTCGCCCTCTCCAAGGTCAAGCCCGAGGACATCCCCGCCCTCCTCCACCGCGCCGAGGAGCTCCTAGCCTCCGCCGACAAGACGGTGGGCGAGGTGCGCGCCAGATCGAGCGAGCTCGCCGCCTCGCTCGACCGCGCCGTCCAATCGGCCCAGACCCAGCTCGAGACCACCGCGGGCAAGGCCGCCGGCGCCATCGAAAAGCTCCAGCAGGCCACCGAGTCCACAGCAGCCGGGGCCACCAAGCTCCTCGATGCCCTTCACGCGGCCGTCGAGGAGAACCGCAAGCCGCTCGCCGACGCCCTCAGGCGCCTCGACGACACCCTCGCGCGGGCCAACAAGCAGCTCGACGGGCTCGACCTCCCCGCCACCGCCAAGGCCGTCCGAGACGCCGCCGACAACGTCGGCAAGGGCGCCGAGGTCGTCGGCGCCTCCGTCAAGTCCCTCGCCACCGCACGCGAGGACCTCCGACGCTCCCTCGCCAGCATCGAGCGGGACCTCGTCCGCTCGCTCGAAGAACTCCACCATGTCCTTCGCTCCGCCCGCGACCTGCTCGACACCCTAGAGCGCGACCCGGCAGCGCTCCTCCGGGGCAAGAGGGGGGAGCCGTGAGACGCCGGGCGTCTGCGCTCGCCTCGATAGGACCGACAGGACGCATAGGAACGGTGGGTGCTATCGGTGTCAGCCTAACCTCATTTGGCGGGAGAAGCCTGTGAGAACCCATCTGTTGGCTGCCGCTGCCCTCGCTCTCACCATCGCCGGCTGCGCGCTCTGGAGCCGGCCGCTCGTGCCGGTGCGGTACTATGCGATTGAGCCGCCAGGGACCGCCCCAAAGGCTGGGGTGCAGCCGGCCGATGCAGTCCTGGCCGTCCGCTCCCTCGCCTCGGCCTCGCGCTACCGCGAGCGCATCCTCTTCCGCAAGGGGGGCCTGGCCGCCGGCTACCACGACTCGGACCGCTGGCTCGAGCCGCCGGCCGAGATGGTCACCGCCGTCGTGCGCCGAACCCTCGATGGTGCCGGGGTGGCGCGGGTCGTCGCCGACGACCACCTGGTGCGCCGGCCCGACTTCGTCCTAGAGGGCCGCCTCACGCGCTTCGACGAGGCGCAGCGCCACGATGCCTGGCTGGCCGAGTGTGAGCTCGAGCTGGTCCTCAAGCAGGGCGAGGACGGCGCCGTCTTGCTCTCCGCCCGCTTCGCTGCCAGCCGCGAGGCCAAGGCAAAGTCCACCCCAGCCTTCGTGGAGGCGATGAACGCCGCGGTAGCCGACGTCGCCGCTCAGACGGCTGCCGCGGTCGCCAGGACCATCGCGGCCCGCAAGCCGGGAAAGTAGGCCCTCACCCGGTTGGTTCGAGCACCTGGTGGACGTCGAGGATGCGATAGGCGTAGCCCTGCTCGGTGAGGAAGAGCTGGCGGTTGGCCGCGAAGTCGGCATCGCGGCTGTCGCGGGTGACGAGGGAGTAGAACTCGGCCATGGCGCCGTTGCTCTTGGGGCGCAGGATGCGCCCGAGGCGCTGGGCCTCCTCCTGGCGCGAGCCAAAGGTGCCGCTCACCTGGATGGCCACGTTGGCGTCGGGCAGGTCCACGGCGAAGTTGCCGACCTTTGAGACGATGAGGGTCTTGATGCGGCCGGTGCGGAAGTCGTCGTAGAGCCGCTCGCGCTCGCGGTTCGGCGTCGCGCCCGTGATGAGCGGGGCGCCGGTCTCGCGGGCGATGATCCTGAGCTGGTCGAGGTACTGGCCGATGATGAGCACGCGGTCGTCCGCGTGGCGGGCCAGGAGCTCGCGCAGGACCGTCCGCTTGGCGGGGTTCTCGGAGGCGATGCGGAACCTATCGCGGGCCGTGGACAGAGCGTAGCTCATCCGCAGGTCGTCACGGAGCGCGATGCGCACCTCGGTGCAGCGCGCCGTGGCGATCCAGCCCTGCTTCTCGAGCACCTTCCACGGAATGTCGCACCGCTTCGGGCCGATGAGGCTGAAGACGTCGTCCTCCTTGTGGTCCTCGCGCACGAGCGTGGCCGTGAGCCCAAGGCGGCGGCACGACTGGATTTCCGCCGTGATGCGGAACACCGGGGCAGGCAGCAGATGCACCTCGTCGTAGATGATCAGGCCCCACCTGCGGGTGTCGAAAATCCGGAAGTGGGGGAATGCCTCGCCCTTGCGGGGGCGATAGGTGAGGATCTGGTAGGTCGCCAGAGTGACGGGGCGCAGCTCCTTGGCCTCGCCCGAGTACTCGCCGATCTGGTCGTCGGTCAAGTCCGACTTGTCCAGCAGCTCGCGCCGCCACTGCCGCGCCGCCGTGATGTTGGTGCACAGGATTAGGGTGTGGGTCTGAAGATGGGCCATTACGGCCAGGCCGACGATGGTCTTGCCCGCGCCGCAGGGGAGCACGATGACGCCTGAGCCCCCCCGCGCGCTCCCGCCCGCGAAGAAGACGTCTGCCGCCTCCTGCTGGTAAGGGCGGACGACGAAGGGCTTGCCCCCGAGCGTCGTCTCGCGCAGCCGCAGCGGCAGCGGGCTGCCCTCGGCGTAGCCCGCCAGGTCCTCCACAGGGTAGCCGATGCGGACGAGGGCCTGCTTGACGTGGCCCCGGCGGTCGGCCTGCACGCTCAGGGTCCGCGAGTCGAGCTGGTCTACAAGGTACGGCCGGAGGAGTCTGTGCCGCGACACCTCGGCGATCAGCGGCTCGTCGGCCGACACAAGCACCAACAGCTCCCCGCGCCGTTCCAGCTTCAGGCGCCCGTAGCGCGCGATGTAGTCTTTCACCTCGAACTCGATGTTGGCCGGGACGGGGTACTTGGTGAATCGGTCGAGCGCGGCGAGGATGTCGTCGGCGGAAAGGCCGGCGGCCGCCGCGTTCCACAGCGACAGCGGGCTGATGCGATAGGTGTGGAAGTGTTCGGGGCTCTTCTCCAGCTCGGCGAAGCGTGCGAGCTGGTCGCGCGCCTCGGCGTAGAGGGGGTTGTCCACCTCCAGGAGCACCGTGCGGTCGCCCTGCACGATCAGCGGGTTGCTGCTGTGGGGAGGCATGGACGGCTGGGTCCGCCTGGTTGGTGGGTCACACGGGAACCGGCATTCTAGCGGAGACTCCCGCGGCGGTCAAGGCGAAGAAACGCTCTTCTCCCCACCCGGTATTGCGGAATCGCTGAACGCGGAGGCATTTGCGTTGTCTGCGGCAAAGCGTTTCCGGAGCGAGGAGAGAACTTGGCCATTCTCTCCCGAAGGTTCCAATACCTTCGGCAGGGTAGGGGTTCAGCGCTCCGGCGGGGTGGGGCGTTACCCTCCCGAACGTATTGGAACGTTCGAGAGGGATGGGGGGTGGGTAGGCGGGGCAGGGGTGTCACGGAGGCAAACACTGCTGCCACCTGGGAATAGTTAACACTACAACGCTGTATTCTCTTGCTCCAAAGCGGATAACTACTTGTCAGCACAGCAGATACGCCACACCCACATGTCACTCTGAGCCGAGCCCACCTCCCGGCGGGCGGAGCGAACAATCTCTGTGCGCGCGGAGCCCGTGGTTGAGGGCTACACTGCGTAACCGGACACAAGCCAAAGAAAGATTGGGGCGTAGCCCGTTTCGGCCGCCAGGTAGGGGCGGGT
>Ga0101944_10004401_pt1 | contig 17557 bp, 15 predicted proteins | sample DewCreD2012metaG_FD_75245 | JGI IMG/M metagenome (GOLD analysis project Ga0101944, IMG submission 75245) | Hot spring sediment bacterial and archeal communities from British Columbia, Canada, to study Microbial Dark Matter (Phase II) - Dewar... ... | reverse complement strand
TTGCCTGATTGGCAGGATTTAAAAGATTAAAAAATCAGGCAATAAGGCAATTTGGCAATAAGGAAATTCGGTAGATTCAATTACTACGTTGCCGATTGCCGGTTGCCGATTGCGGATTGAAAAAAAATTTCCTCTACCCTGCGGCTCACCATTACCCATAAGTATTAAGAAGCAGGTATACCGCTGATTTTTTCGTAAAAGACGGTTGAGGGACGTCGAACAAAAAATTTACAATCAAAAGTAGGCGAGGCTTACGCAACAACCCTTAGATAGGATTAAGAAGGGCGTTAAAATTGGGAGCAAGTAAACTAGACAACACCACGAAACACCCGTAATTTTCCTCAAAAATCACCATATGCTTTCCTTTTTTTTAGATTTGAAGATTTTAAATTTGAAAGATTTGCAAATTTGGAAAATGCAATAACTAAATTGCCGATTGCAGATTGGATAAAACATTTAAAAGTGAAATATGAAATGAACAATGCGCTATGTGAGATGTGAAATTTATAACTACATTGTAGAATGCTGATTGCCGATTGGGAAAAACGAAAAACAACCATCAACCAGCAATCAACAAAAGATTCAATAAATCGTATTGACTTTTTTTCCTGTATATATTATATTTACCACTAACTTAGTGATAAATACTAAAAGGAGAATATAAAATGAGAGAAAAGGTTGAAAAAGTTATTCAGGATTTAAGGCAATATCTTCAAATGGATGGCGGGGATATAGAACTTGTTGATGTTGATGAAGCCACAGGAGAAGTAAAAGTCAAATTAACAGGTGCGTGCCACGGCTGTCCTATGGCGATTGTTACTCTGACACAGGGTGTAGAAGCAAGATTAAAAGAACAGGTTCCGGAAGTTACAAAAGTAATTGCAGTTTAACTGATATTAATAAGATATTTTATATGCTCTTTTATTTTTTCTTCTGAATCAAAAGACAGATTAAAAAAATTTTTTATTTTTTTAACACTGTAAATAAGTGGTTTATCAGACCATCCTTTGTCAATAACCTTAATATTCGGTTTTTTATTTGCGATTTCAAAAGCCCACTTTGCTATTTGTTCCCATGTAATAAAATTTTTACCCAATCCAAAAAAAGTTTCATTTTTACAGTTGCTGTTTAAAACATATAAATATATTTTAGCCAGATCGCCGGCCCATATAAACTGGGTGCCGTCATTTTTAATCACAGTAATCTTTTGCCCGTATTTTACTTTTTTACATATTTCTTTAAATCTATTATCTGGTTCAACAGGTGCTCCAATTATAACAGGATTGCCAAAGGTATAACCGGGCCTTATGATGTTTAAATATAAATTTTTATAGTAATATGAATAAGCACTTATAAACAATTCCACTGCCCCTTTTGTTGCACCATAAAAATCTGATGGCTGGCATTTTGTTGTTTCATCCACATTTGAGTTAATTGGACCCAGTGCAGCAGTGGAAGATGTGAAAATAATTTTTTTTGCCCCTTTTTTTATCGCGGTCTCTATTAACATAACCGAAGGCAATGTTTCATTTTTTATCATATCAGGGCCTGTATCACCCCATCCAAGTGCAATGTGTATTAACGCATCTATTTTTTTTACTGTTTTAAAAAAAGATGAAATATTATTTAAATTAAATTTTTTCAATTTAATGTAAGGTAATTTTTTTAATAAAGGGATTTTATCAGGATTTCTTGCAAGAATTGTTGTTTTATAACCATTTTGTGCCAGCTCATTTGCAACATAACTGCCAATAAAACCTGTTCCACCGGTTAAGTAAATATTCATTTATGCACCTTGATTAAAGTTATTGACAAAATCAAAGTATCATTTATAATTATAGCATAATAAAAAAAATAATAGGAGGATAAAATGAAAAAATTTATTATTATTTTTGCAACTTTGATCCTGTTTTTTAATTTTGATATTTTTGCAAAAACAAAAAAAGTAATTAAAACCACAACAACTACGACAACCACAACCACAATTAGTGCCGGTGGCAGTTATTCCGGTGGTTATAAAGGTGCACGTGGTTTCGGCGCAGGTATAATAATAGGACTTGCAAGTGGGTTAAGCTTGAAAAACTGGCTCGATAGTACAGGAGCAATACAAATAGATGCAAGCTGGAATTTTGACTATGGCGCTTTTGGTATTGGTGTTGCTTATTTGTTTCATAATTTTAGTTTAATAACAGGCGTGCAGGATAGTAAAATACCTGTTTATTTTGGAATAAAAGGCTTTGGCGCATTTGCCCCAAATGCCGCTGTTATTGGAGTGCAGGTTCCACTCGGTATTATATGGATTCCAAGAGCAGCACCAATAGACGTATTTTTACAATTTGAACCTGGTATTTCAATTATTCCTTCAACTCATTGGGCATATAATGCAGGCATTGGTATAAGATATTATTTTTAATTTTATGAAAAAATTTTTATTATTTATATTATTTATTTTTCTTGTAATTACAAATATCTTTTCTGATAACAGCGTAATTTACAAAGACACATATATTGATGAGTGGGGAAAAGGTGAAAATACTTTAGAAATTGTATCTTTTTATCCTGGATTATTGCTTGGTTTAAGATACGAAAGAAAATTTGAAGAAAACTTATCATTTTCTTCAGTTGTTTTTTATAATATTGCTGGAAATATTAAAAGTATAGGTGGAAGAATAGAAGGAAATTTGTATTTTCAAAATCACGCACTAAATTCATTATTTGCTGGTCCTTTTATATCACTATATCATCTTGATGGAAGTGATAAATCAGGATTATTTTTTGGAAGTGGTATTAATTTAGGTTATAGATGGATTTTTGAAAATTTGTATTCGCTTACACCAAGAATAACACTTCAATATGGCATAGGGCCTGAATCAGAAGAAAACATAAGAGCAGGAGCAAGTGGATTTAGTTATGGAGCAGGAGTAAGTGGTGGGATAGTGTTTTAGAATACACCAGATACAATATTAATCACTCTCAATAATTAAAATCAAATGTTTAATAACAATACTTTATATGTTTCTTTTTATGAAACAAAGTGCTTGTTTATTTCTTAAATTTCAAAATTTTGCATTGAAACTTGACAAATAGAAAAAATATGCTATAATTTATATATAAATGTTATTATTTTAAAGATGAGGGAGCTTTATGAAAGATATGGAAAATAATAATAAATTTCAGAATTTTTTATCAGAATTATGGAAATCATTTGAAAAAACAGGTTCAATTAGCGCTTTTTTACTTTATAGTGATTTAAAGAAAAAAATTAAGAAAAACAAGGAAATAAAAGTAAAAAAAGCAGATGCTAATAATTAATTTTAATAATTAACCGTTTAAAAATAATCTTTACAATAAAATCCTTATAGAGTATATTATTAATAATTTTCTATACTTATTTTAATATATGAGGTTAAATATGAATTTTGAAGAAATACAGCAAAATATAGAAAAAGACATTACAGAGATTAAAGAATTTAATTCATTATCACTATTTAAATCAAAATATTTAGGTAAAAATGGTATTATCACAAAACTTTTTCAGGAATTAAAATCTGTTGATAATAATGAAAATAAAAAAGAAATGGGAAAGCAGATAAATCTGCTTAAACAATTGGTGGAAGAAAAATATGCACAAAGGGAAAACGAATTATTATTGCAGAAAAAAGCAGAAGGATTAAAAGAAATAGATATTACATTGCCGCCATATCATATAATAAAAGGAAAAAAGCATCCAATAACTAAAACAATGGAAGAAATTAATTCAATTTTTCTTCGTATGGGATTTTCAATAGAAGAAGGACCGGAAATTGAAACAGAATATAATAATTTTAAAGCATTAAATTTCCCAGAAGACCATCCTGCAATGGATATGCATGATACGTTTTATATAGATGAAAAATATTTATTAAGAACGCATACTTCACCGATTCAAATCAGGGCTATGTTGAAACATAAACCACCGCTTAAAATAATTGCTCCTGGCAGGGTCTTTAGAAGAGATGCAATAGATGCTTCGCATTCAACTGTTTTCCATCAGGTTGAAGGTTTTATGGTTGATGAAAATGTCAGGTTCTCTGATTTAAAAGGCGTTCTGGATTTATTTACAAAAGAAATTTTTGGAAATGATTTGAAAACACGTTTCAGACCAAGTTTCTTTCCATTTACAGAGCCATCAGCTGAAGTTGATGTTCAATGTGTCAATTGTAAAGGAAAGGGATGTTCTGTTTGTAAACAAACCGGCTGGCTTGAAATACTTGGAGCTGGTATGATACATGTTAATGTTTTTAAGGCGGTTAATTATGACCATGAGAAATATACAGGTTTTGCTTTTGGAATGGGTGTAGAAAGGATTGCTATGTTAAAATATGGAATAGATGATATGCGATTGTTTTATGAAAATGATATAAGGTTTTTACGACAATTTTAATTATGAAAATAATTATAATTTTTTTTATATTTATCTTTGTTTCATTTCTGGTGTTTTTTTTAAATGCAATAAAAATAAAAACAAATAATTTTTTTCTTTCATTATTAAATAAATATGATTATATAGTAAAAAAAGGCATAGTTGATATTGATTTAAAAGAAATTATCAGACTGGAAATTATATTGTTTTGTTTTGTTGTTATTTTTTCTTTCCTTGTAAAAGAAATTCTGATTTTTTTGTTTTCAATGCCTGCTTATATTATTGCTCCAAAATTATATCTGGAATATAAGAAAAAAGAATATATAACGCAGTATTATAAATCAATGATTGATTTTCTTGAATCAATAATATCAAATTTAAAATCCGGACTTAGTATAATAAAGGCATTACAGATATATGCCCAAAGAGAAAAAGGGCCATCTGGAAATGAAATTTCTATAATTTTAAAAAAGGTTGAATTGGGAAAAAGTTTGCAGGATGCTTTATGGGAATTATCCGAACGAATACCATTGCGGGAAAACCAGATAATGATTTCTGCAATTGCAAATGGTATTGAGACCGGAGGTAATATAACAGAAATTCTTGAAAATATTTTGCAAACAATCAGAAAAAGAGAAGAACTTAACAGAGAGATAAAGGCATTAACATCACAGGGTATTTTATCGGGCTTAATAGTTGGTTTATTACCTTTTTTGCTTGTTGCTGCATTGTTGTTTATTGACCCTGATTTTATTAAACCGTTATTTTCAACGACAATGGGCAATATTTTACTTATAACTGCGATAATAATGGAAATTATTGGCGCATTTTTTATTAAAAAGATTATTGATATAAAATAGGAGAAAAATTAATGAAAATTTTATTTTCAATTTTTTCTTTTATTGTGGCTTCAACTGGCTTTGCCGCGATTGGAATAATGCTTTATAGACAGAGTGCAATAAAAAAATTAAAAGGTGAAAAAACCCAATCTGTTTTTTATAAAATAAAAGATTTTTTTTCGTATATAAAAAAACATATCAAATTAATAAATTTTAATTTTACTGAAAACAGGTTTTATAATAATATTAATCAATTACTAAAAATAATAAATTTTGAAAATAAAATTGATAAACAGGAATTTCTTTTTATTCAGCAGATTTTTTTGGTTGTTTTTTTTGTTTTGTCTTTATTGTTATTTAATGATTTTACTTTATCTTTGATTTTGTGTGTGTTTGGATTTTATTTGCCATTTTTGATTTTAAAAGCAAAAGTTAATAAAAAGCAGCAGGAAATTGTAAAAGAATTACCAGATGCTATAGATGTTATTGCTGCAAATATAGAAGGCGGTCTTTCAATAAATCAGGCAATTTACAAATACGCAAATACAAATAAAAATTTGTTCGCTGAAGAATTGCAATTAGTTTTAAAAAAAATTAAATTAGGAAAAAGTTTTGAAGAAGTGATGCATGAACTCGATGAAAAATTTACAATAAAAGAAATTACATCTTTTGTTAATTCTTTTATTCAGGCAGAAAAAACAGGGGGAAATATAAAAAAGATAATAAAAGACCAGGCAGAAGAAATAAGAAAAAAAAGATTTCAATATCTAAAGAAAAAAGCATACGAAGCACCTGTGAAACTTTTAATACCATTGATTTTGTTTATTTTCCCTGTGATATTTATTGTTATTTTTGGACCAATTATTATTAAAATGTTAAATGGTTTATAATGGTTCTTTTAAAGAATGGTAAAAAAATTTTAAAAAACATTGAAATAGCAGATAACTTTTTTAAAAGAGTAAAAGGTTTAATAGGTAAAAAACACATAAACAATGAATATGGGCTGTTTATTCCGTTTTGCAATTCTATCCATACGTTTTTTATGGCATCAACAATTGATGTTATAATGACAGATGAAAAATTAAAAGTGATTTATACAAAAGAAAACTTAAAACCTTTTGGATTTGCTGTGTATTTTAAAGCAACACATACATTTGAATTTGCATCAGGTGCAATTAGAAACAAAAAAATAAAAAAAGGCGATATGTTTAAATTAAAGCAAGGTGATTGAATGAAAAAAACGCCTGTTTATATACAAAAACCAGATTTAAGTTTCTATCACAAAAATTCTGAAATTTCTTATGACCCGACAAATAAATTCTATCAGGTTACCTTTCCTTATGATTTTGAAAAAGAATTTTATGATTTTATAGAAGGTTTTGCAAATTTACTCTTTACAGAATCAAAACCAAAAGATTTTGGCGCTCTTTCAAAAGATAAAAATATGACGGATTTTTATTTTGATTTACTTACTGAATTTGGTGGATTGCCATGGGACGCATATAATCTCTGGTATTATGACAAAAAAACAAAATTTCAGGAAAAAATAAAAAAAATTATTATTAATTCAATAGTGGAATCAAAAAAACTCGGGATAAAGGATCTGGAGTTTTTTACCTGGGTTTCTCTTGTGACGTTTTTTTCATTGTTTATTGAAGATTATTTTCATAAACATTTTGAAAAATTCAATATAATCAAAGAAACATTATTTTATTTTCTTGGAGAAATACTTTATATTATATTACAGGAAATATATAATGACGAAGAAATAGATGCATTAAGAATTGAAAAAACAGGCCAGGATAAAAGAAAGATAGATCCTCTTTTAAATAAATATTCTGTTATTTATAATGATATTGCCAGTATCTCTCATATTGAAAAGATGATGATAGATATGGATGTTGACATTTTTGTTGATAGAACAATTATAAATAAAATTCTTCATATTTTTGAATTTGTTATCAAAAACAATAATAATATTGTATTACAGGATAAACTGAGAAATATCATTTCTGATATGTCAAATATAAGGACCATACTTTCAAACAAAAAAGACAGAAAATTATTTATTAAATTAATCAGAAGTGATAAAGATTTTTTAGAAAAACTTATAATAAAATCAGAAAAAAAACATATCCTGTCTTTGATTAGAGAACTGGTTTGTGAAATTGGAAGCTGCAATCTTATTAATGTTATACGAAACGATGAAGTAATAGAAGATATTTATTATGATAAAAGAATATATTTGCAACTTATAAGGATATTAAAGGAAATAGATAATAAAAAGTCAAAATATTTAATTAGATATATGTTTGATTCTATTGACAGAGTGAAAAGAAGCAGAAACAGATTTTTTAATATTTTAGGAGCCAAGGAATTTGAAAAAATAATAATTAGTGTTTTGGAAAATGTTTCATTGTTTCATAAGATAATATTTAATTATTTTTGTTTGCGGGATAAATATGGAAGAAAATCTTCATACAGCGACGAACTTTCTGGAATTAAAATATTAAGGCAAAGTGAAATAAAAGCAGTAAGAGATGTTGAAACTAATATGGATATAATGGTGTGCGAAACAATTCCTGTTAACCAAAAGACAAGAATTGAAAATATATATATGGAAGGAAATGTTTTTTATATAAGATATGACGGGTCCTTTTATCCCGGGGGTGATGAAAATGTAAGGAAAAAAAAGTTTTTTATGTTTGCTGATTTAAGAAATTCAACAGAAACAACGATGAAACTAACCAAAGATACAGCCGGATTCTTAACTCCGTATTTAAGCACGGTGTATAAAGTTTCAAAAGAAAATAACGGGAATGAAATATATTTTGCAGGGGATGGATATGCTGCGCATTTTTCTTCTGTTACTGATTGCATAAGAGCGGCGTATATCATTCATCGTGAATTTGCCAAATTGCGAAGGGAGGCAGAGGAAAAGATAAAACAGAAAGAAAAATTATTATTTAAAAATTTGACAGAAAAGAAAATTATTACATCTGATTTAAAATATGACAAGACAAAAACAAAACAACAAAGTTTAACTCAGGAAGAAATTGACTGTCTGAGTATGATAGAAGCCAATAATGGTCAACACATAGATGTTGCAATAAGGAGGATAGCAGAAGAATATTCAATGCCAAAAGTTGAAATTGGTGTGGGTATAACATACGGCGAATTATTCCTGGCAGTAATAGGTGAAGGTAATGTTCAATTTAATATTGTTCTCTCACCAAGTTTGACTCAGGCAGCGCGTCTTTCCGGTTCTAATACAGAAGTAAAATCTTATGTTGAGAATTTATATGGGATAAAACGTCTTCCAAGAAGAGTTTTTGTGCATGAAAAAAAACTATTTAATCAGGGCATTGTTATAACAAATAATGTTTTTAATCAATTAAGAGCAGAAGTCGAGGTTGGAATCATAGAAAAAGAGAAAATTGAACTGTCATATAATGTTTTGTATTATTATGATAAAAAATTAGAAAGATATATTTCTATGTCAAAACTTGAGGAGTGTATACAATTAAAAGGCATAGAAGAATATGTTGAAGTAATAGAAGTTTTCACTCCAGCAACAGAAGTTGACCAGTTTGTAAATAACTGGATAAGCAAGAGTAAAATGTGAAATCATATAATTTAAAATTTGCGATTTTCGATTTACGGTTTAAAAAACAAAAAATTGCAAATTGAAAATTCCTCTATCCTTGGAGCCTGTGCAAAAAACAAGAAAAAATATGGAAAACAAAAAACAGAAAATCAAAACACATTAAAAAATAAAGAAAAAGTAAAAATAGAAAGAATTAAAATATTAAATTTTATATTTTTTGCACAAACTCTTGGGGAGGGGATAAAGGTGAGGGGTTAGAAAATTGAAAATCGAAAATTGAAAATGGAACAATATAACCAGATTATGTCTGGTATTTTTTTTAAATAGCAAATTCAAAACCGTAAATTTTAACTTGATAAGATTATTATTGCTTTAAATAATTAATTTATGTAAAATTATAACTCGTTTGTGGGGCCGTAGCTCAGCTGGGAGAGCATCAGGCTGGCAGTCTGAGGGTCGGCGGTTCAATCCCGCTCGGCTCCACCATCCCGTCCCGTAAAATGAAATCCAATGGATTTCATCACGGGATTAAGAAAATAAAGTTTTAACGCACCACTGGATATGCGGCAAAAAGGGAAGAAGGAGAGAAGGAAGCCCCGAGAAGAGCGAAGCGAATTTTACGGGGCGCTCGGCTCCACCATTCCATAAAATGAAAATAGAGAATTGAAAATAGAAAATAGATATGGAAAATTGATATGGAAGGAGAAAAATATGGTAGAAGCAATTTTAAGTGTTTTGAGCCAGTTTGTGCAAAATATGTTTATGTTTTTTGGTCCATTAGGGACAGGTATTGTTTTGGCAATGGCGATTGAAAGTGCATGCATCCCACTTCCAAGTGAAATAATAATGCCATTTGCGGGGTATCTTGTGGTAACTGGTTTTTATAAGTTTGGTGGAGAACAAATGTCTTTATTTTATGTGGGTATGCTTGGAGCATTTGGCTGCCTTGTGGGCTCAATTGTTGCATATGCTGTTGGCAAATGGGGCGGCAGACCATTTCTAGATAAATATGGAAAATATGTTTTAATATCAAAACACGATCTGGATATGGCAGATGCATTTTTCAGGAAATATGGTGAGATTGCAATATTCACAAGCAGGTTATTGCCGGTAATAAGGACTTTTATATCCCTGCCTGCAGGGATAGCAAAAATGAATTTCGGAAGGTTTTGTTTTTATAGTATGTTAGGTTCAATACCATGGTGTTGGGCATTGGCATGGATTGGATGGAAAATCGGCAAACACGCGAACGATATCAATATGTGGAAGGAAAACCTGAAACATAGCTTGGGTAAAGGGCTGCATGTGGTTGATGCCATAGTAGTTATATTGTTGGTTGCTGCAGTTGTGTGGTATGTAATGAGGCATATAGGGTTGTTGCATAAGGAAAAACAAGAAAAAAACAAAAAGAGGTAGTTGGATGTATTTTCAGGATTTAATTTTAAATTTACAGAAATACTGGGCAAAAAAAGGATGTATCATTGCACAGCCATATGATATGGAAAAGGGTGCTGCAACTTTTTCTCATTCTACTTTTTTCAGGGCTTTTGGAGATAATCCATGGAATGTGGCATACATTGAGCCATGCAGACGGCCAAAAGATGGCAGATATGGAGAAAATCCCAATAGAATGCAGCACTACTATCAATTTCAGGTAATTATGAAACCAGCACCATCTGATATTCAGCAACTTTATCTTGGAAGTTTAGAGAAAATCGGGATAAAAATAAAAGAACACGATATAAAATTCAATGAAGACGATTGGGAATCTCCTACCCTCGGTGCATCAGGCCTTGGCTGGCAGGTATGGCTTGACGGACTTGAGATTACACAGTTTACTTATTTTCAGCAAATGGCAGGTATTGAGTTAAATCCAATATCAGTTGAACTAACTTATGGACTGGAGAGAATTGCAATGTATATTCAAAATGTTGATTCTGTTTATAATATTAAATGGGATAAACACATTACTTATGGAGATGTTTTTCTGGAAAATGAAAAGCAATTTTCATCATATAATTTTGAATATGCAAATATTGAAATGCTTTTTAATGTTTTTAACAGTTTTTATGAAGAAGGAAAGACACTCGTTGAAAAGCAACTCCCGATACCAGCTTATGATTATGTTTTAAAAATATCACATATATTTAATATATTAGATGCGAGAAAGGCAATTTCAATTTCAGACAGACCATCTTTTATAAAAAAAATAAGAGATTTGGCAAAGTTATGCGCAGAAAGTTATATTAAAATTGTTTTAAATAAAAATAAAAAACAGGAATAACTTTTATGGGTCAAATAAAACAAAAACAAAATAATTTACTTTTAGAGATTGGATTTGAAGAATTACCTGCTGATTATCTTTTCCCTGCTGCACAACAATTAAAAACAGATACTGAAAAATTATTACAGGGAAAAAATGTTTCATACAAAGAAATAAAAGTGTTCTGGACAGTGAGACGTTTTATTTTATACATAACAGATATGAGCGATAAACAAAAAGACATAAATTTTATTAAAAAGGGACCGCGTTATGATATTGCTTACAAAGATGGTAAATTAACAGATATTGGTAAAACATTTTTTGAAAAAAACAAATTAACTGAAAAAGATGTGGAAATTAAAGAAGAAAATGGCATCAAATACTTGTTTGCAAGTATTTTTGAAAAAGGAGAAAAAACAGAAAAAGTACTATCAGAAAATTTACCATTAATAATTAAAAATTTAAAATTCCCAAAATCAATGGTATGGGATGATACACTCGTAACTTTTGCAAGACCAATTAGATGGATTTTATGTCTGCTTAATAATAAGGTGATAAAATTTAAGTATGGTAAAGTTATTTCTTCCAGTAAAACATATCTTCATAAATTTGAACAAAATAACAAAGAAATTAAAATCAAATCGTCAGAACATTATTTTGAAATAATAGACAAAAATGGGATTTTGATTGAACAGGAACAACGGAAAAACAAGATAATTATGTTAATAAATAAATTATTGAAAGACAAAAACTTACAGATATTAAAAGATGAGGAATTGTTAGATAAGATTGCAAGTTCGGTTGAGATGATTTCAGTTATGATTGGAGAATTTGACAATCAGTATTTATCTTTGCCCCAGGAAGTTATTATTACTGCAATGCGAGAACATCAAAGATATTTTGCTGTTACTAAAAAAGACGGGCAGTTCACAAATTATTTTATTAATATACGTGATGGTGGACAGAAGAATAATGATTTTGTTGTAAAACAGCATTCAAAGGTTTTGTTTTCCAGATTAAATGATGCATCATTTTTCTATAAAGAAGATTTAAAAATACCTATTGAAAAAAATATTGATAAACTAAAGGAAGCGGTTTTTATAACCGGTTTAGGTAGTATGTATGAAAAAGTTGTGAGGTTAAAAAATTATTGCAGCCAGGTTAATACAATTATTAATTATAATGAAACTGATGTTTTGACTAAATCTGCTGAATTATGTAAAGCGGATTTAATGACAAATATGATAAGTGAAAAAGAATTTGTAGGGCTTCGTGGTTTTATGGGTGGAATTTATTTAAAAGAACAGGGACATAGTGAAAGGATATATAAAGCAGTTATGGAACATTATTATCCTAATTTTGTAGGAGATAAATTACCTGTAACAACAGAAGGTGTTTTATTGAGTTTATTTGACAAGATTGATAATCTCTATGGCTATTTTTTAGCTGGTTTTAAACCAACCGGTTCAAAGGACCCTTATGCAGTGAGACGTCAGGCATTAAATATAATTTATATGATTACTGAAAAAAAATTAGATATAGATTTAGTTCAATTATTTAATATTGTTAGTAATAATTATGAAATACAGTTTAAGAAGACAATTGACTTAAATGAAATAATTGAATTTTTTAAACAAAGGCAGATAAATTATCTAAAAGACAGAGAAGTTGATTATGACATTATAAATAGTATTATTGATGCAACTCCATTGAATTTTTCTGATAATATGCAAAAGGCAATTGTTTTAATGGAAGCAAGAAAAAATACTGATTTTAATGATATAATATTTGCTTTAAGCAGAATTAATAATATAATTCCGGCAGATTTTATTTTTAATGGAGTAAAAGAGGAATATTTTGATTCTAATGAAGAAAAAGTTTTGTATATGAAATTTAGAGAAAATAAAGATAAAATAGACAATTTAATAAAACAAAAAAATTTCAATCAGGTTTTTAATTTAATTGCTTCATTTAAACCAGAGATAGATAATTATTTTAATAAAGTACTTGTTAATACTGATGATGATTTGAAAAGAAACAACAGGTTAAATATGTTGTATGAAATAAGAGCACAATTTATTAAATTTGTAAATTTTTCAAAAATTGTTGTTGATAGAAAATAAGGAGGATTTTATGTCAGTTATTAATATTAATGAACAAGATTTTGAGAAAGAAGTTATAAAATCAGATATACCTGTTCTTGTTGATTTCTGGGCTGAATGGTGTGGCCCCTGTAAGATGATTGCACCAATTGTTGAAAAAGTGGCAAAAGAATATCAGGGCAAAATGAAGTTTGCAAAAGTTGACATTGATTCAAATTCAAATATTGCTTCTGATCTGGGTATAAGAAGTATTCCAACATTAATTTTTTTCAAAAATGGTGATATAGCTGAGCAGATTATTGGGGTTGTTTCTGAAGTTCAATTAAAAAAAGTAATTGACAAAGTATTAGAAAAATAATTAATTAAAAAAAATTAAATAGTTAATATTAATGAAATCCATCAGTTACAGGATTTCCATTATCCATAAGTATAAAGATGCAGGCATATCACTTTATCTTCGTAAAAGACGGTTTGATTTAAATTAAATCATTGCATTTTTTGTCATAAGTATGCGTAGTTTACGCAACAACCCTTGGATAAGATGAAGAGGTAAGATAAAATTGGGATAGCGTAAGATAGACAACCCCACAACAAATCCCCCGTAATTTCCTTAAAAAATCACCATATGCTTCCCTTTTTTGTTTTCGGATTTGAAGATTCAATCAGGCAATAAGGCAATTTGGTAGATTTGGAAGATTCAATTACTACGTTGCCGACTGCCGTTTGTCGATTGCCGATTGAAAAAAATTTCCTCTACCCTGCGGCTGTCCATTACCCATAAGTATCCAGAAGCAGGTATACCGCTGATTTTTTCGTAAAAAACGGTTGAGAAAAAGTCATGCAGAGAATTTACAGTCAAAAGTGGACGAGGCTTACGCAACACCCCTTAGATAGCATTAAGAAGGGTGTTAAAATTGGGAGTAAGTAAACTAGACAACGCCACAAATCACCCGTAATTTTCCTCAAAAATCACCATATGCTTTCCTTTTTTGTTTTCGGATTTGAAGATTCAATCAGGCAATAAGGCAATTTGGTAGATTTGGAAGATTCAATTACTACGTTGCCGATTGCCGTTTGTCGGTTGCCGATTAAAAAACAAAGAACTGGATTCATGCTTTCGCAGGAATGACAAAATAAAAGTAATGACCTGTCTAATTTGGACACTACTGGTACAATGGAGATTTTATAAAAACCTACCGTAGTTGAGGGATTACATTTTAATATTTATTATTGATTTATAGTTTCATAATATGGAAATGTGTTGCTAAAATAACTTGACTTTAACGATAAAATTTTGTATATTTATATTGTGGTTGAAATTACTTTTTTTGCATTAATGGTTAAAACGATTTATTAAAAGGGGCAGTAGATGTATTATAAAGGTATTAAAAAAATATTAATAATAATTATTTCAACACTTATTTTTTCTATTTCAATTCATTCTGCAAATATAACCGGTGCAACATTATGTGGTAATTTTGATGATTATGCTACTGTTTATGTAAATGGCAATTCAATAGGCAGCTATAACTATATAAACTGGGATTCATCAAGTGGAATAAAATGTATAAGTTTTTCAACATCTTATTTAAATGCATCCGGTTCAAATGTTATAGCAATAAAAGTTCAGGATACAAATGGTGGAGAAATCTGGGCATCATGGTATATGGATGTAACATATGATAATGGACAGCATGCATATGTATCAAGCAATCAGGGTGGAGGAAAAATAGCATCAACTTATGATTGTAATACAGCACCACCAAATGATGGAAGTGGAAATGCGTGGACTGCACCATCTTATGCCAATCATTCATCATGGCCTAATGCTGTAGTAGTAACAGGCACAACTTGGGGAAAAGTATTTTATGACCCGAGCACAGGACGACGATTACAGCCATACAGTTATGATGCAAATGGAAGTTCATCAGGACATGGATGCCTTTATATGCGATGGGGAGTAACATTAACACCACAGAATCCACCACCAGGACCTACGTTTTCAATTACCAAAACTGCAAGTAAAACTACAGATATTACAACTGATAATATTACTTTTACCTTGCGTATTTGTAATACAGGTGGATATACAACTTCACGGGTTTATATTTATGACCAGTGGAGTACGAATGAATTTGGTTATGACGGTCAAAATTCTGCAAACAATCAAAATAGCGCGTATGGGCCTAATTTTTCTAATTCTGGACAGGTAGTCACCGTTGATTTCCCAAATGGTTTTGAAGGCAATACATGTATAAATGTATGGTTCAGGGTGCAGGATTATTATTTTGATTCTAATGTTGAAAACTGTCAGGTAAGAAATAATTTTGCATCAGTTTATTATGGTGGTAGCAGCAGAGGTTCATCTACTGTTACATTGAGAATGAGATGTGTTTCTCCTACGCCGACACCAACAAGAACAAGAACACAGGCTCCATCACCAACATATACGAGGACACGGACGCTAACCCCAAGTCCATCGCGGACACCAACGCCGACATGGACACGGACACGGACGCCGACACCATATTCTACGCCTACGAGGACAATAACGCCAAGTCCATCACGGACACCAACACCAAGCCCGTCACGAACGCCAACACCGACATGGACACGGACACGAACGCCTACACCATATTCTACGCCTACAAGGACAATAACGCCAAGTCCATCACGGACACCAACACCAAGCCCGTCACGGACACCAACGCCAACTTTAACCAGAACGCCGACATCGACATGGACACGAACACGGACGCCAACGCCATATTCTACACCTACAAGGACAATAACTCCAAGTCCATCACGGACACCAACGCCGACATATTCAAGGACGCTCAGTCCAAGCCCAACACCATCTCCATCAAGGACACCAACGCCAACACCTTCTCGCACAGCAACTCCAACATATTCAAGGACGCCAACGCAAAGTTACACAAATACAAGAACAAACACACAAACACCAACAAGGACATGGACAGACACAATATCATCAAATACACCAACAGCAACACCAACTTATACAAGGACAAGCACACGGACAGCAACTCCAACAAATACATTAACAAGAACACCAACACCGACATTCACAAACACAGTTTCACCATCACCAACAAATTCACGCACACCAACACCAACTTACTCAAGAACACCAACGCAGAGTTATACAAATACAAGAACAAACACACAAACACCGACAAGGACATGGACAGACACAATATCATCAAATACACCAACAATAACGCCAACATATACACAAACCAGCACGAGAACAGCAACTCCAACAAATACATTAACAAGAACACCAACACCGACATTCACAAACACAGTTTCACCATCACTAACTAATTCACGGACAGCAACCCCAAGTTTTACCCAAACAGCAACCAACAGTCAGCAACCAACAATTACAGATACAATATCATCAAATACACCAACAAATACCCCAACATATACAAACACAAGGACAATAACACCAACATATACAAATACATCATCACCAACATCAACTTATACAAGTACATCAACGCCAACAGACACAAATACACGTACTTCAACACCATCACAAACAGATACGCGAACGCAAACACCCACATTAACCTTCACAGACACAATATCATCAAACACACCAACAGTGACAAGAACATGGACAAATACATGGACAGTGACACCAACATTGACAAATACATCTACTGCAACATCAACAAGAACACAAACAAATACATTAACAATGACTTTAACAGCAACAGATACATCAATGAACACTGCAACAAATACGCCAACAGTGACAAGGACCTGGACAAATACAAGGACATCAACAGTAACATTAACAGGAACGCCAACAGCAACAACTACATTAACATCAACAGAAACAATGACACAAACAAATACTATGACATTTACACCAACACCAACATATACAGCAACATTTACATTAACAGCAACAGTAACAATAACGCCGGATGTTCATTCAGCACTTTTAGATATGACATTAATATCAGATGGAGAAAATGCGCAGGCAGGTGCAATAATAGAATATAAGATAATAATAGAAAATAAAGACAGCAGCATAAGTGCGTATAATATAAGAGTGTGGGATACATTACCGGGTGAAGTAGAATTTATAGACAGTTATTTTGTAGTGCAGCCAGAAATACAGGACGGAGTTGTAATATGGCAACTACCGGAAAATATGATATTAAAACCAGGAGATAAGATAATAATAGAATACAGGGTAAAAATGAGTAAGACAGACGGCATTGGATTTATAACAAACACAGTAAGTGCAGATTATCAGGACGAATACTATAATGATACATTTGGAAATGGAAGACATCCGGTAAT
>Ga0101944_10004400_pt1 | contig 17567 bp, 15 predicted proteins | sample DewCreD2012metaG_FD_75245 | JGI IMG/M metagenome (GOLD analysis project Ga0101944, IMG submission 75245) | Hot spring sediment bacterial and archeal communities from British Columbia, Canada, to study Microbial Dark Matter (Phase II) - Dewar... ... | reverse complement strand
GGGATATCTCACCCCGGCTGAGTTTGAAGCCAATTGGGTACTCAACTCCATGGAGGATACCCCTTAGCTTTGCTATTTTTGTGTCCAGTTTTATGGGTCCACTACAGCGGGTCACACTCCTTGCCCCCCTTCCCCGAAGAGGTACACGTTGAGCGGACAAGGCAGCCTTGCGGGGAAGGGGGGCTACGGGGGGTTGGGGTAAGCGGATGGGTTATCTTCCTGATGTTGGCAGCCTGTGATTTGACCATTCGCGACGTTGAGAAAACCATCCCCCGCAACAATCTCCGCCGCTGGCAGGCAGGGCGTGCTATAATCAGCCGCGTTGCCTATGGAATTGAACCTGCTCACCTGGACACTGGCGCTGCTACCCGTGCTGGTTGTTTTGATCCTGATGCTGGGCTTCAAATGGGGCGGCAGCCGTGCCGGCGCAGCCGGCTGGATTGCCGCAGTGTTGATTGCCTGGCTCTTCTTTGCCGCCGGCCCGCGCCTGATTGCCTACACTCAGGCCAAAGCGGTGCTGCTCAGTCTGGATGTACTGTATATCATCTGGACGGCGCTGCTGCTCTACCATACCGCCGATGAAGCCGGCGCCGTGCGCATGATCGGCATCAGCCTGCCGCGCCTGACCGCCGACCGCACCATGCAGGGTCTGTTGATCGGCTGGTTGTTCGCCTCATTTTTGCAGGGCATGGGCGGCTTTGGCGTGCCGGTGGCGGTGGCCGCCCCGCTGCTGGTGGGACTGGGATTCAACCCGGTTCAGGCGGTGGTGATGGCCTGCATCGGGCACGGTTGGGCGGTCAATTATGGCTCGCTGGCAACTTCCTTCCAAACGCTGATGGCGGTAACCGGTTTGCCCGGCGAACTGCTGGCGCCTGATTCGGCCTGGCTGCTGGGGCTTTCGGCGTATGTTTGCGGGGCAATTGTGGCGCTGGTGGCAGGCGGCTGGCGCGGACTGCTGCGCAGCCTGCCGGCGGTGCTGGTGCTGGGCAGCGTCATGGCTTTCAGCCAGTATGCCCTGGCAGTCAACCGTCTGTGGAATCTGGGCGCAACCGGCAGCGCCATGCTGGGTTTGCTGGTGGGGGTCGGTTTGTGCCGCCTGCCGCTTTACCGCGGCAACCCGCAAACTGCCCCGGCAGCCGATTTCAGCCACCTGAACGGCGGCGACGGCAAACCGCGTTCCCTGAAACTCTCCCTTTCTGCCTATGCCATTCTGGTTGTACTGACCTTTGCCATCAATCTCATCCCGCCGCTCAACGCCTTCCTCGACCAGATTCAGCTCAACCTGACCTTTCCTGAGCTGCGCACCGGTTTTGGGTGGGTTACCCCGGCCGGGCCGGGGCGTTCGATCAGCCTGTTCGGGCATACCGGTTCGATCTTGCTGTATGCCTCGTTGATTTCCTACTTCATCTACCGGCGGGCAGGCTACTACCGTCCCGCCGCCGCTGCAAGAATTGGCGAGAAAACCGTCAAAGGAGCGGTCAATTCCAGTCTGGGCATTCTGGCGATGGTGGGCATGGCGGTGGTCATGTCACACGCCGGCATGACCAACCTGCTGGCGCTGGGCATGAGCCGCAGTTTTGGGGTCACTGCCTATCCGCTGATTGCTCCTTTCATCGGGGCTTTGGGGGCATTCATCACCGGCAGCAACAACAACTCCAATGTGCTGTTTGCCGTGCTGCAAATGCGCACGGCTGAATTACTGAGGTTGAGCGTTCCGCTCATTTTGGGGGCGCAAACGGCGGGTGGTTCGCTGGGCAGCATCATGGCGCCCGCCAAGGTGATTGTCGGCTGCAGCACGGTCGGGCTGAGCGACCGCGAAGGGGAGGTCATGGCAACCGTCATCCGCTACGGATTGATTCCGATTGGCATTGTGGCGCTGGCGGCCTGGCTGGCAGCCTGAAAGCCGTTTATTTACAACCGGTTGACAAAGCGCTCGATACGCCGCAGGGCTTCCTCAATCTTCTCGTAAGCCGTGGCGTAGGAAATGCGGCAGAAGCCCTCGCCGCCGGCACCGAACGAATTGCCCGGCACAACCGCCACCTTCTCTTCCTGCAACAGACGGGTGGCAAAGGTTTCGTCATCCAGCCCGGTAACGCTGACTTTGGGGAAGGCATAAAACGCGCCTTTGGGCTCAAAAGTGGGCAGGCCGATGCGGTTCAACTCCGGCACCAGCATCCGGCGGCGGCGGTCATATTCCTCGACCATTGCCATGACCGATTCATCCTCATCCTGAATGGCGACCACGGCCGCATCCTGGGCGATGGTGGGGGCTGACATGACCGTGTACTGATGCACGCGCAGCAGCCCCTGCAAAATGGGGGCAGGCGCGCAGGCGTAGCCAATCCGCCAGCCGGTCATGGCGTAATCCTTGGAAAAACCGCCCAGCAGAACGGTGCGCCCGCGCATGTTGGGCAGGGTGGGGAAGCACACATGCCGATGTCCGCCGTACACCAGCCGGTCGTAAATCTCATCCGAAATCACAATCAGGTCATATTTCTCGGCAAGCCGGGCAATTTCCAGCAGGCGTTCGCGGGTGGCTACCGCGCCGGTCGGGTTGTTGGGGAAACCCAGCAGAATGGCCTTGGTGCGCGGGGTGATGGCGGCTTCGATGCGCACCGGGTCAACATCGAAATTGTCTTCCATGCGGCAGGGGATTTCCACCGGCACGCCACCCGCCAGGAACACCTCCGCCTGATAGGACACGAAACACGGCGTCGGGATGATGACCTCATCGCCGGGGTCGAGCAGGGCGGTTGCCGTCAGGTAGAGCGCCTCCGAGCCGCCGACAGTAATCACCACCTCATTGGCCGGATCGTACTGCACGCCGTACAGCCGTTCCAGGTTGACGGTCAGGGCGCGGCGCAGTTCCAGCGTGCCGGCGTTGGAGGTGTAGTGCGTGCGTCCCTGTTGCAGGGAGCGGATGCCCGCTTCCACCACCGGGCGGGGGGTGTCGAAATCCGGTTCGCCAATTCCCAGCGAAATGACATCCTGCATGGTCGCCGCAATATCAAAAAAGCGGCGGATGCCGGAAGGTTTGAGTGAAGAGACCCGCTGAGAAAGATAGGTTTCGCGCATGGTGACTCCTTGTTCGGAATGGAGAGTGGATGATTCAGGCAAAGGATTTTTGCCAATCCTTGTCATCGAGAAATTTTCCATCAAACGGCGTGGATACGCCACTCGTCGTACAACTCACCGTAAAACAACTCGAAAATCCGCCCGTCTTTGACCCGCACACGGAAGCGCTTGCCGCCGGGGATGCGCCACTCGGCTTCGACGGCTTCGATTTCCAGTCGTTCACCCTGCCAGTGCAGGGCTACCGGCCGTTCGGCGTATTCATAACCCGAATGGCACTCGACCGGATCGCTCATTCCTTCAGCCATGAGTTATCCCCCACGTTCAGGCGGACGGGTTTACCTTCCACCACCACCTGCCGGCCGATGAGCGAGTCGCTGATCACCCGGTTTTGCAGGCGGCTGGCTTCATCCACAATGCTGTTCTGGATGACCACATCTTCCAACACGCAGTCTTTTCCGATGGACACATGCGGCCCGATCACCGCGCGGCGAACCTGCGCCTCGGTATGGATGAAAACCGGCGGGATGATGGTCACCTGCGGGCGTTCGGCGGCGGCTGCGGAATTGTCATAGCCATGGTCGAGCAGGTAGCGGTTGGTTTCTAGCACGGCATCCGGGATGCCGGCATCCAGCCAGACCTCGACCTGGCGGGTACGCATGCGGGCGCCTTTTTCCAGCAGGATGTTGACCGCATCCGCCAGAAAGAACTCGTTTTTCAAAGTCAGGTTGCGGCGGAACTGCTCTTCGATGGCTGCCAGCAAATCCTCGGCGCGTTTGAAGTAGTAAAAACCGACCACCACTAGATTGTTGCTGAAATCCTGGGGCTTTTCCACCAGGCGGGTGATCCAGCCCTGTTCGTTGACCACTGCCACGCCAAAGCGGCGCGGGTCTTCCACCGGTTTGACCCATGCCAGCCCGTCTTCTTCTACCTGATCGAGCTTGGAAAGATCGGTTTCGATCAGCGTATCCGAAAAGGCCATCAGCATGGGGCCGTGCAGATACTCGCGCGCCAGATAAAGCGCATCGGACTGGCCGCGCATCACTTCCTGAATCACATAATGGGCTTTTTTATCGGGGTGATGCTGGCGCATGTGGGCTTCGACCTGCTCACGCTGGTTGGGGCCGATGATGAAAATGTACTCGACTTCGAGTGAGCGGGGCAGGCTGCTGAATTGCTCCAGCACATAATCCAGCACGGTTTTACCGGCAATGGCGATCAGGGGTTTGGGCTTGCTCCAGGTATGTGGGCGCATGCGGCTGCCCAGTCCGGCCATCGGCACGGCAATCTTGAGGGTGTTTGCCAATACGACCTCCTGTGAACGCAGGGTATCCACCTTATTGTATCACTGCCGCAGGCTGGCATGGAATGGAAGGACATCCCCAAATCGGTGGATATTAAGCCGTTTTGATAGGTATGGCTTTCTCAAAGTTGCTTGACAATCCTAAAACTTTGTATTGAAACTTGAATTGTGGTGAAATGAACCCCCTCCCTCCTCCCCCACTATCGCTTTGGCGATAATGGGGAGGCGCAAGAGGGGGCAAAATCGCTCGATTGGACGCATCAGTGGATGATTCCGGATAGACATCGGTCTGCGCCGGCCGGCTGCGGTTTGATCGTTTTCGACTTTGAGAAAGCCATGTTTTGAGAGGGATATGGGATTGCAATGGGATGAGACATCGCTTCAAAGTTCCAGCCGTTCGGCCATCAGCCCGGCAACCGATTGCAGCGTGGCGGCATCGAAGGCAAAGCGCGCGCCGGCTGCCGCAAACAGCTGCGGTAAACCGACCGAATTGCCCAGCGCCAGCGCACTGCGGTAAGCCCTGACTGCGGAGGATTGATCGGTGAGGGCATTGCGCCAGACCTGCCCGGCGCCCAACTGTGCCAGTCCGTACTCTACATAATAAAACGGAATCTGGAAGATGTGCAGTTTACGCTGCCAGCCGGTGCGGCGGACATCTTCCAACCCACTCCAATCCACCCCCACCATGAATCGCTGCCAGAGGGCATCCCAAGCCTCATCGCAGGCGGCGGAGTTGAGTGCTTCTTCGGGGTGGGTGTAGGCCCAATGCTGAAAACCATCCACCACCGCCATGTACGGCCAGAACAGCAGGCTGCGCTCGAGATGCTCGTTGAAGGCGCGCCGGGCGTCTTCTTCGGAGTAAAAACCGCCGTGCTCCCGGCTGAGGTATGGGCCGGCAAGAAATTCCATGCCCATCGAAGCCACCTCGGCGAACTCGATTGGCGAGCCGCGCAGCTGCCCCAGCGGCAGGCTGGCGGCTTCGAATACGTGGAAGGAATGCCCGCCTTCGTGCAGCAGGGTTTGCACATCATCATGCAGCCCGACGGCATTCATGAAAATGAAGGGACGCTGTCGGATTGGGAAAGCGGTGCAGTAGCCGCCGGGGGCTTTGTTCTTGCGGTTTTCCAGGTCGAGCAGGTTTTCACGAATCATGGTATCGAAGTAGCCGCCCAGCGTATCATCCACGGCATGAAAGACGGCAGATGTCTTTTGTTTCAACTCGTCAATCGTCTGGTAGGGGCGCAGCGGCGGCAGTCCCTGGGGGTCAACATCCAGATCCCACGGGCGCAGGCTTTCCAAACCCAACTGACGGCGGCGCTTTTCGTAAATTCTGGCGGCCAGCGGGACAATCACCTGCTCAATCGCATCCCGAAAGGTCTGGCAGTCGGCGGGAGAGTAATCGTGGCGGTGGAACTGCACCCAGCGGTAGGAGCGGAAATCGGACTTGCCGGCGTTGGCGGCAATTTGCTGGCGCAGTTTGAAGAAGCGCACCCACAAATCGTTGAAGGCTTCGCGGTCGGCCAGCTGACGCCCGGCAGCCAGCCGCCAGGCCTGCTCGCGCCGGGCGCGGTCGGTTTCCTGATACACCGGCCGCAACTGAGTTAAAGTGATTTCTTTGCCGTCCCATTCTACAGTCTGTTTGCCGGCAATCTGGTCGTATTCCAGCCCCAATTTTTGTTCTTCGGAAAGCAGGGTCAGGTTTTCCTCACGGAACAGTTCGGCATCATCGCGGTAGTTGCGCAGCGGAATTTCAAAACGGGCCGGTTTCAGGCCGCTTTGCAGCAGGCGGGCTTTGAGCTGCTGGTCGGCTGCCATTGCCTGCGGGTAAATCTCATCCAATGCAGCCCGAAAGCGTGCTTCGGCTGCTTCATCCGCGGTATTGATGGTAACGGCCACATTCAGGCGGCTGAACAATTCTTCCAGTGCATCGCCCAAATCCGACCAGTCGCGTAGCCATTCATCCACCGTTGCAGCCGTCAGCGGGCGTTCGATGAGATCACGGGCATATGGCTCGAATTTTTCCCACTTCCAATCGAGAAAATCGGCAGGGGGGTTCTTTAATTCATGGAACATACGGACTCCTTTTTGTGGGATAACAAGTGAAAGGAACAGGGATTACGCTGCAAGTGTACCAGAATTTTTGAGTGCTGAAAAAGGGGTTTGGGGTGAGGGGTGAATTGCCATGGCTTTGCCGAAGTCGCTAATGGTCAAACCCCAGGCTGTCAACGTCAATAAAAAAACGACCCGCCGCTCGCCCCAACCCCCCGTAGCCCCCCTTCCCCGCAAAGCCACCATGGCCGCTGAACATATTTCTCTGCGGGAAAGGGAGGCGAGAGTGTGACCCGTGCCGGGCTGGGCTAGCAACCATATCAACAACACTGCTCTGCGGGGAGGGGGCGAGGAGTATGACCCGTGCCGGGCTGGGCTGGCAACCATTTCAACAACATTGCTCTGCGGGGAGGGGGGCGAGAGTGTGACCCGCGGCGGGCTGCGTCCGGGTCAGGTTCGACGCGGTTGTTCTATTCAGCCCCTAGACGGCGCTTGCGGCAATCTGCTTATGATACATCCGGTGAACCTTGTAAAAATCCACCCCCAAATCCCGCAATTCGCGCAGCATGCGCTCGTTTTCGGCGCCAATTTGCACAATTTCCACATGCTGAAAACGCCCGCTCTGAATGCTCTTGTGCATCTCGCTGAACAGGATGGCCGTACCGCCCAGCCCGCGGTATTCCTCCACAATCCCCATACCGTTGATGTTCAGCCAGGGGGTGCGCTTCAGTTCAAGCCACCAGTCCAGCCAGCCCAACGGCCACATTCGCCCGCCGGTACGCTGCAAAGCTGCCGAAATATCCGGGTAAGCCAGTAAAAAGCCGACCGGTTGATCGCCTTTGAGCAGAATTTTGACCAGTTTCAAATCGGCAAAGAACAATACCTGCCGCAGGATGGTCTCAATCTCGGCAGAGTCAATCGGTGCGTTGCCGGGTGTGTCCATGATGGCGCGGTTGTACATTTCGCTCAGGCGGGGAATCAGGCGGCGCAGGTCGGTGCGTGAGCGCAGCTGCGCAACCTGAAAACCGCGCTTTTGCATCACTTTTTCGGCAATCTGATGGATTTGCGGGGGAAATTCGGCGTTACCGCTCAAATAACCGGAGAGAATATCCTCGCCCGGCTGGTAGCCGCAGCTTTCCAGCAAAGCCGCGTAATACGGCGGGTTGTATGGAATGCCAAACGCCGGACGGTGTTCAAAGCCTTTGACCAGCAAGCCCATTGCATCGAACGGAGTAAAGCCTTTTGGCCCAAACATCCGGTTTGCACCCTGTTCGATTGCCCACCGCTCACCTGCACTGAACAATTGCCGCACGGCTTCAACGTCATTTTCTGCCTCAAACAGGTAGAAGAAAGCCGTCTGTTCGTGATTGTGCTGGTTGTAGGGGCGGTGAATCAGTACCGCCAGGCGTGCCACCGGCGGCTGATGCGCCTGCCGGCGGGCGAGGAAGAAGGCCGCCTCCGAGTGGCGGTAAAAGGGGTGGCGGCGCGGATCGAGCATCTGGCGGATATCGGCCTGCAGCGGCGGCACCCACTGCGGTGTGAAGCGGTACAGACGGTAAGGCAGCTGCAGGAAGTCCCGGACTTGTTTGCGGGAAGAGAGATGAATTTGCTGGATGACGGCCATTTCAGGAAACACCGCACATGGAATTGAAAAATCGGCAGCAGTCGCTGATTGCAGAGAGAGCCTGAATCTACTATACTCTAAACAACTCGAAATTCAAGCCCGTTACCACCCGGGAGATGGTTGATTTATGGAAGAGCGCAGAAAATTAAAGCGGCGGCACATTATCTACTACCTGCTGGTGTTTGATCAGGATACCCAATCCATGCTTGGGCATCTGGTGGATATCACCCCGCAGGGAATGATGGTCATCAGCGAACAACCGCTGGAAGTCGGCCGCCTTTACAACCTGCGGCTGCTGCTGCCCTATCAGATTGCCGGTAAAAAAGAGCTGCTTTTCCAGGCTCATAGCAAATGGTGTCAGAAAGACCTGAACCCCGATTTTTACGATACGGGTTTTCAACTGTTGAACGTGTCCGATGAGGACATTCGCACCATGGATTGGCTGATCGAGCAGGCCGGCTTTCGGGATTGAAACGCCCCGCAATCCTTCTACCACCCGCTGGATGAAACGGCGGGTGGGTTTATAATTAAACGTGAGTTCGGGATAAGATCAAAACATGGCAGGCAGTGAGAATTACCCCCACCTGCACCTCCCCCAAAATCGCAGGGGCGATTTTGGGGGAGGTGGGAGGGGGACGAAAATTCGAAAGTTGATGTAAAAATGATTTATCCCGAATTGACGTTAATTAAGCCCGGCAAATACCTCAACGAAAGGGAGAAATGACCATGTTTGAAACCGAACCTGAAGAACAACCTGAAGAGCAACCCGAAGAAAAACCCGAAAATGAAAATCGTCCGGTTGGTGAACCGCGTTTGGATGTTCAGGAAAAATTCCTCAAAACCCGCACCATTCTCATCTTTGGCGAAATCAATCAAAAGATGGCCGAGCGGGTCACTCAGCAGTTAATCCTGCTTTCCGAACTTTCGGACGAAGATATCAAGATCATCATCAACTCCCAGGGCGGGCATGTCGAATCCGGCGATACGATTTTCGACATGATCCGCTTTGTGCGCCCGCGCGTCAAGGTGATTGGCACGGGCTGGGTTGCCAGCGCCGGCGCGCTGATTTACGCTGCCCCGCCGGTGGAACTGCGCTACTCGCTGCCCAACACGCGCTTTTTGCTGCACCAGCCGATGGGCGGGATGCGCGGCAGCGCCCAAGATCTGGCCATTGAGGCGCAGGAAATCATCCGCATGCGCCGCCGCCTGAACGAAATTTTTGCCCGTCAGACCGGCCAGCCGTTCGAGAAGATTGAGCGCGATACCGACCGCAACTTTTGGATGACCGCTGAAGAAGCCAAAGCCTACGGGCTGGTGGGGCACATCATCAGCAATATCAGCGAAATCAAATAATCCTTCTGGCCAGCCGCTTTAATGTTCTTAACTTTCAGACAGATAAAGAGGCTGGCTTTTCCCCTCTCCTCGTGCCATGAGCGAATCGTCTTACCCTGTCATTGGTTTTCTTCAACAACTGGTGCGTGCCGAAAGCCTGAGCGGTAACGAGGCGGCTGCGGCGCGGCTGGTACAGCAGCAACTGGAGCAGCTGGGCTTCAGCGATGTTCACAGCGACCGGCTGGGAAATGTGATTGGACGGCGCAGCGGCAGCCAGCCGGGCCTGCGCATTCTGCTGGATGCGCACCTGGATGTGGTGCCGGTCACCTCCCCCGCGGAGTGGCGCTTTCCACCGTTCAGCGGCGAGCTGGCCGACGGTCGCATTTGGGGGCGCGGTGCAGCCGATACCAAAGCCAGCCTGGCAGCCATGATCTACGCTCTCGCCGAACTGCCGGAGAATCAACTGCGCGGGGAGGTTTTTGTATCCGCCAGCGTGGGGGAAGAAGTGCTGGAAGGGGCGGCCTTTTCGGCGGTGCTGGATGCGGTGCAGCCGGATGTGGTCATCATCGGCGAACCGAGCGACTGCCGGCTGGGGATTGCCCAGCGCGGACGGGCGCGGCTGCTCTTTACGGCCCACGGCAAAGCCGCCCACAGTTCCGCGCCGGAAGCCGGGCAAAACGCCATCGAAAACGCGGCAGGTTTGATTCAGCGAATTGCCGGCCTGCCGCTGCCAACCCATCCTTTACTGGGGCGGGGACTGATGACCGCCATTCAGGCGCAGTCGCGGCCCTTTCCCAGCCTCTCCACCACGCCCTACCGCTGCGAGGTGGTGTATGACCGGCGGCTCATGCCGGGCGAAAGCCTGCCCTCCCTGCTGGATGAATACGCCCATTCGCTGGCCGACCTGTCCAACTGGCAGGTGGTCATCCCCGAAGAGGGTTTTACCACCTATACCGGTGTAACGCTGCGCCAGCCCGATTTTCACCCGGCCTGGGCGCTTGACCCGCATTCGGAATGGGTGAGGCAGGCGGTGGACGCGCTGCGTTCGGCCGGCCTGCCGGCCGAAACCTTCGCCGTGCCCTACTGCACCAACGGCAGCGCCAGCGGCGGCGAACGCGGCATCCCGACCCTGGTTTATGGGCCGGGTTCCATTCATCAGGCGCACCGCGTGGATGAGTCTATCGAGGTGGAAGAAGTCCTGCGCGCTCAACGCGGCTATCAGGTGCTGATAGGGGCTTTTGAAAACCAGCCGTAGGCAAATGAAAAAATCCTCCGCTCTGAAGTGAAGAGCGGAGGATTTTTCTTAAAGTCTTGCAGGACTGTTTTATTGGGTATTTACTTGACCACCGGCAGTTGGGCTGCCACCCAGGCGTTCAGGCCGCCGCCCAGGTTGACCACATCAGTGTAGCCGTTCATGCGCAGTGCCATCATTGCCAGCGCACCGCGGTGACCGGATTTGCACAACACCACAATCCGGGCATCCTTAGCGGGCAGTTCCGCCAGCCGGCTCCACAGCTGATTGATCGGGATCAGCACCGAACCTTCAATGTAACCTTCCTCGTTCCATTCCTTTTCAGTGCGTACATCCACCAGGAAGGGTTTGCTGGCATCACCCAGGGCAGCGTTCAGGTCGGCGGCTTTGACGGTGCCGAAACCTTCCGGCAGGCTGGCAAAGAAGGCTTTCAACCCTTCCAGCCGCAGGGCATCCACCGCCGGCGCAGTACCGGCAGGCGGCTCAGCCGGCAGCGAGCTGGTCACCACCGGTAATTCGGCTTTCTTCCAGGCATTCAGCCCGCCTGCCAGATTGACCACATCGGTATAACCCAGAAAACGTAAGGCTGCCAGCGCAAAGGCACCGCGGTGACCGGAGGCACAGTAAATCACAATGGGTTGATCCTGAGCCGGTAATTTATCCAGATTGTCCAGTAACTGGCGAACCGGAATATGAACGGCACCTTCAATATAGCCGTCTTTTTCCAGCTCTGCCGCTTCGCGCACATCCAGCAGGAAGGGGGGCTTATCGGCAAGTCGTTCGTTCAGTTTGGTTGCGGAAATGGTGTAAAAGCCTTCCGGTAAGTTGGTGAGGAAATCGCCCCAGAGGGCGTTCCAGTCCACCACGCCTTCCACCGCAAAACCGGCTGCCTTCCAGGCATTAAGACCACCCGCCAGGTTGACCACTTTTTCATAACCCAGCAGTGCAAGCCCCATTTGAGCAATGGCACCGCGGTGTCCGGATGCGCAGTAGATCACAATTTCGGCATCTTTGGCGGGCAGTTGATCCAGTTTGGCAAACAGTTCCTCAAAGGGGATGTGGACGCTGTCGCCAATAAAACCGTTCTTCTCCACCTCGGCTTTACTGCGCACGTCCAGCAGGAAAACCTGTTTACCGTCCGCCAGCTCGCTGTTGAGTTTGTCCGCTTTGACGGTACGGAAACCTTCCGGCAGATTGCTCAGCCAGTCGTTGAGCAGATCATAGAGGGCCTGGTCTTTGATTTCCGGCATCGTCCCGGCCGCCGGCGCAGGCGGGAGCGAGCCGCTGACCACCGGCAATTCGGCTTTCTTCCAGGCACCCAGTCCGCCGCCCAAATTGCGCACATTCTGATAACCCAGCAGTTTCAGGGCTGCCAGTGCGTATCCGCCGCGATGACCCGAGGCGCAGTAGATCACAATCGGCTTGTCCATGGCGGGCAATTTGTCCAGATTCGCCAGCAGCTGGCGAATGGGGATGTTGACCGCCCCCTCAATGTAGCCGTCCTTCTCTACTTCGGCGGCTTCGCGCACATCCAGCAGGAAGGGCGGAGTATCTGCCAGTTCCTCGTTCAGTTTGGTGGCGCTGACAGTGCCATAGCCCTTTTCGGCAGGCAATTCAGCAACCAACCCGCTCCACAGCGCCAGAACATCCAATTCCGGCTCGGGTTCGGCGGTTGGTACGGCGGTGGGCTCAACCACCGGCGGGGTGGTGGGTTCAACCACCGGCGCAGCGGTGGGGGTAGCGACCGGGGCGCAGGCGCCCAGCAGCATACTCAGGATGATGATGAGAATTAGCGGTAAAGCAACTTTTCGGTTCATCTTTCTTCCTCTCTAAAAAATATGTTTTTTACTGTCCCGGAATGGGAGCGGGCACTTCTTCAACAATCACCCGCCGATTGGCGTTCAGTTCTTCCGGTTTGACCTTATCAGCTGTCAGGAAAATCTCTGCGTTTCCATGGCAGCTGTTGCAGGATTGGTTTTGGGGCGTCTTGCGTTGAATGTTGTGCGGGGTGGCATACATCCAGGTGGGACGCAGGTCAAAATTGGGCAGCAGGTTTTCGCCGTAATATTGATAACTGGTCGGGGCAACCGGCACATGCCGCAGCGGGACATATTCATAAGGCCGATTTTCGTTATCCAGCGGATTCCGGCCAATGAAGAAGGTCAGGTAAGTGGCTTCGGTGCGGAAGAAGGGCAGGCCGGTCTTTTCGCTGATGGCGACATGGCAGCCATCGCAGGAGGTGTAACTGACCGAATGGCATACCTGACAGGATAATTTTTCACCGTGAATGGTGTGCTGCAGGATGGGGTCGTCTTTTTGACCCACTGTGGTATGGCAGGTAGTGCAGGCCGGCGACTGCTCGCCCCAGTAACGGTTGCCGCGCGCATCCGGCGGGGTGTTGTGCAGCGACTCGCCGCTGTGGCAGGCAACGCAGTTCATCCGTCCAACGCGGAAGTGAACATCGCCGGGAATATCCTCATGCTTGCCAAGATACTCATCCCCCACCCGCGTGCCGTGGCAGGCTGTGCAGGTACGCGTCATCGGCGGCGTTTTGACAAAATTATGTCCGTCCAGAAAACCCCCGCCCAGGTGCTGAGGCTGGGTGATGTGACAATCCGTACAGGAACTGTGGCACTTGGAACAGTGATTGTTGTAGGCCTCCTGCAATGCCGGGTGATTTTCCGGAACACTGCGCGATTGCATGGCTACCGGATAGCCGGAGAGAGAAGCGTGCAGGCTGTCCGGGAAGTTTGCCATGATTTCTGCGTGGCAGCGGTCACAGCGGCCGACACTATCGGTGTAGGGATTGGCAATCAGATCGGTATGGGCGGTGTCCTTATCCGGTGATTGGGTGCCGCCGTGGCACTGCACACAGGTGAACTGGCCGTGCGTGCTTTCCAGAAAACTGGCGCTGACCAAAACTTTCTCCCAAGGCTCCAACGGAGCCACTTCGCCCCCTCAGCCAGCCCCTTCGGATTCCGAAATGACCTCTTCTTCCGGCTTAGCCGTTTGAATCAGGCGGTCTTTGTCGGTGTGGCACTCCACGCAGTAATTCACCTGCGGCTGAGCCGTGGCCGTAGGAACGGGCGGCTGAGTCGGAAGCGGCAGGGTAGCCGTCGGCACCGACTGGGTCGCACGAGCGCAGCCGGTCAACAGGATGATCAATCCTGTCAACATCACAAGCCAGATGCGCATTTTATTCATTAAATGCTCCTTTTACGGGGATTACATTTCCATTTGATTTTAAGGTTCATTTAATCTGGGAGTTAGTGAATATTGTCACAATCTATCATCGGAACTCATGATAGAATTGGATAAGTTTTACTTATACAGGCGGTTAATCATGTTTGACCCCCATCAGTTGCGTGTGTTCATTGTGGCTGCCGAAACGCTTAATTTTTCTCAGGCAGCCAAAAAACTCAATCTCTCACAACCTGCCGTTACCCAAACCATTCAGGCCCTGGAAAATCAGCTGGGTGAAGCGCTGTTTCTGCGCAGCGGACGCAAATTTCAGCTCAGTCAGGCCGGCGAAAATTTTTTGCCGGTTGCCCGCCAGCTGGTCACGCTCAACCTGCGGGCGCGTGAGCTGGTAGATGCCAGCCGTGGGCAGATCAGCGGATTGTTGACGATTGCTTGCAGCACCACCCCCGGCAAGTATGTCCTGCCGGTTGTGGTGGGCAATTTTCTGCGCAAATACCCGCGGGTCAGCGCCCAATGCCTGGTGATGAGCCGCGCCGCCGCGCTGGAAATGCTGGAAAAAGGCGAAGCCCATTTTGCTTTTTCCAGCAGCATTGATGAATTTGATCACCACTACGAGTTTCGTCCGTTCATCACCGACCCGATTCGCTTAATTGTCCCTGCGGACCACCCATGGGCAATGCGCGGGGAAATTGAAGTCGAGGAACTTAGGAACGAACGGTTCATTCTGCGGGAAGAGTGCGCCGGCACATTCCGGGTGGTCAAAGAAGTGCTGGCAAGACACGGCATCAACATTCACGAATTGCCGCTGGTGCTGCGCATGGGCAACTCGGAGGCGATTGCGGTTGCCGTTCAGCGCGGCGTGGGGGTGGGTTTTGTTTCACAAATGGTCTTGCAAAACCTGATTCTGCCGGATGTGCGGATGGTGTCCATTCGCGGGGTTCATCTCGAACAGCAAATTTACATGACCCGCCATCGGCTCAATCCGATCAGTAGTGCCGCAGCCGTGTTTTGGGATGATATTTTTACCCACCAGCAGGAAATTCAGGCAGAATTGGGCAGCCGTTTTCAGCCCGTCAGCGAGTAATTTTCAAGCCTGTTTCTTCCATTCCCCTTCTAACAGCGCAAAGACCATGTCATCTTGAAAACGGTCTTTGATGAAATCATGGTCGCGTAACACGCCTTCCATTTTGAAACCAAGACCGTATAACAGGTTTTGTGAACGGGTATCGCGCGGGTCAACCAGCGCTTCGATGCGGTGCAGCCGCATTTGCTCAAAGCCGTAGCGCAGCACGGCTTGCAGCGCTTCGCGCATGTAGCCCTGCCCCCAATAGCGCGGGCTGAGGTCGTAACTGACCTCGGCCCGCCGGCGGGATTGATCCCAGTGGTGAAAACCGCACGTGCCGATCAGGTCGCCGCTCTCGCGGTCGAACACTCCCCAACGTAAGCCCTGACCGGCGCTGCGCAGGGCGTTCAATTGCTCAATCCAGCGCAGGGCTTGTGCTTCTTCTTGCATGGTGGGAATATCGGTAAATTCGGTTACTTCCGGCATGGCGTACAAACCCAGCAAACCGGCAGCATCTTCCATTTGGAGCGGGCGCAAAATCAGACGTTCGGTTTCCAGCAGTTGATCTTCCGGCAGGGATTGGTTTTCCATAACATCCGATTATACTGCCAACCGCTTAAAAGGATTTGAAAATTGTTCAGGGTTGCAGGGAAATCGCATTTAATCCAAGCGGGTATCCTGCCTGCCATTTCCTTTTTGTACAGAGTGGGAAAGCCTTTTCTGTCCTGTGTCAGGTCTCCCGGTAAGTCCAACACCTGTCAGGGTGTTAAAGGCTAAGAAAATTAACCCAAAGGCGCAAAGACGCAGAGGAGTGAAAAAGAACCCTTTGCGTTCTGGCGATAAAACTCTTTTTTTTACCTTGTAAAGCAATCTCACCCCCAGCGCAGCGATGTCATTTCCGCCCAGCCGGAGATTGCCGCGCTCGCTGCGCTCGCTCAAAAGGACAACCAAGGTTTACGTCATTCTGAGCGAAGCGACACTCACCAGTGCTGACGGGAATCTCCCCTCTTGCTTATAGAAGGCTGTATGGGAGATTGCCGCGCTCGCTCAAAAAGAAAATGCCATTGTTTATAGGGGCTGTCCAAAAAGTAAGGGACAGCCCTTTTCTTTTTTAAGGAAACGTGATTCAATAGGGGCATGAAAAGAAAACCTGCCGCACCTGTCTTCAAACCGTACGTCATGCACCAGGCATATTTGCTGCCACCCAGTTACGATGATCTGATCGAGGAAGGCCACCTGGTACGGGTGGTGAACCAGGCGATTGACCAGCTGGACTTGAGCCCGCTGCTGGCAAAATACAAGGGGGGAGGCACTTCCAGTTATCATCCGAAAATGCTCTTGAAGGTGCTGGTGTATGCCTATACCCAGAAGATCTACACCTCGCGCAAGATTGCCAAAGCGCTGCGGGAGAACATCCACTTCATGTGGCTGAGCGGGGGCAACCGACCGGACTTTCGCACGATCAACGACTTTCGCGGCAGTCGCATGAAAGGCGTGATTGATGAAGTGTTTGGCGAGGTAGTGGCGTATCTGGTCGAGGCGGGCAAGGTCAAATTGGAGACGTATTTCGTCGACGGGACGAAGATCGAAGCGGATGCCAACAAGCACAAAGTGGTCTGGGCGAAACGCAAAAACACCTACCAGAAGCGCGTGCGCGCACAGATCGAGGAGTTGCTGAAACAGATCGAAGCGGAGAACGAAGCCGAGCAGGCTGCGTATGGGGAGAAAGACCTGGAAGAACGGGGTGGGTCGGAAAGCGGTGATGGGGAGCTGGATGCCGAGCAGCTGCGTGCGCGCATCGAGAAACTGAACCAGCGGCTGCGCGAGCGTCCACCGCGGGAAGAAGAAAGCCGGGCGGCGCGCAAAGCGCTGAAGAAGCTGCAAGACGACTGCCTGCCGCGGCTGGAGAAGTACGAACAGCAGACCGAAACCCTGGCGGGACGGGCGAGTTATTCCAAGACTGACCCGGACGCCAGCTGCCTGCGCATGAAGGAAGACCGCGGGGCGGAGAAGCCCTGGCCAAAGCCCGCCTACAATGTGCAGATGGGCACCGAGGGGCAGTTCATCACCGGTTTCAGCGTCCACAACCGGGCTGGAGACACGCCCTGCCTGATCCCACATCTCGAACAGGTGCGCAAACAGACGGGCGAGCGCTTACCGAACAAGATTGTGGCGGATGCCGCCTACGGCAGTGAAGAGAACTATGCCTATCTGGAGAAGCAGAATGTCGAGAACTTCCTCAAGTACAACACCTTCTACCAGGATACCCACCGCTACCGCAACCCGCAGGTGCTGCGGGCTCACCAGTTCCGCGCCGAACACTTTGCCTATGACCCTGCTAGCGACACCTTTATCTGCCCGGCGGACAAGCGCCTGCATTTTCAGTACACCTCACGCTACACCAGCGACAACGGCTACCAGAGCCAGCGGCATACCTACGAATGCTTCGATTGTGCCGAATGCCCGCTGCGAAGCCAGTGCACCCGCGCCAGGGGCAACCGCAAGATCCGTATCTCCTTCCGCTTGTTGGAATACCGTCGGAAAGCACGCGAAAATCTGACCAGCGCGGAGGGGCAGAGGCTGCGGGCGGCACGCTCGATTGAGGTCGAGACGGTCTTTGGCCAGATCAAACACAATATGGGCTTCCGACGATTCCACCTGCGCGGGCTAG